>RCMY010001388.1_pt1 | contig 23177 bp, 18 predicted proteins | sample 2041341 | NCBI WGS metagenome assembly RCMY01 (sample SAMN09708234, study PRJNA481090) | Marine sediment metagenome, whole genome shotgun sequencing project.
GTCGACCTCGTCCGGTCGATCGTGCTGGGGAGCAAGCTGTTCGCCACCGATCCGGCGATCCGGAACTGGCTCGACCTCGAGCAGCTCGATCGACGCTCGAAGGCGATCGCCCATGGCGCACACGTGCTCGCGACCCGAGCGGGTGCCCGGTCCGATGAGGCAGCTGCCGCTCACCTCGCTGGCATGGTCGCCGAAGTCGGCATGCTCGTCATGGCTCGTGTCCCCGACATCGTCGACGCCGACGCGGCCCCGCTCAACGACGCCGACATGTCCGAGGTCGAACGACTCCTGTTCGGTGGCGATCGCTTCGAAGTCGGCGGCCACCTGCTGCGGCTCTGGGGATTCCCTGACTCGATCGTGGAGGCGGTGAGCACGTTGAGCGCCTCCGCCGAGACTCCTCCGACTGGCCTCGCGCAGTGTCTGCGTGCGGCGCGGCAACTCGTCCTGGTCGAGGGCTTCGACGAATCGGCTTTCGCTCTGGTGCCGGGCGAATCGCCCGAATTCGACCACGCCCTCTCACTGCTGGCAACCCAGCACGCAGGCGTTCCCGTCTGAGTCCGATTGAGTCGGCACCGCCTGAGCTGCTCACCGATCGAGCCGCTCGAGCTCGAGCCAGTTCCGGATCGCCGAGGTGAGGGCGACGTCCTGAGCGAGGAGGAGGTTTTCGACGCTCAGCGTCGAGGAACATTGACGTGACGGTTCCTCTGTCAGCTCGAACGCCCCCATCTGCGAGAAACGCTCCGACGTCCTGCTGGCCCAGTTTGGACCGAATCGTCAAGAGTCTCGTCACGAGCCGGGGCAGGGCACGATCGACACGTGAAGAAGGCGTCACGACTGGACTTCCGTGACAGGATTCCTCGCTCGTGCAGGCGGTGACGCCGGGGGGAGCGGTCGACGGTCGAAGACGCGAGCCAGAGTGGGGTGCACGGGACTTCGGCGACTTCAGCAGCCCGTGGCGTCACGAAGTTTCTGGCACGCCTCGGCCATCCGAGGCGGTGACACCGTGGAAACGCGGCGTCGGAACGACTCGCGCCGAATCGTGTGGATGTTGTCGAAGTTCACGACGCAATCGCTGGGAACGCCATCATCGTCCACGGTCAGTTCGAGCTCTGAGACGAGGCCGCGCGTCGTGCGTGTGAGCGCGGCGACGACGACAGCGCCGATTCGATCAGCGACCGGATCACGCGTGAGGATGAGGACGGGTCGATCGCCGCCGGGTGTGGAAGCGAACCAGATTTCACCGCGCTGCATCGGCCCAGTCCGACCAATCCTCAGCCGGTCCCCAGTCCGCAATTTCTGCGAGTGCCGACTCGGAACCACTCAGCGGTTGGTCGCCCCAAGCTTGGACGTCGTTTTCTGCAGCAAGTCGCACCAGGTGACGATGCAACGCTTCTCGCAGCAACTCCGAACGGTCGACCCCGAGCGATTCCGCCCACTGCTGGGCACGGACGGCCTCGTCGTCGTCCACTCGAAAACTCATCATTGTCATACGCCAATCGTACATCGTATGACATCTCTCTGTCGAGATCGGATGTCTCAGCGCGGTGCATGTCGAGGGTGCAGGAAGGCGATCAACGCTCCTGGCACGTGACGAAGCGAACCCATCATCCGATCAATCAAGTAACTCGTGAGACCATCGGCCTGGTGATCGCGATGGGCATGGTCGATCGATGAGCAGCACACGTGATCTGAACGGGCGGGCGGTTCGAATGTCCTTCGTGAGCGTCGTCGCCGAGATTCGGGCATCCTTCGTGCCCGACCGGGCCATGCCTCCCGTGCGGCATCGTGGAATCGGCGCCGTGAGTGCTGTCGCCGCCGTGGTCGTCTCGAGTTGGAGTCACCTCCGCGGCGGCGGATCGTCCGGCGGAATCGTCGACCTCGCCCCACTCCTGGTTGCTGCGGGGCTGCTCGGTGCATCGCTGGGTCATCGCCGATGGTCGTTCGCTGCGTTGCTGTCGGCGCTCGTCGTTCTGCAACCGGCCGTTCACCTGACCATGTCGCGCCACGGATCAGCAATGGGTGGACCGGCGTCGATGATGGACGGCCGGGCCGCGAGTCCGTGGACGATGGTCGCACTGCACGCAGCGGGCGTCGTGATCACGGCAGTGACGCTGCGATACGGCGGACGATGGCTGTCGACGATGCCGGTCCTCTTGACAGCGGCGCTCGGTCTGCGCCGGCGCGCCGTGACGTGGCCGATGCCGCATCTGGCGATGCTCGTCATCCAAGATCGGTGCGTCCCCCAGGAACGTGTCGGTGTCACGAACTGGAGTCGGGGTCCTCCGCGCTGATCGATCACCCAGATCCGGACGTCCGACGTCGTCTGGCAGATCGTTCACTACTCCCCGTCTTCAGAAAGTCCGACAACAGCATGAACACTTCCGCACGCGTGCGGCGGTCCGGCGCGGCCCAGGTGGCCGTGGCCGTTCTCGCTGCCATCCCCGCAAAATCAGCAACATCAGTCCGGACAGCAACATGAGGCGCTGGATCACTGCAGTGCTGATGAGTGCTGCCTTCTGTTGCGTCACCCTCACCACTGCGGCAACTGCGCAGGCCCACGCAGCGTTCGAATCCTCGAACCCTGCTGCAGGAGCAGTTGTCTCCGAATTGCCGGACGTGGTCGAACTGACATTCACGGAGGCCATTGGTCAACCATCGGCGGTCGGAGTGACCGATCCGAGTGGCGTCAACGTCGAGACCGGCGAACTGTCTGTCATCGACGGGACAGCGTCTCAGCCGATCTCGGTGTCGGACCCGCAACCTGGGTCGTACGTGATCGCCTATCAGGTGACGTCGGCTGACGGCCATCCGATCTCCGGCACCGTGGCTTTCACGCTCGACGCCCCCGCTGCGTCGGCTGCAACGCCGGCCGCTGCAACGACGACAACTGCAACGACGACGGTCCCGGCAGCACAGACAGAAGCGCCCGCTGCCGACCATTCGTCGTCGGCGCACGCAATGCCTGCGCTCTCGATTCCTTTGGTGCTTCCCATCGCAACGTCGTCCACGACGACGATGCCATCGGCCGCAAGCGCGTCCGATGAGGAAGGTGCCGCCGACCCGACGACGGCGGTCGCTGCTGCAGTGCCCGAATCACCGACATCGGGCGGAACATCCGACCGATCAGACAACTTGCTGATCGCGCTGCTGCTGGTCGTCGCTGCAGCGGGAACGGTCGGGGCTGGATTCGCTGTCCGACGCTCCGTGCGTCAGATGACGGTGAGCGCAGAAACCACGCCGGCGTGACCTCGGCCCGGACGCCCAGCGCTTCGACAGTCTGGACAGCCGGGATCGCTGTTGTCATCGCCAGCACGCTGGCGATTGCGCTGCTCCTCGGTGGCGGTGCCCCCACCGCACCGCCGCCAGGCATCGCAGATCCAGGGCGCTTCTTTCCCTGGCTGTCAGCGATGTTGCCCGCGCTCCGAACAAGCGCCTCGATCGCAGCGATCGGGTTCGTCGCCATCTCGCTCGCTGCCACCCCTGAACAACGCGACGAGCTGCGTCGGCCAGCAACCTTCTCGGCGCTCGCATGGGCGTTTGTCGTCGCGTTGCAAGCAGCGTCGCTGGCAGCCGACCTTCGTGGACGGGCACCGATCCTGGGGTCGACCCAGATGCAGGGACTGCTCATGTCCGGTGGCATCGCCGTCTTCCTTGCGCTCGCCATCGACGGCATTCGACGTTTTCCCTGGCTTCCATTGCTCATCGCCGTAGCGGCGATCCTGCCCACGATCGTCGTCGGACATGCGAGAACGACAGACACTCCGGTGCTGTCGACGATCGTGCTGACGGTCCACGTCACCGCGGCGGCGGCTTGGATCGGCGGTCTGGCTGTCCTGGCATGGCTCGCTGTCCGCGGTCGACCGTGGTGGAATCTTCACCTCGTCGCCTTCTCTCGGACGGCACTGATCTCGGTCGCTGCGATCACGGTGACCGGAACCGTCGCCTCACTGAGCCGCATCGACGCTCCGAGCCAGTTGGTCACCAGCGGATACGGCGCGATCCTCGCACTCAAAGTCGTCCTGCTGGTCGGCTTGATCGGACTCGGTCAACTGCAACGGCGCGCCGTCGTGGCGCGACGCGGCGATTCACCGCCGACGTTCGTTCTCGTCGCCGGTGCCGAGCTGACGATCATGGCCATCGTGGTCGCGCTGGCCACCGCACTGGCGCAGACTCCGCCGCCGATCTGACAGGTCGCATCGCACCGTCAGCCGATGCCGACGGTGAGCCCGGCGCCCCAGACGAGCAGCGAGATTCCGAGTGTCCGGGTGAGAGCCTGGCTCGGCACGACCTTTTCCAGGAGGACGACTGCAGCGACGACCGCGATCCACCAGAGATTCATCACGCCGAGCACGAACAGCAGTGTCATCAGCGCCCAGCAGCATCCGATGCACAGCGAGCCGTGATGGACGCCCATGACGGCAGCACCACGCCGACCCTCACGCCAACTGGTCAAGAGGAAGCCGAGTGGCGTTCTGCACTTCTTCAGGCAGGCGTTCTTGAACCCGGTGAACTGATACGCCCCGGCGCCGAGCAACAGCAATCCGCCGAGCCAACGGCTCGTGGACACGCCCATCGCGTCGACGAGCGCGGCATCGTGCAGGATCCACTGTGCACCGGTGGCCAGTGCCGCGAAGCCGGCCCACGCCGTCAAGTAGCCCAGCATGAACAACGGAGTGGAGCCGTGGAGCTGGGCCCGCTCGGACCGGACCGACGTCGCATACGCCGTGATCATCGGCGCGGCCGACGGCAGCATCATCCCGGCCATCATCACCGCCCACATGGTCCACATGAGCACGGCATCGGTACGCGTCCACGTGGCCGTCATCGGCATCGCGAGTGGCGAGTTCATCGTTCCCATTCGTGCGCTGAGCAGGAAGAGATACGCCCAGCAGACGGTGGTGACGACGATCAGGCCGACCGGTAAGAGGAGCCGCGTCCGATCTCGAGAGTGCGTGATCAGTGCCGTCATCGGTCAGCCCTGGTACTGGAACGGTGAGATGAATCCGTTCTTGCCGGAGAGTTCCCATTCGTAGCCGTGATCGCCGTAGGTGAAGTGATCCGAACGTGCGGTGACGATCTGGTTGCCGGGAGCGACCGCCAGCGGGTGGTTGGAGATCAGTACCTGCGCCCCGCCCTGCCCCTCGATCGCCGTCAGCTTCACATCAGCGACGTCACCAACCGTGAACGTCAGCGTCGAGTCGTCGGCGTCGAAGGCGATCGCGGTGGGAACTGCGCCCATCACCTCACCGATGTGGCCGGCGAGTACAGCGGGATGGCCGCCAGCGGCACCCGAGAAGATTGCGCCGAGCGCCGCTGCCTGTTGTTCGGTGGCCTGATCGTCGAGGTAGACCGCCGCGCGCCACTGCGTCGTCGCCATGTGCCCGCCCGAGTACACGGCGAGTGCCACGTTGAGGCCGCCGAGTTGCACATCGTCGTGGATTCCCTCCTCGATGTGCCACCCGACGAGGGCGGTGCAGTCACCCTCGGTCGGCGGACTCAAGAACACGCACGGACAGGCGGCCTCGCAGTTGCACGTTTCGAAATAGGTACCTGAGACATTCCAGGCCATGTTGGACTCCTTCATCGTCTCGGTGTCCCGTTGTTGAGTCACCGACGAGGTCATCGTGCGTCCAGCCGTCTGCGGGGCGCTGACGGAGCGCATGCAAGATGCTCCGAAGCTTTGCAAGCACACTGCACGAGGACTGGGCAAGACTGCAGGCGTGATCGCGTCTGCCGAGCTCCGAGTCCTCGGCGGTCTCGAACTGCAACGCGATGGTCAGGTCGTACCGATCGGCGGGCCGAAGGCGCGGCTGCTCGCCTCGATCCTCGTTGCGCACCAAGGCGCTCGGGTGTCGGTGGACCGACTGGTCGAGGCACTCTGGGCCGAGCAACCTCCGCGGTCTGCGACTGCGACGATCCAGAGCGCGGTCTCCCGCCTTCGTTCGATCCTCGCACCAGACTTCTCGATCACTCATGATGCCGGCAGCTATCGGTTCGACAGCGGAACCGGTGAGCTCGACGCCAGCCGATTCGAGCGACTGCTCGTCCGGTCACGCATGTTTGATCCAATCGCACGTGTCGCGACCCTCGATGAGGCTCTGGGGCTCTGGCACGGCCCGGCATTCGGTGAGTTCGCCGATCGGCCCGAGGTGCGCAGTGAGGCCGTTCGGCTCGACGAACTCAGACTGGCTGCCACCGACGAATGGGCCGAGGCCAAGATGCAGACCGATCATCCGGCGACGATGGTCGGAGAACTCGAATCCCTCATCAGCAAGCATCCGCTGCGCGAGTGTTATCGGCGGTTGCTGATGCTGGCCCTGTATCGCACGGGTCGGCAGACCGAGGCGTTGCGCCGAGCCAGTGAGTTCCGCACGATGTTGGCCCAGGTGGCGGGCCTCGACCCCTCCCAAGCGGTGCGCGACCTCGAGGCGCAGATCCTCGCAGACGATCCTGAACTGCTCGCCCGAGAGGCACCGGCCCCCGAGGTCAGGGCCAGAGTCGAGGCTCCCACACTGCTCGGAGCAACATCGTTCATCGGACGCGAACCCGATGTGGCGCTGCTGATCGCCGCAATCCTCGAGCAGCCGTTGATCACGATCACCGGCCCGGGCGGAGTGGGCAAGACCCGCCTTGCGTTGCGGGTGGCCGGATGCGTCATCGACGACTTTGCCGACGGGGTCTCGATCGTCGATTTCGGGTCGCTGCGTGATCCGGCGGGCACGGCTCGGTTGATCGCACAGGCGCTCGATGTCCAGCAGCGCCAGCATCGCTCGATCGAAGCAACGATTGCGGAGTTCCTCGCTCCGAGCAGGTCGCTGCTCGTGCTCGACAGCTGTGAGCACGTCACCGACGTCCTGGCGCCCATCGTCGATCACCTCCGGTCGTCGTGCCCGGATCTGAGAATCCTGGCAACGAGTCGGCAGTCGCTCGGCCTCGCCGGCGAGTTCATCGAACTGCTGTCACCGCTGAGCGTTCCTCCGGAGGGGTCGGAGCTGACTGCGGAGATCGGACGGTCAGCGGCGGTCGAACTGTTCGTCAGCCGAGCCGCCGCGACCACCCCGGGGTTCGCGCTCGCCGATGCCAACGCCATCGCGGTTGCCGAGATCTGCCGTCGGCTCGATGGGATTCCCTTGGCATTGGAGTTGGCTGCGGCGCGCCTGCGGACCATCGGCATCGATGCGCTGTCGAATCGACTGCAGCAAAGGATCGAGATGCAGGGCCAGACCCAGCGGGGCGCCGACGGCCGACAACGAACCATCCACGACCTCGTCAAGTGGTCCTACGATCTGCTGACGCCGGAAGAGCAGATCATCTTCGAGCAGCTCGCAGTCTTTGCCGGAGGGTTCGACCTCGCTGCAGCAGAATCGGTCTGCACCACCGGCGAGCCGTCGACGTCCGTCGTCCGCCATGTCGCCAGCCTCGTCGACAAGTCGATGATCGTGCTCGTCGACCCGAGCCGGTCGCGGTATCGCGTCCTGGAGCCGCTCCGGGAATTCGGGCGCGATCACCTCGCCAACCGAGGTGTGCTCGAAGCAGCCGAAGTGCGCCATCTGCGCTGGTTCGTCGACCTGGCCGAGCGTGGAGCGGCCGGGCTGGACAGCCCGGAGGAGGCAGTCTGGTCAGCGGCGCTCGATCGAGACTTTGCCAACTTCCGGGTGGCGCACCTCACAGCCCAGGATCGTCACGACATCGGCAGGGCGCTTCGGCTCGTGTCGGCGCTCCGGGAATTCGCGATTCGTGGCGTCAACTACGAGATCACCTCGTGGGCCGATGCCTCGACGGTGTCGGAGCCGGCGCACGAGTCGCCGGACTTTCCGACGGCACTCGGTTTGGCGGCGTACGGCCGGTTCGTCCGCGGCGACATGCAGAGCGCGATCGACTTGGCGCATCGAGCGCTCGGCGGCTCCGGGTCGTCTGAACTGTCGGTCAGCGGCCTCCCCGAGCGGGTGCTCGGCAACGCCCTCTTCTACATGGAACAGACCGACGAGGCGCTGTATTGGATGGAACGCATGCAGTTGTCTGCCCGACGCGCAGCAAATCTGGGCGGCATTGCCCACGCGTCCTACATGCAGTCAGTCGGCCAGACGAGCGTGGGTGACGAGATTCGTGGCGCAGTGCTCGCCGGTGAGGCGCGAGCCGCTGCCGACGCAGCAGGCTCGCCGACGGCTCGCGCCCAAGCGGACTACGCCCTTGGTCTGGCGCTGGAGCGAACGGATCCGGCCGAGGCCCTCGAACTCCTTCAGGGCGCAGCCCGTGTCGCCGCCGACGCGGGAAACCGGTGGATCGAGGCATTCGCACTGACCGAGGTGCACTCACTCAGAGCGCAGCAGGGGGAGCATCTGTTGGCGCTCGCCGGCTACTCCGAGGTGATCGACGCCTGGTATCGGGGAGGTGACTGGGCCAACCAATGGTTGTCGATTCGTCGAGTGCTCGGAATCTTCGTCGACCTCGGTGCGCTCGATCCGGCAGCGGTCCTCCACGGAGCCCTCACGGCCGTCGGTGCAGCTGAGGCGATGCCGATTGCGCAGGTCGACGCCGAACGGCTCTCGCGCAGCGTTGCGACGGTTCGATCGGTCCTCGGCCCGACCACCTTCGCCGATGCAGTTCGACGGGGCGCCTCGCTGCGTGATCGCGAAATCGTCAGCTTCGTCAAGCAACAGATCGCAGAGCTGACCAACGGCACACCCGGCTGACCGGTCTGGACGAGCCCGGAGGAACCTGGGTCAGAGCGCGAGCAGCACCAGTGGCAGCGCAAATTGGTCGAGGATTTCTGGACGATGTGCGACACTGGAAAAGTCCCTCGCATCCATGCACGCGACGAACCCGGATCTTTGCGAGGGCGGCCAACGGCCTTTCGCCGATGGATCACTCATCTTTCTGGGAGGACACGATGACCAACGACCCGCAACGAATCGACCAACTCGAAAACGCTCTGGCGAGCCAGCAAGCAGAAATCGAGCGACTCAGATCCGATCTGGCAACCGTCACCGGGAGCGGCCTCAGTCCCTGCCCGAGTGATGACAGCGGTGCGGTTGGTCGACAACCGGTGCGGTCGTCGCGTCGGACGATGCTGAAGGGCGGTGCAATCGCTGCGGGCGCCGCACTCGCCGGCACAGTCGCCGCCCCACAGTCGGCCGCTGCTGCTGATGGTGGAAACATGCTCATCGGCAGGCAAAACAGTTCACCGGCCGGCAACAGCCGGATCCGGACGGCCAGCCCGGGTGGCTTGCTGTCCGGCGTGAACATCCTGACGGTCACGGACAACGCGTCATCGAGCTCGTACGAATCCGCCATCGGTGGCATTGCCCAGGGCGATCGGGTGACGAACGGCCTGTACGCATACACCTCAGCCCGGACCAATGGTGACGTGACCACGGGGCATGCGATCGTTGCCCGCAAGACGAGCGGTGGGCGGTCGGCGATCTACATGCCGCCATCGGCAGCTGCGCCGACCAACGACACGTACGAACATGCGCGAGGCGAGCTGCGCGTCGATTCGTCCGGGATCCTCTGGTTCTGCGTGGCCAACGGTGCACCGGGCACGTGGCGGCGCCTGGCAGGCTCGACGTCGGCGGGTGCAGTGCATGCGATTTCGCCGAAGCGCACGTATCACTCCCGGTTCGCCGAGGGCCGGCTGGCGACCGGTGACGAACGCGTGATCTCGGTTGCCGACGGTATCCAGACGGGATCGAACATCGTGGATGCAATCGGCATCGTTCCCGTGGGTGCGACCGCAATCTTCTTCAACCTCACGATCACCCAGACAACCGGCTTCGGATTCCTGCAGCTTGCGCCTGGCGACGCGACACAGGTGACTGCCTCGACGATCAACTGGGACACAGCGAATCAGACCTTGGCGAACGGGAGCTTCTCGACTCTGGACGAGTCCCGACAGGTCAAGATCCTGTCCGGTGGCGGCGGGTCGACGGAATTCATCATCGACATCACCGGCTACACGATCTGACCCGGAGTCACACACCGTTGACCGAATTTGGGCGGTGGCTAGCCGACTCCGGCCGAAGTTCAGCCGAGGATGCGGTCGATGATGCTGCTGTGCCCGCGGATCTTGCCCGGCTTGCCGTCGCGTGCGGTCTCGGGGAACGCCAGAACCGAGACCGAGACCGGCTCGGTGTTGTCGGCAGCGTCGACCACCAGCACGTCACTGGCACTGGTCAACGCGCCAGTGTGCAGCGGCCCCCACTTGCCGGTGGGGGAGACACGCACGCCTTTGCCGCCGCGGTTCTGCTCCGGCAGCTCGCCGGGGTCGCACCGCTTGCCCATGCCCTTCGTCGTGGTCAACAGCAGCACGTCGCCAGTGGCGGGAATGCCGCCGAACACGACCTCGGTCTCGGTCTTGATGCCGCGCACGCCCGCTGCTGCACGGCCCATCGGACGCAGGCCCTCGGGGGAGAACCGGATGCCCTGCCCATCGGCGGTGGCGATGAGGATGTGGGCGTCCTCGTCGAACGGCTCGATGGCCACCACTCGCGCGTCGCCGGCGAGCTTGACGATCGAGATCCCACCCTTGCGGTCGCCGCCCTCACAGTCCTCGGTGGCGATGCGCTTCACCTGGCCGTCCGACATGACGAGCAGCAGCTCGGCCGGCAGGTCGTTGTCGAGCCACCAGCGGATCGGTTCGCCGGCGAGCCCGGGCAGCACGCTGGCGGCGGCCGTCGGCTTCTCACCGACGCTGGCGACGAGTGTGCGGAACAGGTGGCCGCTGTCGGTCAGCGCGACGAGCGTCGTCGCCGTCGTCGTCTCGAACGAATGCACCGGCACCAGCTTCGGCTTCGCCTTCGAGCCCTGCCCGATCGCCTGCATCCAGCCGGCTGCGTCGATGTGCAGCGTGGTCGGAACGTCGATGACCATCTGCGCCTTGGTCACCTTCGGCGCGCTCTCGTTGGTGATCGTCGTGACGCGGGGTGGCAGGTCGTCGAACGCTGCCATCGTCTCTTTCAACTCGCGCGCCACCTGGGTGCGCTGACGGGCCTCCGACGACAGCAACTGCTCCAGCTTCGCCTGTTCCGCTTCGAGTTCGATCGCCTCGGTCTGGAATTCGATGACGGCATCCTCGGTCAGTTGTCCGAGGTTGAGGTCGAGGACGGCATTGGCCTGGGCCTCGTCGATCGAGAAGCGCTCGGTCAGCCGCTCGCGAGCGATGGCTCGCGTCTTGGAGGTCCGGACGATCGCGATGGTCTCGTCGATGTCGACGAGCACGGCGAGAAAGCCGCGCAGACGGTGGAGGCGCTCGGCAATCTTCTCGAGGCGGTACTCCGAACGCGAGACGACGACGCGGATGCGGTGGGCGACCCACGCCTGCAGCGCGCTGCGTAGGTTGTAGAGCCGGACAGTGTCGTGCTCGTCCAGGAAGTGCATCTGCACCTTGTTGGTGACCTGCAGGTTCGTGAATCGCAGCAGGCCGGGAATCAGCATGTCGGCGTCGACGCCGGCCGCGAGTTCCAGTGAGATGCGGGTCTGGCCGTTCGACGATTCGTCGTTGAACGCCGTGATGCCGCCGAGGTCGCCGTTGTCGAGGGCATCGCCGACCTGCGCGATGAACTTCTCGACGGACCCGAGCGTCGTGTCCGCGTATGGCAACGAGGTGATGATGATCTGCTGACGGCCGCGGCCGACTGGTTCGAACAGCCATGCGCCGCGGACCACGATGCGGCCCTGGCCCGAGCGGTAGATGTCGTTCAGTTCGTCACCGTTGGTGACGGTGCACTCCGACGGGAACGACGGGCCGGGCAGCACCGTCATCAGTTCGTCGATGCTCGCCGACTTGCGATCGAGCAGCATCAATGCCGCTTCGCACACCTCGCGTGGGTCGTGCGGCGGCAGGTACGACGACAGGCCGACGGCGATGCCGTTCGCACCGTTGACGAGGAGGTTCGGGTAGGTGGCGGGGAGCACCTTCGGCTCCACCGTCGAACCCTCGTAGTTCTCGACCATCTGGACGACGCCCTGGTCGACCTCGTCGAGCAGCATCATGCCGAACCGGCCGAGTCGCGTCTCGGTGTAGCGGGGTGCAGCGGGCGAGAAGTCAGGCGAGCCGACGTTGCCATGGAAGTCGAGCAATGGCACGAGGTTCGAGAACGGCTGCGCAAGACGGGCGAGCGCATCGGCGATCGAGGCGTCGCCGTGCGGATGGAACAATGCCATCGTGTCGCCGACCACGCGGGCAGTCTTCACGAACGGTCGATCGGGCAGGAGCCGTTGGGTCCACATGTCCCACAGGATCCGCCGGTGTACCGGCTTGAGGCCGTCGGCGGCCGCGGGGATCGCGCGGTCTTCGACGACGGCACGGGCGTAGGCGAAGTAGTCACGGTCGAGCTGGTCGCCGGCCGACAGTTCGACGAGGGTCTCGTTGAACTCGGCGGGCGGTTTCGTGGTCTTCTTCTTGCGGGCCATCAGGCCACGCCTCCCACGGTCAACGACTCGCCGGACCGTTCGAGGTACCAGGCCTTGCGAAGGTCGGACTTCGGTCCGAAGAGTCGTTCGGCGAGACGAGCGACGTTGGCTGGATCGTCGATCTTGACGACGCCGATCTTGCGGTCGGTCCCCATGACGGAACGGAGCTCGACGGCATCCATCTCACCCAGGCCCTTCAAGCGACCCATGTGCGCCTTGTGCGTCGGGTTCTCCTCGCGCCACGCACGCATCGCAGCATCGTCTTCGAGGTAGATCCGCTCGCCTCGATGCACCGTCGTCCAGAGCGGCGGCAGCGCGTAGAACAGTCGGCCGGACTCGACGAGGCCTGGGCACCAGGTGTGGAGGAACGCCAGGATGAGTGCCCGAATGTGGAGCCCGTCGTCGTCGGCGTCGGCGAGGACGACGAGACGGTCGTACCGGAACTTGTCGAGGTCGAAGTCGTCGCCGATACCGCAGCCCATCGACAAGATGAGATCGGCCATCGACTTCACGACGCGGCTGATCGACTCGCGATAGGAGTTCAACGGCTTGCCGCGCAGCGGCAGGATCGCCTGGAACGACGGATCGCGCGCGTCGATCGCCGTGCCACCTGCGGACTCGCCCTCGACGAGGAGGAGTTCGGTCGGTCGGTCTGTCTTGAAGGTGCAGTCACGGAGCTTCGCAGGGAGTCCGTTGCGCGACTTGTTGCCCTTGCCGAGCAGCGCTCGAACGGCTGCCTGTTCGGCGTTCGACTTGGTCCGCGACCGCATCGACGAGATGGCGAGGTCGGCGATCTTCTTCGCCTGCTCCGGGTTCTCCTCGAGCCAGCGGGCCATGGCGGGCATCACGATCGCCCGGGTTCGCGACGTCGCTTCGGGATTCATCAGCTTGGACTTCGAGTTCCCGGCGAACTGCGGACCGGGCAACATGATCGAGGCGACCATCAGGCCGGCGGCGAAGATGTCACGGGTGTTCGGAGCGGCTTCCTTGTCCTTCAGCATGTCGCGCTCGGCGATGTACTTCTGGACGGACTCGGTCACCGCGGTCCGGAAGCCGTTGATGTGTGTGCCGCCCTCGGGGGTCGCGACGCCGTTCGCGAAGCCGATGCTCGTGTCGCGGCCGTCCACGGTCCAGGCGATTGCTGCGTCGATGGTGATGTCGCCGTCGGTGCCCTGGAACGACACGACGGGCGCGACCAGGCCGGTGTCGGCCGTCATCTCGGTCACGAGGTCGGCGACTCCGCCGTTGGAGCACCACTCGTGCAGTTCCTTCGCCCCGTTGCGGTCGTCGATCACGGCGAAGGTCACGCCGGGATGGATGAAGCTCTTGTGGCGGAATCGGTCGGCGATGATGCGCAACGACCACTGCGGCTGGTCGAACGCGACGCCGTGGTCGTCGTGGAACAGGGCCAATTCGGGCCAGAACCGGATGAGCGTGCCGGTGTCGCTCTTGTTGCACTTGCGAACGACGTGGATGGGCTCGATGGGGACACCGGGCTCACCGGTTCCGCCCGCTCCTCCAGTGCCCTTGCGACTCTTCTTCGTGCCGAGCACGAGGCGATGGACCTGACCGTCACGTCGAACCTCGGCGGCGATCTTGCTGGACAGCGCAGTCACGACGGATGCACCCACGCCGTGCAGCCCGCCCGACACCTTGTAGCTGTCGGAATCGAACTTGCCGCCGGCGTTGGTCTCGCACAGCACCACTTCGAGTGCCGACCGGCCGGCGTGGGGCCCGTCCTTCATCGCACCGACCGGCACGCCTCGACCGTTGTCGTGCACCGAGACGGAGCCATCCTTGTGCAGCGTTGCCTCGATGCGGTCGCCGTGGCCGGCCATTGCCTCGTCGACCGAGTTGTCGACGATCTCCCAGATCAGGTGATGGAGTCCTGCGATCCCGACGCCTGCCGAGCCCAGATACATCAGGGGCCGGGCGCGGACGTGGCTGAGCCCGCTGAGGGCCTGGATCTGGTCGGCTTCATATGCGTTGGTGGCACTCATTACGTCGATGAGATTACGAGGGTGTGACCCGACTGCGAACGATGGTGACGAAAGTCAGAACGGCCCGCTGTTGACCCACTGATCCTTGGGGGCCACCGTCTCGCTGTTCGCCCAGTGCTCGACGATCAGCCCCTGCACGACGCGGAAGACGTCGACCTGAGCGCACAGGACACCCCCTCGTCGAACACTGCAGAGCGTCGCCACGAAGTTCCCCTCACCGACGACCAGCACGATGTCGTCGTAGACGAGCCGATCGCCGGGGGTGCCGAGATCATGGAACGACGGCACGCCGTCAGTGAGTTCGTCGGCGTGTCGCACGTAGTCGTCGGAGAAGTACTTCTGCGCCTTGGACCCCTTGCCGCCCGGCATCAGCACCTTCTTGATCATCTTGCGGACGAGTGCCTTGTTGTCGTCCGTGTGTTCGAGGTCGCAGATCTCGGTCGGGCCGTCGATCGCGGTGCGGCCAGCTTCGGTGTGGCCGCTGAACGGCGCGACGACACCCCACTGCTCGACGACCAGGTCGTCGGCGTCGGTCCCGAAGAAGTCGGTCGTCACCCACTCGGATCCTCCGTTGTCGAGGTTCTGGAATGCGTGCACGAAGACGTATCGACCATCGACGAACGACCGAACGACCCGAACATGACGGACGGGTGCTCGCTCGACGAACGGTTCGAAGAACTCGACGAAGCCGGCGACCCCGTCGCGCACGCCTGTTCGGTGCTGGACCAGCCGCGTGCCGACGAACGCCGAAGCTGCGTCGCGTGGGTGGCCGTCCCGGAGTGTGTGGAGGTAGAGGCCGAGCGCATTGTCGCACCGCGCCGCTCGACCGTCCCGATCAAACGGGGACGCGACATCGATGTCGTCGGCGACCATCTCGAACTCCGCATCCTCGCTGCCTGCCTCTTCGACGAACTCAGGGTCATCGTGGGCGTGCTCGCTCGTGATGATCGACTCCGGCGGTTTCTCGGCACGATGCCGTTCGGCGGCGCGCACGCACTGTGAGATGCTGTGCCAGACGTGTTCCGAACCAAGCCGGTCGAGGAAGCCGGACCGATCGAACACTGCCTCGACGCGGTGCAGTACCCGGGCGAGGTACAGCTGCACGCCCAGGTCGGCGAGCTCGTGATGGAGCTGCCCGATCGTGTCGGCCGCCGTCGTGTCGAGTTGCGTCGTGGCTTCGAGGTCGAGCACCAATGCAGACGTGTCCTCCCACTTCCCGACCTCGGTGATCAAACGTTCCTCGATCGCAGCAGCGTTCACCCAGAAGAGCGGGGCATCGAGTCTGACCACCATCACCCCGGGAACCGGATGACGCTCTGGGTGGCCGCGCACGCGTCCCCACGCTGACTTCTCGTCGTCGATCTTTCCGAGCACCTCGATTCGTGGTCGGCTGGAGCGGTAGATGATCGCGAGCAACGACACGACGATCGCGATACCGAGTCCGGGCAACGGACCGAGGAGCACGACAGCAGACGCCGCGACGAGACCCGCGACGAAGTCGGCGCGCCGCACCATCAAGTATCGGTTGAGCGCCGCAACGTCCATCAAGCCCCACACTGCGGCGATGACGATCGCCGAGAGCACCGATTGCGGCAGGTCCTCGAAGAGCCATGTGAATGCGAGCAGGACGATGACCACGATCCCCGCAGCGGTGATTCCCGACACCTGGCTCCGACTGCCCGCCTGAGCGGCCGCAGCGGTCTTCGACAAACTGCCGGCAACCGAGAGCCCCCCGGAGAACCCCGCGGCGATGTTCGATGCGCCCATGCCGATCAGCTCACGCTCGGTCTCCACCCGGTAGCCGCCCCGCGTCGCGAACAGTCGTGTCGCGGCGAGTCCTTCGGCCAGGGCGACGAGTGCGAGTGACGCGCCCCCGACGACGATGGCCCCCAGGTCATCGAGTGGCACCAATGGCAGCCCGAGTGGCGGGAGCCCACCGGGAACATCACCGATGACCGCGACTCCGTCGGCCTCCAAGTCGAAGAGTCGCGAGGCGGCGACCCCGGCGACGACGACCATCAGCCCCCATGGCATGTGCGACGCCAGCCGGCGACCACCGATGAGGAGCAGCAGTGCGATCCCCCCGACGATTGCGGTGTGCGGGTGTGTTTCGTCGACGTTGCCGATCGTGCGGACGAGGACGCCGATCAGATCGCCTGGTGGCTTGGGGATGCCGAGCACCGTCGGGAGTTCCCCGATGATGATCGTGAGCGTGAGGCCGAAGACGAAGCCGGTGACGATCGGCTTCGAGAGGAACTCGGCGAGCCACGCCACGCGCAACACGCCGGTCGCGGCGAGCGCGACGCCGGCAACGATCGCCAACGCCGACGTGATCGCTACGGCATCCTGGGGGTTGTCGCGAGCGATGTCAGCGACGATCGAGCCCGACACGATGGCGACCGTCGAGGCAGGCCCGACGATCAGTTGTGGCGACGAGCCGAGGACGGCATACGCCAGTAGTGCGAGGGGCACCGCATACAACCCGACCTCGACCGGGACGCCGGCGATGCGTGCGTAGCCGAGCGACTGCGGCACGAGCAGCGCGGCCACGATGGCGCCGGCCAGGACATCGCCGCCCAATCGGTTGCGTTCATAGGTCGGGAGCCAGCGCAGGATCGGCACGCCGGCGGCGAGAACACGCCGCCGCCGACCACTCGACTCCGATGCCATGGTTCAGCGGAGCCGTGTGGTCGAGGTCTGGTCGATGGACGGCCGGCGGTCGTGGTCAACAGCGTCCATCCTTCCAATACTTCACCAGATCGGTGACCACCGCCAGGGTCGAAGGTCCGCGAAGCGCCCAACGAGTGACGGTGGGGCCAGCGCGGACGTTTGACCCTGGTGATCGAGTCGTCGACCGTCCATCGTGGACCGTGACGGTTGATCCGGACCGTCGAGGAGATGGTTGCACCGCTGGGAGTTGTCCATGACAATCGTTGAGTACCGTCCGCTGCACGTCGAGCAACGTCGCGTCGTCGACGCCCCGGCAATCCTCGACACCACCGAGATGCGGTGGTTCGTCCCCGGCCCACTTCCCGACGAGATCGACCGGTGGTTCAGTGGTTCGACAGGTGTCCGCGAAGAGCGTTGGGACACCTACCAGTTGCGCGGTCGGAGCGACATCGGGGTGAAGCTTCGCCACGGCACGACGATCGAACTCAAGGTCCGGCAGTCCCACGCGATGCCGATGCGGCTCGGCGACGGCGTCACTGGTTCGCTCGAGGAGTGGCGGAGGTGGAGCCCGGCGGGACATCTCGTCGAAGAACAAGCCAGTGGGCAGTGGATCGACGTCCGCAAGTCGATCGTGAAGCGACGCTTCCCGATCGCCGGAGTCGAGGCAGCCCACTCGTCGATCGAACCGGTCGCAGGGTGCGATGTCGAAGTCGCACAGGTGTCGGTCGGAGCGACCGAAGCGTGGACGTTCGCCTTCGCGGCAATTGGTCCGGCATGTACCCGACGGGACTCGCTGGCCGCGGCCTGGACATCGCTGATGGCCGGAGAGCGGTACCCGGAGTCGTTCTGCCTGCGGGGCGCCCGATCGATGGGCTACCCGGAATGGCTGGCCCTGCTCGACCACGATGGCAGATGAGACCACGATGAGTGACGCTGCAGGTGCCGACCGACTCATCGAGGAGATCCGTCGGTCCGTCATCGGCAACGACGGTCTGGTCGTCGGGCCGTACGGCGAACGCCCCATCGTCTACGCCGACTACACGGCGTCGGGTCGGGCGCTGACGTTCATCGAGGAGTACATCCGCGACGTCGTGCTGCCGCTGTATGCCAATACGCACACCGAGTCGTCGGGAACGGGCCTGCAGACCACTCGATTCCGCCAGGAGGCCCGCGCCATCATCGCAGAGTGCGTCGGCGCCACCGACGAACACGCCGTCTTGTTCTGTGGCAGCGGGGCAACCCACGCCATCGCCAAGATCATCGGAGTGATGGGGCTGCGGATTCCCTCCGCACTCGACGATCGACACGGCCTCAGCGCAACGATTCCGGCCGACGAACGGCCGGTCGTGTTCATCGGGCCGTACGAGCACCACTCGAACGAGCTCCCGTGGCGCGAATCGATCGCCGACGTCGTCATCATCGCCGAGGATGCCGGCGGCCACGTCGACCTGGCTGACCTCGAACGCCAACTGGTCGCCCATCAGGACCGTCCGACGTTGATCGGTTCGTTCTCCGCCGCGTCGAACGTCACCGGCATCCTGACTGACACGTGTGCCGTGTCGTCACTGCTACACCAGCACGGCGCACTGTCGTTCTGGGACTACGCCGCCGCCGCTCCGTACGTCGAACTCGACATGGGATCGCCTGAGGACGGACCCGGCTACAAGGATGCGATCTTCATCTCGCCGCACAAGTTCATCGGTGGCCCCGGGACACCCGGAGTCCTCGTCGCCCGTCGCGAGCTCTTCACCAACCGGGTGCCCGATGTTCCCGGCGGCGGATCGGTCACCTACGTCAACTCCGCAGAACACGACTACCACGTCGCCATCGAGCAGCGCGAGGAAGCCGGAACGCCTGCGATCGTCGAGTCCATTCGCGCCGGCCTGGTGTTCCAACTCAAGCAGGCCGTCGGCCATGCCGAGATCGAGCGCCGAGAGGGCGACTTCGTCCGTCGGGCCATCACGTCGTGGGAACAGAATCCGAACGTCGACGTGCTCGGCAATCACGAGGCCGACCGTTTGTCGATCGTGTCGTTCGTGATCCGGCACGGCGACCAGTTCCTGCATCACAACTTCGTGGTCGCACTGCTCAACGACCTCTTCGGTATCCAGGCCCGCGGCGGTTGTTCCTGTGCCGGGCCGTACGGACATCGTCTGCTCGGCATCGACCTCGACCGCTCGCACAGATTTCAACGCCAGGTCGATCGAGGGTGTGAGGGGATCAAGCCGGGCTGGGTGCGTGTCAACTTCAACTACTTCATCGACGACGCAACGTTCGACTACATCGTCGAGGCAGTGAACATCATCGCCAATGGCGGTGCCACGCTGCTGACCGACTACCGCTTCGAGCCCGACACCGGGCTGTGGCATCACAGCGCAGTCGCAATGGAGCCGGCGATGACCTTGGGCAGTGTGTCGTATGAATCCGGGCGGATGGCCTACGAAGATCGTCGGCATCACGGCCCTTCTGATCTCCGCCGCTTGCTGCTCGAGGCCGACCGGCGCTGTTCGAATGAGCAGGCTGGCCCGGCACCGGGCTGGGAACAGCCCGACACCTCGCCGGACTTCGAGAACCTGCGCTGGTTCCCGTACGCCGCTGACCCGACAGTCTGAGTTCGACCGAGGCGGACGTACGCTCATCGGCATGGTGGAACGCAGCGAGTGGACGAGGATCATCGAAGAGGATCCGGAGCATTCGGAGCGGTACGCCCAGAGATTCCGCGACATGGCCGCGGACGGCGTCGACCTCGGCGGGGAGGCGCGGTTGATCGATGCGATGGTCGGCCGTCGCTCCAGCGTTCTCGACGCCGGATGTGGTCCGGGCCGAGTTGGTGCGTTTCTGTTCGACATGGGGCACCGTGTCGTCGGCGTCGATGTCGACCCGTCTCTGATCGCAGCTGCCGAAGCGGACCACCCTGGGCCCACGTGGCTCGTCGGTGACCTCGCCGAACTCGACCTCGGCGCTCGCGGAGTCGACGACCTGTTCGACGCGATCGTGTGTCCCGGCAACGTCGTCGCCTTTCTCGCAGCCAGCACTCGACGACTCGTACTGGAACGACTCGGTGCGCACCTCGCAGATGACGGACGGCTCGTCATCGGCTACGGCAGCGGCCGCGGCTACGAGTTCGCCGACTTCTTCGCCGACGTCGACGCAGCCGGGCTGGAGGTCGACCTCCGTTTCGGCACCTGGGACCTTCGCCCGTTCACCGACGACTCCGACTTCCTCGTTGCGGTGCTCGTCAAGGAACCGGATCTGAGCCGGTGACGAGCGGGGGAGGCATGAAGTGCTGTCCGAGGACCGAAGAGATCTCCTCGCCCAGGCTCAGCAGTCGGTGATCCGACCACTTCGGTCCGATCAACTGCATCCCGACCGGTAGGCCCTCGGCGGTGTGTCCGATCGGGATCGCGAGTGAGGGCAGGTGAGGCATGGTCGCCAGCCCCGCCCAGAACAGGATCCCGCGATACGGCGCGTCCGCTCCGTTGACCGTCAGGGTGCGCTTGCCGTAGGGGCGCTCGATGTCGTGCGGGAACGCTGCGGTCGGCATGATCGGGGCGATCATCAGGTCCACCTCGTCGAACACGTCCGACCATGCCTGGAGTGCGTGCGCCCGCCGCTCGTTCGCTGCGAGCCAACCCCGATGTGACAGCGCCGAGTCGCGAGCGAACATCAGCGCTGCATCGTCGGTGTACTCGTCGATGCCGCCGGCCGTGTCGACGAGCCCGGCCCACATCTTGTCCGGGAGGCCCGGTGACAACGTGGAGTTGAGCAACCGCATGTAGTTGCGATGCAGATCCGACGAAGCAATCGCCGGCCGGATCGTCTCATCGATCTGGGCACCTTCGGCGCCGAGCCGACGCGCGGCATCTTCGATCAGGTCCTTCACGGCGCTGTCGACCGGTGCGACGGCATCGTCGGACCAGACCCCGATGCGCAGGTCGGCGATGTCAGGCTGCTGTTCGAATCGGGGGAGTTCGGCGCCGGGAATCCCGCCGAACGCCGACCCGGAATTGGTCAGCACCTCGAGCAGCACTCGCAGGTCGCCGCACGATCGGCCGAGCGGGCCGAACACGCCGAGATCGAAGGCCGTCAATGCACCCGACGGGCCGGGAATGTGGCCACGGCCCGACACGAGACCGTGTGTCGTCTTCAGCCCGAAGACTCCGTTGAGACTCGCTGGCTGGCGGATCGAGTTGCCGATGTCGCTGCCGATCTCGGCGGTGGTGAAACCGCAGGCAACGGCGACTGCGGCGCCGCCCGAGGAGCCGCCAGCAGAGCGGGTGACGTCCCACGGGTTGTTGGTCGTGCCGTACACGTCGTTGTAGGTCTGGTGGTCGCCGGCGTAGTAGGGGACGTTCGTCTTCGCCCAGACGATCGCCCCGGCCCGACGGAGCAGGCGAACGACATCGGCATCCCGAGCCGGCAGGTGTCCGGCGAGCTCCGGGGCGCCGGCGGTCGTCACGAGATCGAGTGTCTCGTAACAGTCCTTGATGGTCATCGGCAGACCGTGCAGGGGGCCACAATCTCGACCGGCGGCGCGGGAATTGTCGGCAGCGGTTGCTTCGGCCCGGGCGCGTTCCAAGTCCATGGCCACGACCGCATTGACCACCGGGTTCATCCGATCGATGTTGGCGAGCATCCCGTCGAGGAGTTCCACGCTGGACACCTCGCGCCGGTCGAGCGCGATCAGGAGTTGCATGGTGGTTGCTGTCGCCAGGTCGAGATGGGTCACCTCGTCGACAGTAGTGACCTGCCGACTGCTCGTCGGCGAGTGGAACGTCGGCTGCCTCCGTTCGCTCGTGCACGGCGAGACCGCGAACCAAACGGCGACCGCCGATCGACCTGGTCCGACGTCTGACCTAGGTTGCACAGATGGACTCCGTCGCCGACGTCGCTGCGCACTACTCGAACGGTGGGCTGCTGGCCGCGATCGAGGCAGGTCTCGCCGAGATGGGCACGTCGTTGGCGGCAGCGTCGATCACCGACCTCGCTCCGGTCGACGAATTTCACATCGGCGGTCGGGAGGCCACCGTCGACCTGTGCCAGCAACTCGGCGTGGAGCCGGGGTCGGACGTTCTCGACATCGGTTCGGGGATCGGGGGGACGGCCCGCTTCATCTCGAGCATGTTCGCCTGCGCGGTGACCGGTATCGACCTCACGCCGGAGTACGTCGACGTCGCTCGTTCGATCTGCACAGCGGTGACGCCCGGAGCGCCGCTGACGTTCGAGGCGGGCGACGCCTTGGACATGCCGTTCGACGACGCATCGTTCGACACTGCGACACAGCTCCACGTCGGCATGAACATCGAGGACAAGGTCGCGTTGTTCGTCGAGGTCCATCGAGTCCTCCGTCCCGGGGCGCGCTACGGCATCTACGACATCATGCGCGTCGGCGACGGGTCGCACGACTTCCCCGTGCCGTGGGCGAGCACGCCGGAGATGAGCTTCACGGCGACACCGGCCGAGTACGACGAGGCGCTGCGGGCGGCGGGATTCCGGATCGTCAGCAGTCGTGATCGGGGCCAGTTCGCCAAGGACTTCTTCGCTCGCGCGCGCAGTGCTGCGGCGGCAGGAACCCCACGTCCGCCTGTCGGTCTCCACCTGATCCTGGGTGATGACGCACCGACCAAGATGGCCAACATGGCCGCCGCCGTGTCGACGGACGAGCTCGCCCCGACGGAGATCGTCTGCGAACGGATGTCCTGAGCGCGCCTCGCAGCGGATCGCTCGGCGATGTCAGACTCACCGTATGGAGTTCCTGGATCCACGCGGTGTGCCGAGTCGACCGATCGAGCCGTACGGCCTGCGCGCCGAGTTGAACGACGGCGACACGGTGGCCCTCTTCGCCAACGGCTTCCCCGACTCGGTCGCGTTTCTCGAACACGTCGGCAGAGCGCTCGCGGTCGAACTGCCCGGCGTTCACTTCATCCACCTGGACAAGGGCAATGCGAGTGCCCTCGCCAGTGCGGAACACCTCGCCACGATCGCCGAGTCGTGCTCGGCCGTCGTCGCGGCCTACGGGCATTGAGGCAGTTGCACCTCCGGCACCGTGCGTGACGGAATCGAAGTGGCTCGGCGAGGCAAGGCAGCCGTTGCGCT
>RCMY010001512.1_pt1 | contig 23172 bp, 24 predicted proteins | sample 2041341 | NCBI WGS metagenome assembly RCMY01 (sample SAMN09708234, study PRJNA481090) | Marine sediment metagenome, whole genome shotgun sequencing project.
ATCAACAATGGACCTAGTGAAATTACCATCCAATAAATAGCAAAGGTAAAAATAATGGGACGTTCGGTTTGCGTTTTCCATAAATGGTTAAAGGTTTTATCGATATTCGAAATTAATAATAGCGCCACCACTAGTAATGAAATAATACTAGCGGTGCCCATACTTGAGGCATTGCCCACAAATTTCGATAAGTAATTTTGTAACACACCACCCGCATTAGGCATGAAGTTGTTGTAGATGAACTGCTCAAACAGTTCCTTAACCTCTTGAAAAGCTGGAAAGGCAGACATGATCATAAAAAAGACCATAATCACAGGCACCAATGATAGCAAGCTTACGTAAGCTAGATGGCCAGCTGACACAGTAATACGCTCGCCTTTAACGTCATTAATAAAGTTAATACCAATGGCTTTTATAAGCGGTATTTTGTATGCGAGATAGGACTTCACAGTTGCGATAGTATTCAATAATCCCTCGAGGCTTGGTTGGTCAATGAATATTGGCGAATATACGCTAGCCTACAAAGACACCGCACAATATGTATTATACTAGTTTAACAAATAACAAGTTCATATACAGTTTTCGTAGTGTGATACTGCTATAAATTGACAAAAATGTACCATACTTTAAATAAAACCTAGGTTGTTTACGCATATCTTAAACACAACCTAGGTCATCTCCACGAAAGTGGAGACCTCGTCAACCCACTGGTAAGTTCAAAATTGCAGGTGTGTTTGCGAGGTTCCCGCTGTTGCGGGAATGACCGAGGTTGTTTACGCATATCTTAAACACAACCTAGGTCATCTCCACGAAAGTGGAGACCTCGTCAACCCACTAGTAAGTTCAAAATTGCAGGTGTGTTTGCGAGGTTCCCGCTGTTGCGTAATGCTGTTCGCTTAACACATCTACCGTCTTTCCCGAGGCATCGGGAATCTTTTTGTAACTCACTATATTTGTTTAAAATTATTGTTTTAATTGAAAATATTGTACATTCACCAGATCCCCGCATTCGCGAGGAAGACGAAATATGAGCTAAAACGATCAGTATTACGCTGTTGCGGGAATGACCGATGTTGTATTTATACATACTGTGAACACAACCTAGGTTGTATCTACGCACACCTTGCACACAACCTAGAATATCAAGAGCGTCTTAAACCCAGCATATGACAAATAGCAAAGCTTAACTCGCTTCGATTAAGGGTATAAAAATGAAATGAAAATGTTTAACGCCCTCTTTTGCCAGTACTTTGACCATATCCATGGCAATGTTTGCACCCAATAAGTTACGTGTGGCTTGATCATCTTGATCCAAACCATCATACATTTTGTGCAGCCAACCGGGTACATGTACATTGGTCATGCCTGCAAATCGTACTAGGGTTTGATAGTTAGTCACAGGCAAAATACCAGGGACGATATCAGCATCTATTCCCGCTGCGGCTGCACGGTCTCTAAATCGTAGAAACACGCTGGTGTCAAAAAAGAACTGAGTAATGGCTTCGTTAGCACCCGCTTCTACCTTTCGCTTTAAGTTAAGCAAGTCAAACTGATCATTAGGTGCATCAGGATGCTTTTCCGGATAGGCCGCAACGGAAATATCAAAATTGGCGACATCTTTTAAAATGCCCACTAAATCGGAGGCATACAATCCTGGCTTTTGCATGCCGTTTGGCAAATCACCTCGCAGCGCCACTATGCGGCGCACACCCGAGTCCCAATAATCTTTGGCAATTGCACGTAACTCTGCCTCAGACGCGTCTACACAAGTTAAATGTGGGGCGGTAGGAATGCCTGTTTCTGCTTGGATTTTTTTGACCACAGAATGTGTACGATCGCGCTCTCCACTATTTGCCCCGTAAGTGACCGACATATACTTAGGCCGCATGGGCGCTAAACGCTCGACCGATTTCCATAATGTTTTTTCCATCGCCTCTGTTTTTGGGGGAAAAAATTCGAACGAGACATCAATATCGCGTAATTCGCTCAAAGACTGATTAAGGGCGTCAACACCCTGTGCATAAGAAACCATGAAAAACCTTAATAGACGTTTAGACGTCTAAAGTACGAAAAACTTGTATAGACGTCAAGCTATTTAGACGTCTATATTGATATTTTCGCTAAACAGGTTAGAATTTTACAATAACCAACCCAATATAATGATAAAAACAATGGCAAAGTGGAACGGCGAGTACATACACCCTTACGCAGAACACGGTAAAAAGAGTGAACAAGTTAAGAAAGTAACAGTTTCTATCCCTATCAAAGTATTAAAGGTGCTAACCGATGAGCGCACGCGCAGACAAGTAAACAATTTGCGCCATGCAACTAACTCAGAGTTACTTTGTGAAGCATTTTTGCATGCCTTCACTGGACAGCCGTTACCTAATGACAACGATTTGAAAAAAGATAATACCTTTAGAATACCTGAAGAAGCACGCGAGATAATGAAGCAAATGGGCAATGATGCCGCTGAAATTGAAGCTAAAGACTAAACCTTTACACGCATACTGACTTCACCTAGCTAAAATGTACATAAAAGCTAGATGAAGTTTACGTTCGCGCTCTATTATAAATTCAGGATATTACTGACTTTGTAAGTCCTTAATAAAGGCATCTGACTGCGTAATCGCCTTATTCATTTCAACAATTAAGGCATTTACATCTTTTTCAATGTTATTTAATTCACCTTGTAGCGCGCCCACCGCATTAGCATTTAGATTGTGTTTTAAATACAACACGTTGTCTTGAAGTGCGCTAAGCACCGGTTGCATGCTACTTTCAACTTTACGCATAGAGCTAAGTAAACCATCGTAGCGACGTTTTGTGTCTTTTAATTTGCGCTGACTATCGCGTTTGAAATTTTGATTTGTTATCACTTCAATTTCGCTTTCCCACTCGCGAAATAGCGACTCAGCAACACTTTGTACTTTGTCGATACGCTTACTTACTTCATTCGCGCTATCGCGGCTTGCCTCGTATTGGTCATTAAGATTGTTGTAAACGTCCTCAAGCTCACCGCCATCAAAGTTAATTAAAGCACTAAACTCGGCCAAGGCGCTGGCAAACTGCTCTTGCGCTTCTTGTTGGGTTTCTTGGGCGTCTTCTACTCGATCTACCAGTATTTCACGTTTTTCAACACCGACTTTCTCCCACATATCAAAATAAGTATCTTGAATTGCCGACTTACAACTAGATAATAAAAAAATGACCACTACTGGCATCCAAATTTTACGCATTATGTTTCTCCTTTAATGGCTTATTATTATTTAGGTCAACTCTGATATTAAGCCTAAACATTATTAATTAGGTTATACAGTACGTTAATTCCAAAATAAAGTGCAAGTATGATTTACCTTATTTGACATTCATTGTTGTAACTTATATATATGTACTTAGTTAACGCATAGTATATAGACTTTACATGTATAGACTATGCAATAATAGCCAGTAAACAAATACTCAAGGAAATACCCGTTTTGGATGGAGCTAAGTCGACTAAAACCTATAAATTTCAGACTTCTGATGGGCAGGTATTGCATGTAGAAGAAAGTGGTAATTTAAAGGCTGCACCTTTGCTCTTTTTACATGGTGGCCCGGGGGCGAGTATTGGCCAAAGTTATCAGTGGCTTTTGTCTAATCATGAGTTTCGCGTGATTGCGTTTGATCAGCGTGGTTGCGGCCGCAGTCAACCTTTTGGCTTACTTGAAAACAACACCACACAACATCACATTGCTGATATTGAAGGTTTACGCAAATATTTTGGGATTGAAAAGTGGGTAGTATTTGGAGGCTCGTGGGGTTCCACCCTTGCCCTAAATTACGCTATTGACTATCCTCAACATGTTTCTGCATTGGTTCTTAGGGGAATTTTTTTAGGCCGACCTGAAGATGCTCAGTGGTTTATTTCAAGCAAAAATGGCGCTAGCCAAGTTTTTCCCAAAGAATATGCTGAATTTGCTGGTGGCTACACAAATAAAATAGGCACTACTCAACTTAGCTTGTGTGAATGGTATTTTGATCAACTAACAAGTAGCCAAGAAAATACGCGAAATGATGCGGCAAAGCGTTGGTTTGATTGGGAAGGCAGTATATCCAAACTTGAGCAAATGAAGGTTAAGGCGAGCGATTATGCGTCTAAGCAGCAGATATACACACTCGCCCTATTTGAATGCTATTACCTACTGAATAATTGTTTTATGCCCGAAAACCATATACTAAGTAATTGTCATCGTATTGCACATATTCCCACGCACATTGTGCATGGTCGCTACGACATGGTGTGTAAATGCGAAGGCGCAATTCAATTGCAAGAACACTTGCCTAATGCACACCTTAGCATCGTTGAAAACGCAGGGCATAGTATGGCCGAAAAAGGCATTAGCGAAGCTTTGGTTGACGCCCTGCACACCATAACCAAACAACTTTCCGCCTAATTACCTCTCATTACTAGTATGCCGCATTTTATATCGCAGTATACATACGAACTCGCTTGTAAGGAAAATTCTATGATAGGGCTTATTCAACGCGTGCAACACGCAATGGTTAGGGTAGATAACAATACCATTAGCCAAATAAACAAAGGTATTTTGCTTTTGTTAGGTGTTGAAAAAAATGATAGCAGCACGCACGTTGTTAAACTCGCCAAAAAAGTCGCTAATATGCGCATTTTTGAAGATGATGCGGGTAAAATGAATTTAAGTTTACAAGACATTAAAGGTCAATTACTTGTGGTGTCTCAATTCACATTAGTCGCCGATACTACAAAAGGCAATCGACCCGGTTTTTCTAATTCAGCAGCGCCATTATTAGGGCAAGCTTTATATGAAGAGTTTGTGGAGCATTTTGGTGCAACATATTGTCCATGTGAACAAGGCCGCTTTGGTGCTAATATGCAAGTCGAACTGATAAATGATGGCCCTGCGACATTTTATTTACAGGTCTAGTGACCAATAATGTATATAGTGCGTAAATTATTTATCATCATAATTTTTGAATAAGGATACTGAGTGTTTACTATTTCTACGCCTGTTAGTGAGCAAGAACTTACCGAATACTTCCATTTTCGCTGGCTTTGGCTAGGGAAACCGTGGGGATATCCTGAGGGTTCAGAGAAAGACGAGTACGAAACGGTAAGCGAACACAGAGTCGTTAAAACGTCAAATGGTCAAATAGTGGCATGTGGTAGAGTCCATTTAAACACGGCCGAAGAAGCACAAATACGGCATATAGCAGTAGAGAAAAGCTACCGCCGCAAAGGCGTTGGGCAAATTCTCCTAAGTGCACTGGAAAAAGTAGCCCGCGAGCAAGGTGCCGAACGCGCCGTGACCAACTCTCGAGAAAGTTCTATCGCATTTTTTACCGCCGCGGGCTTTGTGGTGAAGCACAAAGCGCCAACCGAGCTGGGCAAGCTTAAGCGTAAACAAATGACCAAAACACTGGTTGATAACAGCGCGTTAATTCTTCATCCAGATTGGTGTAACGAACTGCAAAAAACATGGCATGAACAAATCCCCATTAGTGAACACATGGGCATTAAACTTCGTCAATATACCGAAAAGACCATAGAAACGCGTGCATCGCTAAACAAAAACATTAATTTACACGGCACCATGTTTGCAGGCAGCATCTACTCATTGGCTACGCTAACGGGGTGGGGAATGATTTATTTACAACTTAAACAAAAAGGCTTGCGCGGCGAGATTGTTCTAGGTGACGCTTCAATTCATTACCACAAGCCAGTAACAAGGAAGCCTCGGGCGATATGCAATATAGAGTCGGTGCAGGCAAAATATGAACTTTTGAGCAAAAACAAGAAGTGCCCGGCTTCATTAACGGTCGATATTTACGACGCCGATCAGCCTGTTGCTAAGTTTTCTGGTCAGTTTTGGATTTTACCGGTTAAAGAGCAAGACTAAAAACCGCGGGTTTAGTACAGCCTAACTTGGGGTCGTTACACTAAGTAGCACTCCCACTGTTAGCTAAAACGCAAAAAAAAAGGCGCTTGAAGTTCAAGCGCCTTTTCTATTTTATGCTATTTTTTAAGCCATTTTATTAAGCAACAGCGACCATAGCAGTTTGCAATTTTTTCATCGCGTTCTTTTCAATTTGTCGCACACGCTCGGCTGACACTTGGTATTCATCAGCTAAATCTTGCAGCGTAAGCTTGTCGTCTGACAACCAGCGTGTTTCAATAATGTGCTGGCTACGCGCGTCAAGCAATCTAATGGCTGAATATAGGCGTTTAGATGCATTCTCGTCTAGCTCAGACATAATAACCGAACTTTCAATATCAGCAGATTTATCTTCTAAGTACTGAGCTGGGCTAAATGTTGTTGACTCGTCATCGTCGTTGCCAAGGTCAAAAGCGGTATCTTGACTGGCCATGCGCGACTCCATTTGCAGTACTTCTTTAGTACTTACATTGAGTTCTTCCGCAACTTTTTGCACCTCTGCATGAGTAAACCAACCTAAACGCTTTTTAGACTTACGTAAATTAAAGAAAAGCTTACGTTGCGCTTTAGTAGTAGCCACTTTCACGATACGCCAGTTTTTAAGCACAAATTCATGAATTTCTGCTTTTATCCAGTGCACAGCAAATGAAACTAGTCTAACACCTACATTAGGATCAAACCTTTTAACGGCTTTCATTAAGCCAATATTGCCCTCTTGAATCAAATCGGCTTGAGGAAGCCCATAGCCTGCATAAGACTTAGCAATATGTACTACAAATCGTAGATGCGACATAACTAGTTTACGCGCCGCTTCTACGTCTTCGTTTTCAAATAAACGAACAGCCAAGGAGTTCTCTTCTTCAGCCGTCAACATTTTTATGCGAGAAACCTGTTGCACGTAGCTTTCAATGCTACCACTGTGCGACACTGTTAAGGCTAAAGATTGTATATCTTGCTTCATTTTCACCTCTTTACTAAAACCTGCTTTGGCTTTATGTTTGCGTTATTAGTATGACCAACAATAGTGCTGTTAGTTCTACGCAAAAATTCAATTTTTTGACATTCCTATTGATATAGGGACAAAGAAACATAACTCAAGCCCTATATCGTCACAATTATAAACTTTTTGAGGTAAAAGTGTGTGTTTAATTGATTAAATATAGTTAATTATAAATATTAAAGCCCTTCGCATCATAAAAATCACCTTAGTGCCGATAACCTTTAGATAATAATCCAACCTGCAAGCGCTTGGAAATTGACTAATCTCGCTTATTTCCAATGTAATACAAGCTATTTAATGGGCGCGTGGTATGAACACAACTTTTTCGTGATAAGGCTTACAATATGACTAATATTTTTACAAGAGAACCCATTTTTACTAGGAATAAAACTGTGTTTGCTTATCAATTTGTTTACCGAAATGGAGTGCAAGGCAGTTTCCCACTATATATTGACCCTGATGACTTAACTAAGGCATCAATGCAAGGGCTTAATATAGACGAATTGATGCAAGTAACTTTAACCGTAATCAATCTACTGCCCGAAGGTATTGAAGATTTCATTCAACGTTTTTCCGCACAAGATGTCATGGTTGAACTATCCGAGATAAATACGCAACCTAGCACAAGAATGTTACAACAAGTAGCTGAACTTAAAGCAAAAGGATTTACACTAATTGCTAAACAGCACCAGCAAAACTGGCCAGAGTTTATGCACTTAGTTGATTATCTAAAGCTAAATATTAACGACTACACCCCTTCAGAAATTAAACTGATCAAACAAAATTTAGCCTTGGCCAAGGTTAAGATTATTGCAACGCATGTACATTCTAAATTTCAATTTGAGCAGTGCCAAGCGATAGATCTTGAATATATGCAAGGTTTCTTTTTTATGGAAAATGAAAACCTTGATAAAAAACCTATTCCATCGAGTAAGCTTGCTTACTTACAGCTTTTAAGCGAAGTTGCTAAACCCAATTTAGAGATTCAAACGCTTGAGAATATTTTCAAAAGCGATCCCACGCTGTCTTTCTTGCTGATTAAGTTAATCAATAACCCATTAGTCAATAAATCACACAAAATATCTTCCATTCGCCATGCACTAAACTACTTAGGTGAATTGATGTTACGTCGTTTTGTCGCCATAATTTCATTGGCAGGGCTTAATTCTAATCAACCCAATGAATTATTGAACCTGTCACTCACGCGTGCTAAATATTGTGAAATGCTAGGCGATAAACTCAGTGTGGATTCCAATGCAATGTCAGCATTTTTGGTTGGGTTGTTTTCGCTAATTGACATCATACTGAGTAAACCAATGCCAGAGTTATTGCTTGCACTGGTGTTAGATGATGAAATAGAACATGCCTTAATTGAAAGAACCGGTCCTTATTCCACGGCACTTGCTAGCGCAAAGGCTATTGAATCGGGTGATTGGGATACTTTGTTTAAAATTGCAAATGAATTAGAAATAAATAGGAACCAATTATTCGACATTCATAGGCAGGCTGTCCGCTGGCAAAATGATATCACCACAGCGGTATCCCCTATGTTTCCTGTGGCGAGGCCGCAGTTGCAAAGTGCCTAAATAATCTTTAATACAATGTATACAAGTGCTCGTTAAGCAACGCTTACTCGGGCTCTATCTCATTTACATGCTTTTGTACTGATAAAAACGAGCCCATCAGCCCCAGCACGATTGAGATAATCAGCATAAAGCCCAATGCCTGAACATTTAAGCCTGTGATGTCGAGCTGTATTTGATAACGCTGCATAAAGTCATCTAGACTCCAGCCTATCCACAACAGAATTAACGTCACGGTAAACCACGCCATTAAGCCGCCCAATAAGCCAAACCAAAAGCCCGTATATAAAAACGGGCGCTGTATAAAAGCATCGGTTGCGCCAACCAGCTTCATGACTAAAATTTCATCGCGTTTACTCAGTATATTAAGCCTTATGGTATTGCCAATAATAAGCACCACTGCAAAAAACAGTAAAATGGCAAGTAAGTAAACTAACTCCTTCGCAATTGACAATAAACCATACAAGCGTTCAAGCCATTCAATATCTAGCTTACCAATATCTACTTCGCGCTCTTTACGTAATTTATCAAGCAATAGGCCCGCCGCAGTAGGTGCAGCATGCTTTGAAGTGGGCACTACCAGTACCGTGGCTGGTAAGGGATTTTTGTCTAAATAGTTAAGGGCTTCGCCTAATCCTGACAAACGCTGGAATTCATCCAATCCTTGCGCGGCAGACACATAAGTAACCTGACTAATTTCGCTCCAACTATTTAAGCGCGTTATAAGCTGCTGCGCTTGAGGCTCGGTTACTTCCTCATGCAAAAATAAGGATATCTCTGAGGCTTGTTGCCACTGTTTGGTAACTTGCTCGGTATTTTCAACCATAATATATAAGGTGCTTGGCAAAGTAATACTAAAGCCCAGTACGCCAATGGTCATAAGTGACGCAAATGGCGTTCGGTATAACTCGCCTAAGCTATTCAAACTTTGCCGCAAATGATCAGCAAAAAACATTAAGAATCGCTGCAGTACACCCACCTTTTGATTTGACGCTTGCTGACGACCACTAAATAATAGGCTCATGACCAGTTATCCTCAAGCTGTGACAGCCCATCGGTTATCATACGACCATTTTTGAGGGTTAGGGTGCGATACTTCATCCGCGCAATTAATCCTAAATCGTGCGTGGCAATAAATACCGATACGCCCGCACTGTTAAAATCTTCGAACAAACGAATAATTTCCATCGATAATTTAGGATCAAGGTTTCCGGTTGGCTCATCGGCTAACAATAAAGGAGGTCTATTGACGACGGCGCGTGCAATACCTACACGTTGCTGCTCGCCGCCCGAAAGCGTGATGGGTAAATTTCTCGTTTTATCGCGCAACCCCACCATTTCTAGTGCGGCATCGACTCGTTTAATGATAGTTTTGCGTGTATGACCTTCTATAATTAATGGCAGCGCAACATTATCAAACACCGACTTACCCATTAGCAATTGATGGCTTTGAAAGATCATGCCTATATCACGGCGAATATAAGCGATTTGTTTGCGTTTGATTTGTTTTAAATCATGGCCATTAATTAGTACTCGCCCTACATTTGGACGTTCCATTAAGCTAATTAGCTTTAACAGCGTACTTTTGCCCGCTCCCGAGTGCCCGGTCAAAAAAGCCATTTCACCTTTTTCAACATGAAAATTGACCTTGCTAAGGGCTTGATGGCCACCTGGATAGGTTTTACTAACGTCTTCAAACTTAATCATAATAGTGGCTAACGAGTTCCCTTAGGCTTTTATATTAGGACAAACTATAATTACTCTAGCATGTAACAATAGTCATACAGTAGCGAAATTGTTGTTTTTCCCCTTGTTACGGGTATGTTTTGAACTAAAAACTACTGAGAAAATAGCGCTTCTACAAAGGCCTTAGCATCAAATTCTCGTAAGTCGTCAATGCCTTCGCCAATACCTATATAACGCACGGGTATTTTGAATTCATTCGCCAACGCAAATATCACGCCGCCCTTGGCACTGCCATCTAGCTTGGTTAAATTAATACCAGTAATACCCACCGCTTGGTTAAAGATGCGGGTTTGGCTCACTGCATTTTGTCCAGTGCTGGCATCAAGCGTTAGCATGATTTCATGTGGCGCTTGTGGATTCAGCTTTTTCATAACGCGAACCACTTTTTTCAGCTCTTCAATAAGGTGGTCTTTATTTTGTAATCGTCCCGCCGTATCAGCAATAAGAACGTCTATACGCTTGGCTTTGGCTGATTCAATGGCATCAAAAATAACCGAAGCACTGTCGGCACCCGTATGTTGAGCAACCACTGGAATATGATTTCGCTCACCCCACACTTGCAGTTGTTCAACCGCGGCTGCACGAAAGGTGTCACCTGCGGCCAACATAACTGATTTGCCTTGGGCTTGAAATTGTTTCGCTAATTTACCAATGGTGGTTGTTTTACCCACCCCATTAACGCCCACCATTAAGATTACAAATGGATGCTTTTTACCTTGCTCGTCGGTAGCAATTTTGAAATCAAGAGGGACATTCACTTGATCAAGAATAGCTTGCATCTGTTTTTGCAACATTATTGATAATGCTGCACCATCTTTTAATTGAGATCGCTTGGCACTCTTTGTTAATTCGTCAATAATTTTACTGGTCGTGTTTATACCAACGTCTGCAAGCAAGAGTTGCGTTTCAAGCTCTTCATATAGCTCATCGTTTATAACTTTGCCAGTTAACAAGCTGCTAAAGCCGCTGCCAATATTGGCTTTTGTTCGCGAAAGACTCGCTTTCAAACGGGCAAAAAGGCTGGTTTTTTCCGCCTGCACAGGCGTTACAATCGCCTCACTTTCAATTTTGGCCTCAATGGGTTCTACATCTAATGGTATAGGTTCAATTACATCAGTTATGGCTTCACCTTGCGGTTTGTCTTGCGCAAGAAATGGGGCGTGTTGTTCGGTGTCTGGTACAAGCTCGTCAATACGCGCATCAACTTCTTCATTTTTATCGTCATTTTCATAATGCCTAACAGCATCAGAAACAGTTGGCGGCTTATCGCTTGTATCATGACTAGCTTGTTTAACTGATTCTTGGTTCGATATTTCGACCAATTCATCACTGCTTTGAGCAGAGGCTACTTCCTCAGGGTCAAGTATTTGCGCTTGTTGTGAAGCGATTTCATCTTGGGGAGTTTGCTTCGTTGGCTTGTCTTTTTTAAACCATTTAAATAATTTTGACATCTTTGACTACGCTTCGCCGGTTAATTGTTGCTATGATAAAAGGAATGAGCCTGTAATGATAACACTTTGTGACCCTATGCCGCCAACTTCAAAACGCACAAAACCTTCTCAGTCCACTAAGTATTCTGCAAAAATCAAAACTAGCAGAGGTTTGGTTAGAATTATTGCGGGTAAACACCGCGCAAGGCGCTTACCCGTATTGGTGCATGAAGGCTTGCGTCCAACCGGTGACAGAGTCAAAGAAACCTTATTTAATTGGTTAATGAGCGCGGTTAACGACGCGACTTGTCTTGATATGTATGCCGGTAGTGGTAGTTTAGGTATTGAAGCCTTGTCTCGCGGGGCACGTAAAGTGATTTTTGTGGAGCAAGACCGAACGGTGGCAAAGCAAATTAACGATAATTTAAGTACTTTACGTGAATTAGATAACGCGGCGGTACTCAATCAAAACGCGCTGCAGGCAAGCTTGTTAGAAGGTGCTGATGGCGTTAAGCACTTTAATATTGTGTTTATCGACCCGCCCTTTGGCAATCAAATGGTTGAAAAAAGTATTGCTAAGCTAATTAATCAAAACCTGCTTGCACCAAACGCCTATATTTACATAGAAACCGGCCATAGGGATAACTATAACGCGCCCACCGAACTAACACTCATCAAGCAAATAAAGACCAGCCAAGTAAATGCTTGCCTTTATCAATTTAGCCAAGTTGTTTAAGCGATTATTAAAGCTTAGTATTGCAATACTTTATGTTAAATGCCTAGCTCAACTGTATGCCAGCGCTGCAGCCTTGGCTAACTTTGCATGCCCAAATTACTCATATTTTCAGCAATAATATCACTGCGCAATTCTTTCACCCATTCTTTACTCATTTTACTGCTTTGGCAATAAGCCAATAAGCTTTGTTGAGTTTGAATTTCGTATTCCATCAGAGGATCTAGCTTAATTTGCTGATTATCTAAATCTTCCTCGCTCGTACCAAGAATGAACGCCTCTACTGAGCCTTGACTTAGTTTGGCAATGGTAACCGCCGGATGTTCGTGTTCGTTACTAAACCTTTGTAGCATGCAGCTAAGGGCCATACAGTAGTCAAGCGCCGGATAAACACCAAAACTATCAAAATTATTCACGTCAGGGATTATCTCTTCTAACTTTTCCAACTGAGCGCTTGGGTTAAACTTGTTTTTTGGCGACATGCACCATTCCCAAACTAAATTTAGAATAGATTCTGCAAGCGCTGCATCACCAAAATCACAGCTTTCACTAAACAACTTATAATTTGGCAGCATGCGCTGCAATAGTGCGCACCCAAAGACAATATCTTTAGGATGGCTAAGCTCGCGAATTTCAGCAAAGGTATTGAGTTTTGTAGCGGGCAATTTCATGCGCCATTTCCTATAAAAAGTGGAATAATTATTATAATCTTTCGGCAAAATGGCCAATGTAGGACGATAAACCATTCAACAACATTTGAATAGCAACCATGACCAAAATCATACCCATAAGGCGCTCTATAGCGCGCAAGCCTTTGTCGGTGACTAGCTTGTGAACCGTTCCTGACATTAACAGAATAAGCGCGCTTGCGCCCCACGCCAGTAGCAGTGCCAAACTCCAATCTAGCATCCTATCAGGTTCTTGGTTTGCGAGCAGAATTAAGGCCGCCATGGTTGAAGGTCCAGCTATCATGGGTACGGCTAAAGGCACAATTAAAGGCTCCTCACCCTCGGGGAAATTCATAACACCGCCCGGTTTAGGAAATATCATTTTAATCGCAATTAAAAATAAAATAATTCCGCCGGCAATACTCACGGTCTCTTGCTCAATTTGCAAAAATTCTAGTAAGCCTTGTCCACTGAACAAAAACACGAATAGAATAAATAAAGCAATGCACAGCTCTCTGAATATGACATAGGTTTTGCGCTTAGCATCAATCGTTTTCAATACCGACATATAAATCGGTAAATTTCCTAGCGGGTCCATTATTAAAAACAATAAAGTTGCCGCAGAAAGAATATCAAACATGTACGTTTTGCCTTCTTGCTTAAAACATTCGCGAATTACGCTAATATTTTTAAGCTCTTGGTCGTTATATTAATCACTAAAACCTAACTGATATGTCAGGAGAATAATAATGTCATTAATGTCAGTCAACGAAGTTGCCACTTTTCTAGATGTTCAAGAAGCTCGCGTTTTAAGATTAGCGCGCGAAAGCTTGTTAATATCTAAAGAAAAAGACGCCACCGACAGCCCTCTTTTTGAGCATAACGATGTTGCTAAATATAAAGAGTTAGCGCAGCGCCTTGGTGGCCTCTAATTTGCTCAGTTGATACGCTCAACCCAATGTAACATTATTTATCGTTAAGCTTGTAGCAAGGTCGCAGCAATCGTACTAATACCAATTGCGGTGCCACCAGCGGGCATAGACTCTGTTGCATTGCGGTTATACGCCGCCGCAATATCCAAATGCAACCAAGCGCAGTTTTCATGATCAACAAACCTTGATAAAAACCCAGCGGCATTTGATGCCCCACCAGCACCGCCACCTTTTTGCGGGCGACTGTTAGCGGTGTCGGCATAGGGTGACGGACATTGTTCTTGATGCCACAAGGCTAAAGGCAATCGCCAGTGGGGTTCATTCATTTTCTTAGACGTGTCTAAAAATGCCTGACTTGCTTGGTCATCAAGGCTAAACAAAGCATTATATTCTTTGCCCAATGCGGCAACAGCCGCGCCAGTTAATGTCGCGGCGTCTATAATTAGCCCCGGCTTAGTCTCGCTAGCGGCCATTAAGCCATCGGCAAGCACTAAACGACCTTCGGCATCGGTATTGACAATTTCAACTCGCGTCCCGTTTTTGTAAGTGATCACGTCACCTAACTTGTAAGCGTGCCCACTAATCAGATTTTCAGCGCAACATAAAAACAGCTTCACGCGTTTATTTAAACCTTGCATAATCGCTAAGCCAAGCGCGCCTGCAACGGTCGCGGCTCCGCCCATGTCGCATTTCATATCCAGCATGCCTTCACTCGATTTTATGCTATAACCACCACTATCAAATGTTATACCCTTACCGACTAAAGCAACGGCTACGGCATCGGCTTGCGTTGGGTTAAAGTCTAATTCAAGTAGAACCGGCGGCCTTTCGCTGCCACGGCCCACTTCATAAATTCCCATCCAACCGGCTTGCTTTAATTCTTCACCCGTTAAACGCCTTGCTTTTATTTGGTTGCCTGACACTTCTTGAAGCCAGTTTTCGACTTGGTCGGCCAGCGCTTGTGGACTCATTTCTTCGGGTGTTTGATTGACCATTTTTCGCGTAAAGAGAAGCGCATTGAGATAGTTTTCAAGCTCTATCTTATGCTCTGGTTGTGCCCAATCAAATTGCCCATCAAAGTTTGACCCACAAAAACTCTGCAAAAAGGTCTGCTGTTGCGCTAACGTCCAATCGCTTGTAAAGTGAATATCGGTTACCCCTAGTGCGGCGATTTTGCGAGTTGCCTTTTGTAGCGCGCGCACCGGAAATTTTTGCTCACCCGTAATATGAATAGTAGCGCCCGTTTCACAAAACGATACTAAGCTGTTAGACGAATAAGGCACAGGCGCACTCTGTTGACTCAGTTTGACTATAAAATACGACATTAATACTCCACAATATGGGTAAACAATAATTTAGAATGCAAGAATAACAAATGTTTCGCTTTAGTTCAGCTTTAACGCAAGCCACACTCATAAAACGTTACAAACGCTTTTTGGCAGATGTGATTTTATCTAATGGTGAAATCACTACCGTACATTGCCCAAACACCGGAGCGATGACCGGATGCTGCGATGCCAACAGTGTGGTGTATTTAAGCCAATCAAACAATCCAAAACGTAAATATAAATATACGTGGGAATACGCAACGGATCCATTAGGAAACAAAATTTGCGTAAATACCAATAATGCGAATAAAGTGGTTCATGCGGCGTTACTCAATCATCAAATACCGCAATTATCGCATTATTCATGTGTAATACCCGAGCAAAAAGTCAATAACAGCCGTATTGATTTTTTACTACAAGACAGTGCTCAACCCAATTGTTACTTGGAAGTAAAGTCGGCTACCTTAGCCACTAAAAGCGTAGGCATGTTCCCCGACACAGTAACCAAACGCGGACAAAAGCATTGCTATGAATTAGCACAACTACGTGAGCAAGGACATCAGGCAAAATTATTATTTTGCGTTATGCGAGAGTCGATAAGCGAATTTAAAATTGCCGAAAGTATCGACCCAGACTATGCTAAAGCAGTTGAGTACGCGTTACATCAGGGTGTTGAGCTATTGTGTTTTGGATGTGAATTACACCTAGATACGATTGTCGTGTCACATCAAATACCTATTGTTTTGTAAATAAAGGTTGCTTTTTTATAAAAATTCCCCATATTACCGTCCTTGTAATTTTCTGGTAGCGGCCTGGATACGAAATGTAGTTGTATCACCATTACCCTTAAAAAATGAAATGTCGAGCAATACTAGTGTGCGTACGGATATTATCAGCCACTGCTCGATAGATTCGAAAGTAGGAGTATGACCAAATGGCAACAGCAAACGTTAAATCAATAGGATTATTAGCCCTAGCAGAACTTTCCCCTTACCAAGAGAAAGCTGGCGAAGAATACATGAATGAAGCGCAAATGACGCACTTCAGAAAAATTCTTATGGCGTGGCGCGACCAACTTCGTAAAGAAGTTGACCGCACGGTTAATCATATGAAAGACGAAGCGGCTAACTTTCCTGATCCTGTGGATCGCGCTGCGCAAGAAGAAGAGTTTTCATTAGAATTGCGTACACGCGACCGTGAACGCAAATTAATAAAGAAAATTGAAAAAACCTTAAAGCGTATTGAAGAAAACGATTTTGGTTTTTGTGATTCTTGCGGTATCGAAATTGGCATTAAGCGCTTAGAAGCACGCCCTACTGCCGATATGTGTATTGATTGCAAAACCATGGCTGAAATTAAAGAGAAGCAACTGCAAGGTTAATTGACTCAATGAAAGTCTGAAAAACTAGGCTCTCATTGAACTAACCATGCAAGTGTTTTAACAACTGCGCGCAAGCTTTAGCTTGCCGCAGCTTCTTATTCAACTATGCTGAAAAATAATTCTCTTCATCCATATGTGGGCAGATTTGCCCCGTCACCATCAGGCCCCTTACATTTTGGTTCATTGGTGTGTGCTTTAGCGAGTTTTTTACACGCTAAGCAGCACAATGGCAAGTGGCTGGTTAGAATTGAAGATATTGACACATCCCGCAGTTATCCCGCCATGAATTCTGTTATCTTAGATAGTCTGCAAGCTCACGGACTATATTGGGATGATGAAGTTGTCTATCAAAGTCAACGCCACGCAATATATGAAAAAGCGCTATCGACTTTAAAAGGTAAAAACCTGCTTTATGGGTGCACCTGCAGCCGGCAGCAAATTAAGGCGCGCGCAAAAAGTTACGATAGATATTGCCGCACGCGCAATCTGCCTTTTTTAGATAATGCCATTCGCTTTGTGCATAATACTGATAACCGTAATTTTACCGATGATTTTTTGGGTTCTGTTTCTGTTAATGATGCCGTCGCGACAGAAGATTGTGTGTTAAAACGTGCAGATGGCATTTACGCATACCACTTAGCGGTGGTAGCCGATGATATAGACCAGCAAGTCACTCACATAGTGCGCGGGAGTGACTTAATTGATACCACGCCCATTCACTTGTCGCTGTATCAAGCCTTCGAGCATGCACAACCTCATTACCTGCACATTCCTGTGATTGTACAAAAAAACAAGGAAAAATTGTCGAAACAGCATCATTCGCCCATGATTAATAATACCGAGCATATTGGTAATTTAAGCTTAGCACTACAGTACTTAGGTATTGCCCCTAATTTATTGCCAAATGAACGTACCGTTGAGGCACTCATTAAGTGGGCAATTGAACACTGGTCATACAAAATGCTGTCCACACAATCAGAACTTCTTATTTTAACCACAAATGACGTATACTCTGCGCCAGCAGATTTTTTTAAAAATAATGACTAAAATAATTTTCAACAAACAAGTATAGTAAAACGAAAATGTGACAGCATTCTTACGAAGCTAACATACGAAGACAGAGGTCTATGTGGAAAAGCAGTACCCAGAAGTAATTCAGCGTAATCAACATTCGATGCGCAACGGCGATCTTACGCCAAACACACTAAAAGTATTGCAAACGCTAATAAAACATAATTATAAAGCCTATGCGGTTGGTGGATGCGTTCGTGACAAGCTAATGGGTAAAACACCGAAAGACTTTGACGTGGTAACAAATGCAACTCCTGAACAAATAAAACAGTGCTTTCGTAACTGTCGATTAATTGGCAGGCGCTTTCGTCTTGCGCATATTACGTTTGGTCGCGAAATTATCGAAGTTGCCACTTTCAGAGGTCATCACACTGATGAAACCAACGAAGTGGGTAAACAAAACGATGATGGTCAGCTTATTCGCGATAACATTTTTGGCAGTATTGAAGAAGATGCCGCTCGTAGAGACTTCACTTTTAATGCTTTGTATTTTGATGTGCAAGACGAAAGCATATTAGATTTTGCACACGGCATGCGCTCTATTGAGAATCGCCGAGTGGAAATTATTGGGGATAGTGAAGTCCGTTTTAGAGAAGATCCGGTCAGGATGATACGCGCTATAAGGTTTGCCTGTAAGTTAAATATGCAGCTACCCGCTGATTTAGCTAATAGCATTAAGCAATTTTCGCATTTATTAGCCAACATACCCGCCGCTCGACTATTTGAAGAAGTCAGTAAACTACTATTAAGCGGTATCGGCTTAATTACATTTGAAAGCCTACATGCACACAATTTGTTAGCTCAATTGTTTCCGTTAACAACACCATTGTTAAAAGACCCTAACTGCAAAGAACATCAGTTTTTGATAAATATGCTGAAAAATACCGATAACCGGATTAATAATGAACAACGCATTACACCCGCATTTTTGTATGCTGCATTTCTGTGGTATCCAATGGAAGTGCGGGCTCAGCAACTCATGTTTGAGTCTTCAATGACTCACCACGATGCCATTAATTTAGCCAGCGCCGATGTGTTATTTCAGCAAAGTCGCAGAATAATGATCCCCAAACGCTTTAGCATACCGGTACGCGAAATTTGGGCACTGCAACAACGCTTACAAAAACGCCAAGGCAGACGTTGCCTTCAACTGCTCACTCACCCTAGATTTAGAGCCGCATATGACTTTTTACTTTTGCGCGGCAGTGTTGAAGGCGGCGAGTTACCCGAGATTGGAGAATGGTGGACAACTTTTCAAGAAGTATCAAGTAATAAACGTACACAAATGGTGAATTCCTTACCCAACAAAGCCCCGCGAAAGCGTCGCAAAAGGAAAACCAGCGAATGATGTCCGACATTGCCTACATTGGTTTAGGAAGCAATTTGAATGATCCTGAGCAACAACTAGTGCAAGCAGTAGCGCGCATTCATGCGCTTACACATGTGAGTCTTCAAGATTGTTCGCATATGTATACAAGCACACCCATGGGGCCACAAAACCAGCCTAATTTTATTAACGCCGTTTGCAAAATTACCACTTCACTGACGCCTATTGAATTATTGGACGAACTACAAACTATCGAATTAGCGCACGGACGCATAAGAAAAAGCGATAAATGGGGGCCACGTACTTTAGACTTAGATATATTGCTTTTTAATAACTTAAAGATGGATAATGATCGGCTAACTTTACCGCATCATGGTATGCCTCAGCGAGAATTTGTATTAGTGCCTTTGTTTGAAATTTGTCCTGACATGATGATGCAAGATGGCAAGAGTCTAGCGTCATGGGTCGCTGATTGTTCACTAACGGGTTTGCGTCGCTTGCCCAACAGTATTGATTATTCTTCGTTTGCATTATAAGCATCGTAAATTTAATATCTAACACGCAAAATTGTTGATATATAAGGGTAGTAGTATGAAAAAACACACCGTATCAAGCTTACTTAAAATGAAAAAAACGGGTGAAAAAATAGTCGCCTTGACCGCGTATGATGCAAGCTTTGCAAAATTATTCGATAACCAGGGCGTTGAAGTCATTCTTATTGGCGACTCTCTTGGCATGGTGTTACAAGGTGCTGATGATACCTTGTCGGTAACTTTGCAAGAAATCGCCTATCACACAAAGTGCGTGCGTGCTGGTGCTGAAAAAGCGCTTGTGGTTGCAGATATGCCTTTTATGACTTATAGCGAACCTGCTATAGCCTATAAGAATGCCGCAAAGCTAATTCGCAGTGGTGCCAGCATGGTCAAATTAGAAGGCGGCGAGTGGTTATTAGATACGATTGCAGGTTTAGTTGAACGCTCTGTACCTGTGTGCGGTCATTTAGGCTTAACACCACAGTCGGTGCACGTATTAGGTGGATTTAAAGTTCAAGGCCGGGAACAAAACCAAGCGCAGCAAATGGTTTCTGCTGCTTGCGCGCTTGAAAAAGCGGGCGTACAAATGTTAGTGTTAGAATGTGTACCAGCTAGTTTAGCCAAATTAATTAGTCAGCAACTGAGTATTCCGGTTATTGGCATTGGCGCGGGTGCGCAAACTGACGGCCAAATACTCGTTATGCACGATATGCTTGGGATAAGTGCTAACTACATGCCTAAATTTTCAAAAAATTATTTAGCCGAAACTGGCAATATAGAACAAAGTGTTAAACAGTATATTAGTGATGTAAAAAGTCAGGCGTTTCCGGCCGCAGAACATAGTTTCGAATAAACAAAGGCGAGTTATTAGCAATCTGTACTTTTGCAAACCTTAGCTGAAACAATATAGAGAAGTAAGATTTATGCAGATTATTCAAGAAATTATTGAATTAAGGCAGTTACGCCGTACATGGCAGTCAGATAAAGAAGAGATTGCTTTTGTGCCAACAATGGGCAATTTGCACAAAGGCCATTTGTCTTTAGTAAAAGAAGCCAAAAAAGCTGCAAGCAAGGTCGTTGTATCCATTTTTGTAAATCCACTACAATTTGGTCCAGACGAAGATTTAGAAGCGTATCCACGCACCTTAGAAGCCGATAAATCTGCATTAGAAAAAATGGGGGTAGATGTTCTTTTTATGCCCAAAGCAGAAGATATATATAGCCGAGGGCTCGAGAATCAAACTTTTGTAGAAGTTCCTGGCATCTCATATATGATTTGCGGCGCAAGTCGTCCTGGTCATTTTAGAGGGGTTGCCACAATTGTGTGTAAACTTTTTAATATGGTGCAACCTAATCATGCCTATTTTGGCGAGAAAGATTGGCAACAACTGCAAGTTATAAAAGCAATGGTGACCGACCTATCCATGAACTTGTCAATATATGGCGTGCCCACGGCAAGAAATGAAGATGGTCTTGCGCTAAGTTCAAGAAATGGCTACTTAAGCGCTAAACAGCGCCAAATTGCACCTTTGCTGTATCAACAAATGCGCGAACTTGCTGACGGTATCACAAGCGGTAGACGCGACTTCTCTGTCATGATCCAGCAAGTAAAAGCAAAACTCTCGGCGGCAGGATTCAACCCTGACTATATTGAACTACGCAATGCTGAAACCCTGTTACAAGTGGGTCATGAAGATAAAAGGTTGGTTATTTTAGCCGCCGCGTTTTTAGGTAAAACGCGGCTTATTGATAATTTACAACTGTCGATTTAAGCTTGGCTTTTTAGTAAGAGCGCAGCTTCTTTTGCAAAGTACGTTAATATGCCATCGGCACCAGCGCGCTTAAATGCCATTAACGATTCTAAAATTACCGCATCTTTTTGCAACCAGCCGTTTTGAAAAGCGGCTTGGTGCATTGCGTATTCACCGCTAACTTGATACGCGAACGTAGGTACTTTAAATTCACTTTTACAACGCTGTACAACATCTAAATACGGCATTCCTGGTTTTACCATCACCATATCGGCACCTTCATTTATATCGAGTTCTATTTCTAACAGCGCTTCGTTCGTATTAGCAGGATTCATTTGATAGCTTTTTTTATTACCACCTTTGATATTTGCTGCTGAACCGACCGCGTCTCTAAACGGACCATAGTAACTCGATGCATATTTAGCCGAGTATGCCATAATGCAGGTATTCGTATAACCGTTAAATTCAAGCGCTTCACGTATTGCGCCAATGCGTCCGTCCATCATGTCTGAAGGCGCAACAATATCAGCGCCAGCTTCAGCGTGTGATAGGGCTTGTTTGACTAATACTTCAGTGGTCTCGTCGTTTAGTACATAACCGCTATCATCTAGCAATCCGTCTTGGCCATGCACGGTAAAAGGATCTAGAGCAACATCGGTAATTACACATATTTGTTCGCCAAATTCAGCTTTTAGTGCTTTTGTTGCTTGTTGCGCTAGACCACTAGGGTTGAACGCTTCATCGGCAGTTAGAGATTTTTGTTCTGCTCCAACAACTGGAAAAAGTGCAAAGTGTCGAATACCTAAGGCAACACAATCAGCCACCTCAGCAAGCAGCAAGTCGATACTGTAGCGATATATGTCGGGCATAGATGCGATCGTTTGAGTTTGCTGGTTTCCAGGGATAACAAACATGGGATAAATAAGATCATTAGCTGTCAGGGTATTTTCAGCAACTAAATGACGAAGAGCAGATGAACGTCGTAAACGACGAGGACGAGAGAAAAGCATACGCGACATGTTAATTCCAATTTAGATAACTAGTATGGATTGTATTATACCTAAGCTGTCACTAAATTTCGTCCTTTCTGTTTCGCAATATAAAGATTATCATCTGCTTTAGAATACAAACGTCTTGCGTCTGCCGCCGTTGATAGCGACATAGCAGCAACGCCAGCACTAGTAGTAAAACTGATGGTTTGCCCATCACTTTCAACGACCAATTCTGCCAATTTTTTACGAAATAGATTAAGTTGCGCAGTAACAATGTCTATTGATAGTAAACTTGCCACAATAAATTCTTCACCACCAAAACGACAATAATCATATGTATCAAGATGAAATGTCGCTTTTAGTAAGCTAGAAAAAGCTTTTAAACAATCATCTCCGGCTTTGTGACCATATTTATCGTTAATATTTTTAAAGTGGTCAATGTCAATTACTGCAACGCACATTGGTTGGCGCGACTCTATGCTGATTTTAGAAAGTCGTTCAACCGCCTCGTCAAACGCTAATCGATTAGGTAAGCCAGTTAAGCCATCTACATTGCGCATAAGCTTAAGCTCGTTGCTTGCTAACGAAAGCTCAGTAAGAGCACTTTCAAGCTGCGTGGTTTGCGCCTTTACTTGTTGTTCAAGTTCGTATTGTGCATGTTCTTGGATCTTTACCATTTGGACTTTAGCGTCAATCGCCTTTTGTTTGTTAGTTATTGCCGCTTTTTTAGCTCTTAGGGTTTT
>RCMY010001390.1_pt1 | contig 23150 bp, 18 predicted proteins | sample 2041341 | NCBI WGS metagenome assembly RCMY01 (sample SAMN09708234, study PRJNA481090) | Marine sediment metagenome, whole genome shotgun sequencing project.
ACAGCGACTATAAAAAAATTGTCGGGGCCGACCGACAAAGTGCACAAGGAAATCCATACCTTTCAAAATGCATGTGCAAGGAAAGACAGAACCTGTTCACTTTTCTCTATATTTAAACTGGTGTAGGTTTTCTCTGCCCAATTTTCGAATGCAAAAGTACATTAAATTCATTACCAGCAAAGTAGTAGAACCAAATTGATATGTTAAATGAGAAAATTTCTAATAGTACTATCCTTATTTTTATCCTGTAGTCAGGCCATTTCACAAGCTTTTAATGGGCCTTTGCGGGTTCACCCTGAAAATGGTCGCTATTTTACCGACGATTCTCGAAAGGCCATTTATTTGACAGGTTCACATACTTGGGCAAGTTTTCAAGAAAGTAGAGCTCCGAACGACCCAATATTCAATTGGCCTGGCTATTTGGATATGCTAAAGACCAACCATCATAATTTTATTCGCCAATGGACATGGGAGCATGCTAGAAAAGCCTCTTGGACTACAGACGATATTGTTTTTTCACCTTTGCCTTACCAAACCGTTCAGAAAAAGGGAAAAGAACGCTACGACCTTTCAAAATGGAACGAAGCGTATTTCGATAGACTTCGCCAAAGAATAGTAGAAGCCGGAGATCTGGGTATTTATGTTTCCGTTATGCTATTTCAGGGATGGAGTCAAAATAGGTTAGAGACCCCTGGAAGCGACCCTTGGCTCTATCATCCTTTTAATCCTGAAAACAATGTTAACGGGATTGGAGCTTTGGTTACCAACAATGGCTTTGATGATGAAAGTTTAGGTACCCTGCACTCGATGAACAATGGCGACGTTTTGGCACAGCAAGAGGCCTACGTGAAAAAGGTAATAGAAACTGTGAACGATTTGGATAATGTGCTTTATGAGATATTAAATGAAGGGGGTACAAAAGAATGGCAATACCACATGGTGAATCTGGTCAAAGAAATAGAGCAATCGATGCCTAAACAGCATCCTGTGGGTATGACGCATGCCTCTGTGGTGAATCCGCCCATGTTTAACGACGATTTATGGGAAAGTCCTGCAGACTGGATTTCCCCCGCCACCGAGCCCATTGCTTGGATGTATAAGGGAACAGACTATCTCCAAGATTATAAAAATGATCCGCCTGCCAATTCCGGTGAAAAGGTAGTTTTATTGGATACTGATCATTTAGGGGGGCACTGGGGCAATTATAGTTGGGCCTGGAAATCTTTTGTGCGCGGCCATCAGCCTATTTTTATGGATTCATGGCATCCTTTGGCCGGTAATTATGACCGTAAGAAGAGTCCTTCTATTTTCTACATTGGCGGAATGACCAAAAATGACGCCGACCATCCGGATTATGAGCCTTTGCGGAAAAACTTAGGCTATATACGCCAATTGGCAGACCGTATAGATTTGGCAAAAATGACCCCACAGGACCATCTTAGTTCCACAAAGTTTTGCCTGGCCAATCCAGGCCAAGAGTATGTTGTTTTTCTGCCTGGCGGAACGGCTACGTTAGATTTGAGAAAGACGGATGCAGAATTTACTGTAGAGTGGTTTATCCCAATATTAAACCGTACCATTAAAGGAACAGAAACCTTAAAAGGAGGTAGTTTCATTCCGCTGATCGCCCCGTTCACCGGGGATGCGGTGCTGTATTTGAAAAGCTTCGGCGAACAAGCTAGTCGGGGCGAGTAATAAGCCTGGCAGGCTCCTACTCAAGGCTTAATTCACGCAGCTTATACACACACTCGCTATCGTAAATCATCGAGGATTCAATATGGTCAATAGCACTAAAAGCCGCTAGCTTGTCCATAATAAATGATCGTAGGCTATTTGAATCTTGTACAGCGACGTGAATCATAAAGTCATTTTCTCCGGCCATGTGATAAAAACGAATAACCCCGTCTAAAAGGCGTATTTTTTTTATAAAGGAATTTACAATATCCCTATCGTGTTTTTTAAGTCGAATGGCGATGAGAACCTCGATGTTGATTCCTAATTTTTTTAAGTTGATACCCGCTCTAAAATCCTTAAAAAACCCGTACTGGCTTAATTTCTTTAATCTTTCGTGACAGGTTGATGGTGCAATCCCTAGTTCAGCTGCTAACTCTTTATTAGAGAGCCGAGCATTATTCTGTAAAAGACTTAAAATTCGAATATCCTTCTTGTCAAGCTCCATGAGACTCCTTATTTATAGAATACAATTCGTTTTTCATTAAAAATAATGGGATTTTATTTTTAATAATAACAAAATTACAGAATTTCGTACGAAGTTGACAGCTGTTTTGACAAATATTGTCACTACCCATCATCCATCTTATTGTAGAGGCCACGTAGAGCGACTACATGTAGAGCGACTACTTGACCGGTGACCCAGTACATACAAATAGTAATTATCGATTTATTATGAATTCCATAGAAAACTCAAAAATTCTTTCTCCCAGAAGAAAATCCACCAAGGGAACCACGATAGAAGAATTGGCTATCGAACAGTTAGCGCATTTTCAGATAGATGCCAATTCTGAATATGGAATGGCATTGAAGGCGGCGGCGATTGATATCTACAATGCACAGTCAGATATCTCAAAATTACATCAGATTACAAATGATACGATTGAAAAGCTAGACCAAGGTGAAAAGGTCTCTTATTTCAATGCAAAACGTTTTCTATCATTTCAAATTGCAAAAGTATTGGAAACGCTGCAGCTACCTATGGCTAAAACCTATAGGTCGATGGGGCAATCTGACGAATCATTGCAAGCCAAAGGGCCGCAACCGCTTTTCAATAATGTTGCCGCTTTGTTTTCTGCAACTCCGGTAATCGCAAGAACATCGACCTATGATTATTCTTGTACAGAATGGATAGATGATGCTTTTAACGGCAAGGAATCGATACATCATATCTATTCAAGACTATTGAACCCGACCTCAATGGCGCTATCATCGCACATGGTTCACATAGAAGCCGGTAAATACGCAGATGATTATACGGCTTGGAATTTTAATAGTGGTATGGCTGCGGTAGATGCACTATTAAGTTGTGTCTTGAGCCATGGTGATGTGCTGATCATATCAAGAAATGTATATGGCGGTGTATATCAACTTGTGGAAGATTTTTTTGCAAAGAAAAACAAGTTCGCAATTCATGTGGTTTGGTTTGATGGTTATTCCTTAGAGGATTTCAAACCTGTGTTAGAAAAAGCCAAAATGGATTACATGGATATGCTGTCTACTGGAAATAAGCTACATGTGTATATGGAATCGCCGTGTAACCCACATGGTTATATGTTGGATGTTCCCGCAATATGTAAGTTTTCGAAGCAAAAAGGAGCCTATGTAATGTTGGATGGTACCGTGGCAACTCCGTTTTTAATAAAACCATTACAGCATACAGACGAACAATGCAGACCTGATTACTTGTTTCATAGTTATACGAAGGATATTACGGGTTCAGGTAACGCAATTGCTGGTGGCATCATCGGAAAAAACGACCTTATGTTTCTTCCAAAAGGGAAGAAGACAGCTCAAATTAGTTGGGATGAAACACTTTTTTGGAACGTATACTATATCAAAGGTGCTTTCTTGAATTCCGATACGGCATTTGAGGTGCTCTCAGGTATGAAAACCTTAAGCCTTAGAATGGCCCAAAAATGCGTCAACACCTTAGTACTGGCAAAGTTCTTTGACTCGCACCCTGGTGTAACGGCTAATTGCGGTGGTTTAGAAAACAATCACAATAATTGTATCATGAAGAAAGTTAGCAAATATCAGCTTGCAGCCCCTTTATTTACCATAGATTTCGAAAATGCAGAAATATCGGATGAATCCTTTAAAAAATTCTTTGATGCGTTAGCTCCGGCGTTCGGACTTCAGGTAAGCCTAGGGCAGATAAATACAACACTTTTATGTCCCGCATTTACATCACATTCAGAATTACATAAAGAAGCATTGCTTGAAGCAGGCATCCATAAAACAACGATGCGAATATCCGTTGGAAATGAAAATCCAAAAGAATTGATACAGCATTTTATGGAGGCTATTCATCTAATGATAGATCCTGAAAAGCCAGGATTCTCTAAAGGATTTTTACAAAAGACTCAAGTTAATACGCTCTATGCAGACACGTATATGAGGGTTCAACAACAGTTGATTGACCATGGATATTTAAACTAAATCCTTCAAAATCAAAACGAATTAAATAGAAATTTAGATTAACGGAATATATGTAGAAGCCTTAGGTGGATACACAAACAGCATAGCCAATAATGCGCAAAACGGAATGTACATAGCTCTCCTCTTGCACTTTTCCTTCACGCTAAAAACGAGCTACAGAAGACAGGTTAGCTTAGAACCTAAAGCCCATATGGTACTGAAGGTCGTGTTGCCTAAGAAGTGTTCTATAATCAGTGGATTAGAAACTTTTTAGAAGAAAAGTTAGAAGAAAGCGCGGTGCCAATTCCTTTGCTTTTCGAATGCTAAGTTACCTAACCTACTTACGCTAAAAAGCTTCGGTGGACAGGCGAAAGACGTCATGGTTCAGAAATGAATCACAATCCGATGTTACACCAAATGACGATGCGCATCAAATACCTTTGCCAGTTCGTATACTATTGTTTTGATTATATCTTTGAATTCAAACATACCATTGTTTACCGAATTTAGTATGTTTGAATTATGAAAATAGTCTCATCCCTATACGTCTTATCACTCACCCTTTTATTTGCCCTACCCCATCTAGTAAATAGCCAAAACAAGGTTGCTGCGTCATCAGCAGACATAATTATTTATGGAGGTACTTCTGCTGCTATTATTGCGGCTGTGGAGGCAAAACAATCTGGCAAATCCGTACTTGTAGTTTCGCCAGATGTACATCTAGGAGGCTTAACTTCAGGTGGCTTGGGATGGACCGATACTGGTGACAAAAGGGTAATCGGTGGATTGTCTAGAGAATTTTACCATAGAGTTTTTATGCATTACAATTCCAAAGAAGCCTGGACCTGGCAACTAAAAGAAGCCTATGGTAACAAAGGTCAAGGCACAAGAGCTATGGATGGTGATAGTCGTACTATGTGGATATTTGAACCGAGTGTGGCCGAGCGTATTTTTGAAGATTTTGTTAAAGAATATAAAATTCAAGTTGACAGGGATGAATGGCTTGATCGTGAAAATGGGGTGGTCATTGAAGATGGAAAAATCATTTCAATGACCACCTTGAGTGGCAAAACATATTCAGGAAAAATGTTTTTAGATGCCACTTATGAAGGCGATTTGATGGCTGCGGCCGGGGTAAGTTATCATGTGGGTAGAGAGGCAAGTAGCGTTTATGACGAAGCGTGGAACGGTGTTCAAACCGATGTTTTGCATCACAAACATTGGTTTCAATCTGATATTTCCCCGTATGTTATTCCTGATGACCCTTCCAGTGGCATACTGCCTAGGGTTTCTCATGAACCACCTGGAGAAAAACATAGTGGTGATGATAAGATTCAGGCTTATTGTTTCAGAACATGCCTGACGAACCATGAGGCAAATAGGCTGCCATTTCCGAAACCTGAAAATTATGACCCCTTGCAATATGAATTGTTGGCACGTTCATTAGCAACGGGGCGAAAAGATTTTTTCGAGAAATTTGATGGCATTCCGAATTACAAAACCGATACCAATAACCACGGTCCTTTGAGCAGTGATAATATTGGGATGAATTATGATTATCCGGAAGCCTCCTATAAGCGAAGAAAAGAAATCATCAAGGAACACGAAGATTATCAAAAAGGCCTTTACTGGTTTGTAGCAAATGACCCAAGAATACCAAAAGATATCCAATCTGAAATGCAAAAATGGGGCTTAGCTAATGACGAATTCACTGATAACGGAAATTGGCCACACCAAATATATGTAAGGGAAGCACGAAGAATGATTGGCCAATATGTAATGACCGAAAACGAATTGCTAAAAAAGCGACCGACACCAAATTCAGTTGGAATGGGTTCTTATACCATGGATTCCCACAATACGCAGCGATATATTAAAGATGATGGTTTTGTTCAAAATGAAGGTGATATTGGCGTGAATACTAAAGGACCTTATGCAATTTCATACGGTTCATTGGTGCCCAAAAAAGAGGAGTGTACCAATTTACTAGTCCCAGTTTGCGTGTCATCGAGTCATATTGCCTTTGGATCCATACGAATGGAACCTGTTTTTATGATTTTAGGTCAATCTTCAGCAGCTGCAGCGATATTAGCAATAGATAACCATGTTGCCGTACAAGATGTGGACTATGAAATGCTCAAAAAAAATTTAGAAGAAAAGGGGCAAATTTTGAAGCAATAAAAGTGATATAAAGAGCGAAATAATCTGTTAATCTAATTAGTGAAACGCTATGAAGTCCATTGACAATTTTATTACGGATCCATTCCACATACATGGCCTGCCCCTAATTGATCGCTCACCTCCTACGCTCACCTCCTACGCTCTGAAAAGAGCTACAGAGGACAGGTATCCTTAGATTTTAGAATGCCCGTATCAAACTATAGGTCGGGTGGCGCATTAAACGATAGATTGTTTATTCAGAGAGATTTTTTGAATAACGAATTAAGGAAAGTGAAGTGCTGGATAAGTCAAACCGTCTTCCTGAAAAACACAGCATTTAACGGCTTACATTGCCTGTCGTTCTGTTCGATGCTGACCCCCGAAATAAAAAGATAGCCAAATTTTAGTTCAAGATTGCTTGTCGAAAGTGGTTGAGACCGGAGTTCCGGAGCAAGTTGCCCCTTAAATTGCCTTGGCGGAATTTCGGAGCATGTTGACCCCCTTGTTAACAACGTATCCGTCTGGCACAGATCGAAACGTAAGAATGGACACGTTCCGGACCAAAACGACTGGCACAAAGCCTGCGAAACTAGTGGCACAATCCGAACCGAAATAGTCAATTATCAAAGGGTAAGCACTCGGAATTTCCATACTTTTTAGGGCAATGGAATTCATAGGTTGTAGAAATACGCTAGTTTGCTTTATGTTTAGGCTTTTTACTTAAAAATCGTCACCCTACCCGTCCATTTTCCTTTTCGTTAATTAGAAAACCTGTTTCGACATTTCTACCTTTAATATTTCTTCCACTTGCATTTGATTTTCTAACAATTAACGCATTGAGACTTTTTGTTTGAAGCCGGTATTTTGGGCTTTTGTTCCCTAATGAGGTCTTTTTTAGGTGCGTAGCCTTACCTACGGAATTCAAAAATGGGAAATTAGGGTGCAAAATAGCCTGCCCCGATTTTTAGAGGGTTGAAAATCGCAGGTAAAAGAAAAAGTCTATGTAAGTTCAATAGTAACTTCTCTTTTTTTCTTGATAGGGCTAAGTATAATTTTGATCGTTGCGAGGTGATGTGGCCGCGAAACAAAAAGATTCATTTTGCTAATTATCGGTTGTTAATGGTGTTCGTGAATCAGGGATTTCAAGGCTTGCAGAGTCCTTTGGAAATAAGTTGCGGCCCATGGTATTGTGAATGATGGGCGCCTCGTGAATCAGACTATAATTTGGTCAACATATACGTTGGGTTAGTAACTCTTCCCATATATACATAATTGTCCGCTGTTCACACATTATTCAAACAATACTATAAAGAATAGTACTACTTTTCTTTAATCCAATAGTACAATTTGAACCCTAGTTTGCATTGAAAGAAAATAAATCGGAAAATTTCCAAACTTGATCTTTTAGTGTATTTGAATAGCGGAAACCTGTCATATAAAGGAGTAGTTGGTTTTTAAGAGCTTATTCGATTTCTATCAAAAAAAGCCTCGTTATTAATGTTCTCCTAAGAAATAATAAAAAAGAAAAATATGCCTGCTTGGAAAACCATCTTTCAACATAAATTTCTAGATAAAAATTTGAGAAATTTTAACGCTTCAGAAGGAACACTACAAACTTCAAACTTTCCGCCAAGAATTCAGCCAGATGTTCCATCTGGTGAGAATACTTTACATCTCCAACAAAACAAAAACTGGATGAAGTACATCCCCAAAGAAACAATCCTAAATGTGGTTGGAATTCAATTAAAGTGTAAACTTCAAATGCCACACAAAAATGATATTGCGACCTTGGAAATGTTTGACCTGGGTCAATTTAAGGTGAATATGGTCATTCATTCCCATAATACCGGAAAAAGCTTAGAAGTTAGATATGGAGGTCATCTCGCCACAATTGTCAATTATCCCGCTAATGACACAGATTATTTTGGTTTAGAAATTCTATGGCTTCCTAATGGGCAATTGAGAATTATGATAAATGGCAAATTAGAATTATTCCGAAATAATTTTGGCGCACATACTAAAACAACAGTTTCAAAAGTAAACATAGGATTTGATGAAGAATTTGTAGGCCCCATTAAGCCGCTTTCGTATTTCATCAATTACCTCAATATTAAGGTGCTAAGAGAATTTGATGCTTCATCAGAAATTCTAGATTATTTTCCTGTTTCTAAATGCCCTCCGAAAATTCCTCCAAGGTGTTTAAAAAAAATGCTCAATAGGCAGCATAGAGTTACATTTATTTTACGTGATTTTATGGCTCAATTTAGCCAAAAACATACCAAGAATTGGGATGAAATGAATAATAACGGTGAACCTTTTTCAAATGTTGCAAAACAGGCACACCAAAAAGCCGTGGATTGTGCAATTGCTTTTAAAAATGCTTTTGAAGAACCAAGTACCGAAACCGCGAAGGAGTTTTATGTTTCATTTAAAGAATTTCTACTTTTTCTAAAGCAAAACCTTCCAATATTATATAATCAAATGTTAGCAAAAGTTTGTGGTATTTTAGAACCTGATCCTGAATGTGATGCGTATAAGAATACCTATTATGCTCAACTTGACATGGCTTCGAAATACAATTTAGATCTGCTCGAAGAAGCGATGAACATTATCTTATCAACAAAAGAATAATATTATGGGTAAGGAAATTAAAATGATAGCTACTGCCATACAAAACGATCTTAATTTAACTGGATCATTATCCCACGATCAAGTGGTTCAATTGGCCAACACATGGTTGCCTCAAATAAGATTTCATGAGAAAGAACTATATCATCCTATAAATTTGAGGGATTATTCAGAGATACCTGGAAATATTTACCCCGATCTCACTCCAGCAGAGAAGTTAGAATTTGAATTCAATATTACGGTCCCAGATGGCCCTGATTACAAAGTGGAAAGATTCGAACCAGCTGTTATGAAAAATAATGGACCTGTTCGACAATTTACCAATGAACAAGGTCAGACAGGGTATATTAGCACTTCTATTGTTCTTGCGTCTTTAGACGGAATAGTAGCAGAATTATTAAATGATGATATTGGCTCAGGAACAGAGATTTCACAAGGAAATGGCGCAAAGGGATCAAAATTCTTCTTTGGATCTAAAAGTACTATCACTGGCGAAGAAGATTCAAGCCCTGAAGACCCTTTCTTACCAGAACATGATATCAAAATTATTGCTGAATATAAGGTCCTTATTGATCTTCTAGATTATGAATTGTTGGTAGAGGAAGAAAATGATTATCCTTTAGCCAAAGATGCCTTGCGCAATGGCTTTTCAATTACCAAACAGTTCTTTTTTAGACCTGATCAAGGGAATTCAACGCTCCAAGAAGGTACTCGGCGGAATATCATGCAAGGTTTGATAGCCGCCCACAAATCAGGAAATAATGCTGAGTTTCAAAATATCATTCAATCTATTCCATCTGGATGGAGTTTCAATTTTAATAATTGGGAAATCGTGAAAGGTTATTCCTTTATGGAGTATTATTTATACTATGCTTACAGCAATTGGAGTGATTATGAAAATGATTTGTTTTCTAATTATCATGAAGGTGATGTTGAGGGTTGTTGTATTGTTTTTGAAACTGATAAAGTTGAAATGGAATTTTCTTTGCCTAATCCCGATCTACTTAATATCCCTCCTATTTCCGTTTTAACTTCGGTTCATGAAGAGTATCAAAATTTAGATGATTATAAATCTTTGGATCCGTCACATGCCAGAGAAGATTTAACAGTATGGGTAGGTCTTGGCAGCCATGCTACCTATTTAACTCCCGGAAATCACGACGTGGTAGATTTTGGGGTACTTGTAAATACGGCAATAGAAAAAGTTTCAATTTTAGTTATACCGCTATTACCATTCATAATAATAGCCGCGATGATTGAACATTTTATAGATGTAGAGGATCAGACTTCAGATTCAGGTGGATTTACAGACAACAATATTCCAGATGATTCTGATGATAGGCATTTTCGATCTACTGTGGAGACAACACCATTGTCGGCGATTAATAATATTTACAAAAACAATGATCTGGAACCATTAGCTGTTCGATCTTATCATGGTAAATATGGAGGAACCTCAGGCTTTAAGAACAATAGCGGTACTTTTGAGAATAAATCAGGTAGGTATTTTAGAAAATTGGCGAGAAATTTAAGAGTGAATATTATAGATTAAATTATGCTTACATATCATTTAAGGAAACACCCATGTAGTAATGGATTAACACATATAGAACGGAAAACTCTAAAACGAAGCTTATTTTATAAATTCGTCACCTATTTTTTTCCCGGCTTTTTCGAATTCGTCGCCGATTTCATTCAGAACAGGTTTTAGCTCTTTACCTAATTTTTTAAATTCCTTTTGTAATGAACGAATCCATTTTCGGTATTCCCTATCTGATTTTATGTGCTGAACGGCTTGTTCGCCATCTTTAAAAATGGTTTTAATCCCCTTTTTTATTTTGCTCTTATTGTAGGCAGTTTTTAGCTCGACTACCCCCTTTTTAACATCAATGGCTATCTGTTTTGAAGTCGTCTTTACATTGAACTCCGTACCTAAAACCTCCACATCACCATGTTGCGTAGTTACGATGAATGCAGATTCACTTGGTAGCACGGAAAAGAATGCTTCTCCGCGAAGGTTAATCGTCCGCGGGGAAAAATCTTCCATATAGGAAACAGTACTATGGTGGTTTACATATATCCGAGATCCGTCGGGAAGTACTAAGGCTTCATAATTCTCTTCAGTCTCAATTTCTATCGTAGGATTACAAGCAATACTCAAAAACAGGATGCAGCAAGCCAAATACTTCGTCAAAGCTATTATTGTTTTGTTCATTTCTAATACTAATCATTTTAAGGATACTGTAGTATTCTTTCTTCTAAAAGTTAAGATAAAAAAACCACGCCATATTCGAATAATGGTGTCCCATCCGAAAGGCAATGGCCGTATTTATATTTTGTTCCATGTATAGCAATTAAAAAGCGGGATAAAGATCCCGCTTGATTATCAATAGGATGGTAATCTTATTCTTCTAAAATCAGCTCAAAGTCTTGTGCGGTTTTATTGGCCGCATTTATTTGTATATCTACGGTAGTTTGCATGACGTAGCCCTCTTTTTGAACTTCTATGGTATATGAATTAGCGTCCAATCCCATAATCATGTAGCCGCCATCCATATCTGAAAAGGTTGTTGTGTTCAGGGTATCTGCAACAAAAACAGCTACTTGAGCACCTTCGACACTTACAGATGTTTCCTCTTTTATTTCTGTAATCATCCCCATCAGCGTGCCTGCGGTTGACATATTACTTGCTTTAATTACGGGTTTAATGTTAAATCCAGTAATATTCTGCCCCCCTCCTTTGGCTACGAATGATTTGCTAACATCAAAGTCAAGCAAAAGATCAGAGGTCAGTCCGCCGTTTACGGCTAAGCCTGGTTTAATGAAAATTTTGATTCCCGTCTGCGAGCCACTAGGAACAGCTAAATCATATGCCTTACCATTGGTGAGCACGACATTTATTCTTTTAACATACACGCGTATCAGGTCATAAGTCCGAGCCGGTACATCTGTTGCTGCCAAATTTTTGGTGACACCATTGGTAAGCTCCAAAAGGTTTTCCTGAATCTCATTTTCCATAAGAACAACAAAGGATTTGCCCTAATCACTTTCTTTTGACATATCGGTACTATCAATGGATTGGGTTTCTATTTGCAAATCACTTTTATATCGGGCATCGACTTTAAAAACAGTCACATTGCGTTCTGCCACCAAATCATGCGGAAAGGGAGTGTCAGTCAATTGAACCGAAAGTTTGCCGTAGACATAAGTACTATCAATGATATCCGAACAGCTAATGAATAGGGTACTAAAAGCGATAAGAATGACTGGAAATATATTGAATTTCATAGGTTTAATCTTTAAAATTACTCCGGTAGGTTTAACCTCAAGATTAGAGGTATAGCGCTCATAAACAATAGAGAACGAACAAACCCTATGTAAAATTTCGAGTATTCGACGAACATCCTATTTTGCACCCAACAAAGTATTAAATTCTATATAATGCCTCGGGAAGCAACCATCATATCTTATAGCTGGTAGATAATAAATATCCCACACACACATGTAGTCTCGCTTATGCTCCTCTTACGCTCTGAAAAGAGCTACTGAGGATAGATAACCTTAGATTTTAGAATGCCCGTGTGATGCTGAAGGCCGGGTGGCGTACTAAATGTGCATTTTTTTATGATTTGCCAAAAAAAAAAGGATGTATGTAAAGCGTCACAAGGATATATCACCCCAAGCTTCGTCTATCAGTTGCTCCACTCCGTATGCTGGCCGCCATCCCAATACAAATTTTGCCTTGGTATTATCAAGCCAAGTGGAATGGTATTTCGATTGCATCTGTACGGATTTAATTTCGCGAGTTTTTAAGAGATACTGGGCAGCTTTCCCATAGTCAAATGGTTCATCCATAGAAATATTGAAGGTTTGCTGCTTTGCCTCATTATGGTCCAAGGCAATGATTATAGCGGTAACAAGGTCATTTAGATGCACCATATTCCTTTGCATTGGGTTTCCATTGGTATCGAGCATAAGTGGGATGCTATTCTCTTTTTGATATTCTAGCGCGGTTTGGGCCTTGACCATTTTGTGCCACTCGGGTACGCCGAACACCTGTTTCCCAAAGCTGAGGTGTCTCTTTAGATCGTCTCCCTGCATGATCCAAGGGGCGCGAAGACAGGTGCCATCAAGGTTGTATTGAACAAAATATTGTTGCAGCATGGTTTCTTCAAGTACTTTTGACAAGGCATAACACCCGGGATAGGCGGCATGGGCCTGCTGCTCAGTAATTGGATTTTTATAGGGATAAAAATAATGCCCCACGGATGCATCTCCGCCAATCAATATAAAACGTTTGAAATGACTGGACTCCCTACAACTTTCCAATAACCAGAACAATCCCTTGATGGCAACATCCATAATGGTTTCAACATCTTCCTTAGAGGTTGCCAAATGAATCACATGCGTGATGTCCTTCATGGCCATTTGTACTGCTGCCCTATCGGATATGGAACCATGGATAACCTCCAAACGGGTATTCGGGGTTAAACTGCGCTTATGACAAAGGGCTCTTAGGCTTCCCTTTTGTTTAGGGTCACCAAGAAAGGCGTTTATAAAAGCTTGTCCAACTTTTCCAGTGGCTCCGGTTACTAGAATTTTTTTTTCAATGGTCGTCATATGCATTTGATATTATTTATAACAAATTATCCCATCGCTCGGACGGTATGGATGGAAAGTCCAAAATCTCGGTTCCAATCAAAAAGTTTAAGCGAGTTCTACAAGGTATTTAGATTATATAAAAGAATTCCCCTTTATATTAGGTTATCTCATAAAAAAGTGGCATATTATAACAAGAGATTATTTGTACCTATTATATCTGCAAATATTCCCTCTTGCGCCCAGATAAAATCCTTTTTTAACAGCATAGCAAGTCTACGGTGTTAAAAAAGGATTTTATCTGGGCGCAAAAGCGTCCCGAAGCCTCGGGACTCGCATTCGAACAGTACGATTAATTGAGTTCTAAACGTATATTAACTAAAACAAATAAATGAGACAGCTTAAAATCACAAAACAAATTACAAATAGGGATACCCAATCCTTAGAAAAGTACTTTAATGAAATATCTAAAATCGATTTGATTACCGCGGAGGAGGAGGTAGAACTCGCCAGAAGAATACGTGAAGGAGATCAGATTGCCCTTAATAAACTAGTAAATGCCAATTTACGCTTTGTGGTTTCCGCAGCTAAGCAATACCAAGGAAGCGGCTTACGCCTTTCTGATCTGATCAGTGAAGGAAATATTGGATTGGTCAAGGCGGCCGAACGTTTTGACGAAACCCGAGGTTTTAAATTTATCTCCTACGCTGTATGGTGGATTCGACAATCTATCTTGCAGGCGATGTCGGAACAATCGCGTATGATTCGATTGCCCTTGAACAAAATTGGTGAAATCAGTAAAATAAATAAGGTATACTCCTTTTTGGAACAGACCTATCAGCGACCCCCAAGTGCTATCGAAATCGCCAGGGAACTTGATATGAGCGTGCCACAGGTTAAACTCGCGATGAAAAATTCCGGAAAGCATCTGTCGATGGACGCACCGTTTTCAGATGGGGAATCTTCCAATTTATACAATGTGATAGAATCGAAAGATGCGACCAGTCCGGATGCTGAAATGATTACCGACTCCCTTAGAACGGATATCGAGCAAGCCTTAAAATCACTTCCGGTTAGAGAACGTGAAATTGTTCGTCTTTACTATGGTATCGGCGAAGCGCTTCCGATGAGCCTGAGCGAAATTGGTGAACTTTTCGATATAAGCAGGGAACGTGTCCGACAAATTAGGGAAAAAGCGATTCGGATTCTGCGAAGAAAATCGCAGAACGATGTCTTACGAGCTTATTTGTAAAATCACATACTTTAAAGCATAAAACAAAAGCCAACTTTAAAAAGTTGGCTTTTGCCTTTTATGAAATGCGGTGTCGTGTATTTTATAACACCGTTACCCGAACCTTTTTCTTTTTTAACCGCGTGTTGTTCAGCTTTTCCACCAAGCTATTTGCAATGGCCTGCGGCACGGCAACAAAAGCACAGTCTTGTTTTAGTTCAATAAGGCCCAATTGGTCTTTTTGGATAGCTCCTTGTTTCATAAATAAGCCGGCAATATCGCCTTTTGAAATTTTATCTTTTCGGCCCCCTGAAATGAACAAGGTTTCCCAATAATGAGGCTCCGAGAGCGGTTTGTGGGATGCTTTTTTAGAAATATCTATCGGATCATCCTTCTCAATAAACTCAGGTAACCGCTCCTTTTCCCATTGCAAAACATAGGCGGTACCTTTCGCATTGACCCGCGCCGTTCTGCCATTTCTATGGGTAAATTCTTCCACAGTTCTGGGAAGCTCATAATGAATGATATATTTAATTTCCGGAATATCGATACCCCTTGCCGCTAAATCGGTAGCAATCAGCACCTGACAGGTACCGTTCCTGAATTTAATCAAGGAGCGTTCCCTATCCCTTTGCTCCATCCCACCTGAAAAACAGGCGTGATTGATATTCTTTTGATCTAAATACGTACTTACATGCTCAATACTATCCTTGTAATTGCAAAAAATGATTCCGGGTTCATTGCCGATATACCGTAGTAAATCAACTAGCGTCCGTAACTTATTTTTATCCGAAGCAAGCACCCTTTTAATGGCCAATCTAGGTACTTTTTCATCCGTTAGATAATTAATGATCGTAGGGGCATCCAACCCAACAAACTTGGGAATTTCAACACCTTGGGTCGCAGAGGTCAATATACGTTTCTTCAGATTCGGCAATTCATGGATGATGGCGTTCATCTCATTCTCAAAACCGGTTTCCAAAGACTTGTCAAACTCATCCAACACCAGTATTTTAATGCTTGTCTTTGAAAAACGTCCGCTGTTAAAATGGTCCGAAATTCTCCCGGGCGTTCCGATTAATATTGCAGGACTATGTTTTAATTCTATTTTATCCTTGGATATGGGTCTGCCGCCATACACCGCATTGACCTTAAGACCGGAACCCATATCACGGACTACTTGTTCAATTTGTATGGCCAATTCTCGGGAAGGCACTAGAATCAGTGCCTGAACTTCGGTGCTTTCAGCATCTAAAGCTTCAATAAGCGGTAATAGAAAAGCCAAGGTCTTGCCCGTACCCGTTGGGGAAAGCAAAACGGTATTCGCGGTTTTTTCAATTGTGGCGAGAGCTTCTTCCTGCATTGGGTTCAATGCAGCGATGTTTAATTTTTCTAAAATATCGTGCTGGTTACGAATGTTATTGGCCATAAGATTTACTTCTTTGGGGAAGCTACTATTTTTGAACTCGTGCTTTTGTTCTGTGATACCTGATCGGCGAGAACTTTTTCCATCAATTCTTCCTTCGTCAAATGGTGGAAAATGGTCTTTATTTTTTCTTTGGTCTCCTTGGAAATGGTCCGGCTTGGCTTGGTCTTGAATATTTTTTTCGCCCACAAGACCAAATTGGTTTCTTCCCGGTTCTCTGCATACTGCTTTTTGAACTCGGTAAACTTGAGCCCCAGCTCGGTTTCAAAATCAGGGATGTCCGTGACTTCTTCCTGCTGGATGATGCTTAGGGAGAGTCCCTTTGCCCCTGCCCTTGCCGTTCTACCGCTCCGGTGTACATAGGCTTCATAGGTGTCCGGCAGATGGTAATTGACCACATAGGAGATTTCCTTGACATCAATACCGCGGGCCGCTAAATCGGTAGCTACCAGGATATCAATAAAGCCTTCCCTAAACTGCCCCATAATCCGGTCGCGTATGCCTTGGGTCAAACTGCCATGAATTGCACCGGAGGAGAATTTATTGATGGCCAGTTTTTTCGCCAGTTTATTGACGGCCGCCTTCGTTTTACAAAAAATAATGCCACGCTCCCCTTCTTTAGAATTCAGAAAGTGGAGCAATACTTCCAGCTTTTCTATGGGTTCGACCACGACAAATTTATGATCGATACCTCGATGACCGAGCTGTGCCATATCAGCGGCTACATGCACCACATGTTTTGACATATAATTCTGCACCATTTGTTTTACGGCGCCGGGCATGGTTGCGGTAAACAATAGCGTTCTTCGCGATTTGGGAATTTCCTTGATTATAATATCCAAATCTTTCTGTAAGGCACTTACCATTTCATCCGCTTCATCCAAAACCAAATACTTCAGGTTTTGTATGTTGACGGCCTTGCGCTGTACCAAATCGATCAATCGCCCGGGCGTGGCTACGATAATATGTGTTGCCGTTTTTAGGCGTTCTATTTGGGGTTTAATGGGTATGCCGCCACAGACGGAAGCGATGGATATAGATGGGCTGTGTGCCGCAAAAGACTCCAGGTTCGCATAAATTTGCTGTCCCAATTCCCGCGTGGGAGCTAATATCACAGCCTGTACTTCCGTATTTTCCGGATGGATCAATTGGAGTAACGGCAGGCCGAATGCCGCCGTTTTGCCAGTCCCCGTTTTTGCCAAGGCGACCACGTCATCCTTTTGATTCAAGAGTATCGGAATCGTTTTCTTTTGGATATCCGTGGGAACGGAAATATTCAGATCGACTAAACTTTGTTGTAACTGTTCATTAATTCCTAAATCGGAAAAGAGATTCGACATAAAATAAGTTTAGGCAAAGATAGGCACTCTATAATCAGCATAAACCTATGAGTGGCTGTGCGGGAAAGCATTTTATTCAAAAGGGATGATAAGGGAAGCGCTCAGAAACGTTGTCTACCACTACCCTACTATTCAGCCTCCTGCAATGTGCGCTTCGATTTTCGGTACGTGTAGTTTGGGTATATCGTGCGCTTGGCAAAGCGATTCAATTTATTGGAATTGATCATCTTTCTGAATATGGGTTTCGTGACGCCAAAATACTCGTAGGTCGAACCATCTAAAAAGGTGATTTCTAAAACCAAACCTTTGAGGTCATAATCCGCTATTCCAGAATTCGTAATGGTTTCGGTATAGGCATCGAAATTTGCTGCCGTAGTTTCGGGAGCTATACTCACCAAAAAATGGTACCCATCGATTATGGTACGACTTTGCACCTCAGCCTCTTCGCGTTTGGCATTACCTTCCTGAAACTTATCGGGATGCCATTCTTTAATCAAATTGCGGTAGGTTGTTTTGAGTGTCTTAAGCTCGATCTCTTTTTCAACACCGAAGAGCTTTTTATATTGACTTATACGCTTCATAGATCCTTTTTTTTGGAGGCGCAAAATTACCGCTTTATTCCGGACCCTTAGCTAAAGACGCTGGTTTATCTTTAGAGACCATTTAGAATGAATACCGGTCACAAAAAAACCCCATCGATATCGACGGGGTTTTGTTAAACTTGAAGTGTATGTGTTAGATAACTTTTACGTTCACTGCGTTTAATCCTTTGTTGCCTTCCTGAAGATCAAACTCGACTTCGTCGCCTTCGCGAATTTCGTCTACTAATCCAGAAATGTGTACAAAATGATCTTTTTCAACACCTTCTTCAGTGATAAAACCGAATCCTTTGGTGTCGTTGAAAAATTTTACTGTTCCTTTACTCATGGTAATGTAATTAAATTTATAATATATATTGATTTGCAAAGATGATGCCATTTTTCTGATATACAACTTATTAATCGATTTCTTTTCCATTTATTGCTTTTTTATGGGAATCTAATGGTATGTAATGCCCTACATAGTTGAATTGAAGTACTCAGCTCATGAACCCTAGGCCACTTGTCGCCAAATAGAATGGCAAGGTTATCCCATAAAATAAAACAAGGTGAGCATTTAATCACTATTTTACTACTCAAAACCGACCCCTTTTTCTGATGGAACAACAATCGAATACCGCTAAAAAATTTGGAACCTTCGGGGGTGTTTTCACGCCGACCTTTCTTACCATTCTGGGCGTCATCATGTACCTGCGTTTGGGCTGGGTGGTCGGTAACGCAGGACTTTTAGGGGCATGGATGATCATTATCATTTCTTTTTTAATCACATTATGTACCGCGCTTTCTATGTCGGCTATTACTACGAATATCCGTATTGGTGCAGGGGGTGCCTATGCGATTGTTTCCCAGGCATTGGGTCTGGAAGTTGGCGGTAGTCTGGGTATACCCAGATACATTTCGCAAGGCTTGGCGGTAACCATGTATATTTTTGGTTTTAGGGAAGGTTGGTTGGGTATTTTTCCCGACCATAATGCGTTCTTGGTCGATATTACCGTCTTTGCCCTACTCATTTCAATTGCCTATATAAGTGCGAACCTTGCCATTAAAACACAGTTTATCATTATGGGAATTATTGTGTTATCCCTGATTTCAATTGGGATAGCCGCTTACCAAGGTTCTATGACCATACCCACAAACGATGCCTTACGCTGGGGCTCTTTTAAAGGTTCTGTTGAAAACGGATTTAGCGGTAGTAATTTTTGGATTGTTTTTGCGGTCTTCTTTCCGGCTGCCACAGGTATTATGGCCGGTGCGAATATGTCGGGCGAGTTGAAAGATCCGAAACGTAGCATTCCCGCAGGAACACTTTGGGCCATTGGGGTAAGTTTCGTTATTTATATGGCCCTTGCATTTTGGATTTCAAGAAGTGCCACGGAAACCGAATTATTGAACAATTACTATATCATGGTAGAAAAAGCCTATATCGGGCCTTTGATACTTGCAGGAATTCTTGGCGCGACTTTTTCTTCGGCCTTGGCTTCCATCGTCGGTTCTTCACGGATCTTATTTGCCATGGGGGAACACAAGGTACTCCCCTTTTCCGATTTTCTGGCCGGTCAAAGTAAGAATGGCCAGCCCAGAAATGCCATGTTGGTCACCGGGGTACTTATTTTCGCGACGCTGTTATTGCGGAATATCAATGCCGTTGCGCCATTGGTGACCCTATTCTTCTTGATTACCTATGCCATGATCAATGTTGTGGTCATCATTGAACAAAATCTAGGATTGATAAGTTATCGGCCCGTATTTAAGATATACAGATGGGTACCTTGGTTTGGACTGGTTTCATCGGTATTTGCCATGTTTATCATAAACCCTACCGTTAGTTTATTATCAATCATAATCGTTTTGATCGTGTATTGGTATTTGTCGCGACAAAATTTGGAAACCCCGTTCGAAGACGTACGTTCAGGCTTGTTCGTTTCATTTGCGGAATGGGCGGCCAAAAACACTTGGGGTATGAAAAAAATGCAACAGCGTGCATGGAAGGCCAATTTAATGGTGCCCGTTCGGGATGTAAACGGTTTGAAGGGGACGTTTGAATTTTTGAGAAATATTGCCAAACCCAAAGGTTCGGTCAAGTTATTGGGAATCGAACCTTTTTCGGAAAGCAGTACTTTGGCGGATGAATTGGAGGCCATTTCCGCATCCTTCCGGCAAAAGGATGTCTTTTCGTCTTCTTCGGTTATCCATACGGAAGAATTTGCCAAAGGAATCAACTACGGAAGCCAAGCGCTTCAGGGTGCTTTTTTTAGACCCAATATCGTCTTTTTGAATTTGCAGGACCACGATGATTATGAAAAGGAATTACGGCCGGTAATGAAAGAATCCATTCGGCTAGAAATAGGTGTGCTCTTATATCTGTCGCATCCCATGGCCTTATTGGGCCAGCGAAATACTATCAATGTCTGGGTGAGCGATAGGAAAACCAAATGGGATTTGGGATGGAATATCGGGAATTTGGACCTTTCGGTTCTCGTCGCCTATAAACTTAAAATGAATTGGGGTGCACGTATTCGATTGATCACGGTCATTAGTGATCCGAACGAAGCCGATAATGCCCGAAATTTTTTGGAATTATTGATCAATCTGGCACGACTGCCCGAAACGCTTACCGAAGTCCATATCGGGGAGTTCAATGAGGTCATAAGCAACGCCCCTTCTGCAGATCTGAATATTTTTGGAATGGATGAAGATCTTAAATTTGAATTCGTAAAAGAAATGTCGACTAAAACGAAAAGTACGTGCTTGTTTGTTAAGGATTCCGGACATGAGAGTATTCTAGCATAAATGTTTTCATAAACCATGCGCCTCAAGTTAGGTCTTCGGGACAATGTTTTGATTTATCCTAAAGAAATTGGCCGGGTCATAGGCCGATTTGATCTGTGCCAATCGCTCATAGTTATGTTTATAACTGGCCTTTACCCGTGCTTCTCCCTCGTTCATCATAAAATTGGAATAGGCACCCCCGGCCGAATACGTGTGCAACGCTTCGTAATATGCCTTACACCATTCGGTAATCTTGTCGGCGTCGTCGGCGTTGGCGGCTACACCCAGATACACGCCGGCGTACTTGGCATCCCGATAAGCCCAAGGGGTATCGGTTGCCCCTACCCGACTCGCCGCACCGCTAATGGGATACAAATGCATCTGGGATAAAGACGTTGGAATCCGGGACCCGAATTTTAAGTGTTGGGCGCGTACTTCTGGGCCCAATGCGTTGAAAAAATCTGCTCTCCAATACCATTGCAATCCGGTAGGGAAAAATCCATCGAATAGCTGCTGAATGGCCGGATAAGGCATTTCGCCTACGTGTGCGAACAATGGTTTTTTTGCCATAATGGGTGCGAAGGCTTCTTCTGCCTTATCCATATCTCCCGTATAGCACCAAACAATACCACAAAAGTTCTTATTGTGCAGGTGTTCTGGAAATGGCGATTCGGGAATGATCATGGTCGCGATAAACCCGTTCAAATTTTCTGGGGCGTTATGGATAAAACCATCATACCATTCCATGATTTCTTCGATTTGTTCGATGGGCCACAAGGTCGGTCCTCCAAAAATGTTTTTAATGGGATGTGCTTGAAAAGTAAAGGAAGTCACTACACCAAAATTGCCGCCCCCGCCACGAATGGCCCAAAATAGATCGGTATGCTGATCGGCATTTACCGTAACGAACGAACCATCTGCCAAGACCATTTCGGCTTCCAGCAGATTATCAATGGTAAGACCGAATTTACGGGTCAAATATCCGACGCCACCACCTAGGGTCAAACCGCCTACGCCGGTCGTGGAAATCATACCGGACGGAATGGCCAAGCCAAATTCATGGGTGGCTCGATCCACATCTGCCCAAATACTACCTCCGCCAACTTTGACGGTATTGTTGGCGGTGTTGGCTTCTATATGTTTTATAGCTGATAAATCGATGACCAATCCCTCGTCGCATACCCCTAGTCCGGCACCGTTGTGACCACCACCTCTAACAGCCGTCAACAGATTGTTATTTCTTCCGAAGTTCACGGCGGCAATGACATCCGCTGCATCAATGCACATGGCAAATAGTCCCGGCCGTTTGTCGATCATCCCATTATAAACCTTTCGGATTTCATCGAAGTCCGCGTCAGATGGCAATACCAACCGCCCGCTTAGTTGTTTTCTAAAGGCTATTATTTTTTCTGGATGGATGTCCGTTGTTTTATGCATGATATCTATTTTGTTGGATTGGACAGTAAAGAAGTTTTTACTTTTTTCTTCGTAAATGGAATTATCATAGGGACTTCCTTCTGGTAAACCTCATATTTTTCGCCCAGAGCTTTACGAAGGTCTTTTTCCTCTAAAAATTTGACCGCCACGAGTATGTAAGCGGTGGTTACTACCGCAAAGAGCAAATGGCCGACGGTCATTGTGGGGGTCGCCCAAAATGCGATCAAAAAACCTAGCATTATCGGATGCCTTACTATTTTATACAAATAGTTGGTTTGGAATTTAGGAGCCTTCGTAATTTTGTCTTTGAGATTGTCAACAATCTGGGTCAAACCGAAAAGCTCAAAATGGCTGATCATAAAGGTGGAGAGCAAAACAATGGCCCAGCCTATCCAAAATAAGATTTGTAGTACCAAGACAAAGGCACTGTTTTCCAAATTCCAAACAATGGAAGTCATGGGTTGCCATTTCCAAAAAATCAACAATAACAGCAAACTGGTCAATAGAATATAAGTACTTCTTTCTGCCGCTTTCCCAATGATTTGCACCCACCATTCTTTAAATGCGGGACGAGCCATGACACTATGTTGAACGGCGAAGAGGCTCAACAGGCTGATGTTTATCAAAACTGCGGTCGTGACATCGGTTTCGGGTCCTGAATCGATACCTTTCGGCATCCATAAATTGCCAACAAAACCAATGGCATAAAGAAAGGAAATTAGGAATACGATATAGGATAAAATTCCGTAGAATAAAACGATAATTTTTTTCATGACTTTTTGGATGTTAGATGATTTACTCCAAAATTA
>RCMY010001391.1_pt1 | contig 23145 bp, 28 predicted proteins | sample 2041341 | NCBI WGS metagenome assembly RCMY01 (sample SAMN09708234, study PRJNA481090) | Marine sediment metagenome, whole genome shotgun sequencing project.
CGATGGGGCAGCTTTTGTCGCTGCCGATGATCGCGTTCGGTCTGCTGCTCTTGCTGACACGCCCCAAGGCGCCATGACCCCGCTGGCGCGCCGAAGGGCTCGGTCGCCCACCGACGACCGCATGGCGGGGTCGTCGGGCAGGCCGGCGCGGTGATGCAACACGACGGCGTTCCACAACAGGACCATCGAGACGAGAAAGTGGCCGCCGACGATGCGCGGGTCGAGTTCGGTCTTGGTCACCAGGGCGCCCAAGAGGATCTGGGCGATGACCCCGACGACCAGACCGACCGACAGCCAGGTGAGGTCGCGGCGACGGGGAATGCGGGCGAGTGAACCCAGGACGGCGATCATCACCGCCAGGGCGACGAAGCCGGTGACGAGCCGATTGCCGAATTCGATCATTGGATGAAAGGAGAACTCCGAGACCAGCTGGTTTTCTTCGCACGTCGGCCAATCGGAACATCCGAGCCCGCTGCCGGTCAGTCGTACCGCCGCTCCGGTGACGATGATCGCGGCAAGCGACACGAGGGCCGCGAACACGACGGCCCGGTACCGCTCGGGCGAGCGAAATCCGGTGGCGGAATCAGCGGTCACGCCTCCATGGTAGGAGCGCTCTCGGGGCACTCCGTCGCCGGAGCGACGGTCGCAACCCGGCCATGAACGCCAGGGAGCCGGATATGTGACGAAAACGGCGGAAAACGACCCTCCAGCCAGCTTGGCCGATCTCATGACACGGTCGTAGCCTGAACGCATGCTTGCAACCGCTCCACTCAGTATCGGCGCGCGCTTCGGCGCGTACGTCGCCCTGATGAAGTTGCGGGTGGTCGAGCTGCTGCTGGTGTCCACCGTGCCCACGATGATCGTGGCCGAACAGGGATTGCCGTCGATCTGGCTCATCATCAACACCGTGATCGGTGGCACGCTTGCCGCCGGCGGGGCCAACGCCATCAACATGTACGTCGATCGCGACATCGACGCGAAGATGGAGCGAACCAAGAACCGTCCCCTCGTCACGGGGATCATCTCGCCGCGCGAAGCCCTGATCTTCGCCGTCGCAATCGAGACCTTCGCGTTCGCCTACCTGTGGCTCACCACGAACTTCCTGGCCGCAGCCCTGGCCGTTGCCGCCTGCCTGTTCTACGTGTTCGTGTACACGATGTGGCTCAAGCGCACGTCCACCAGCAACATCGTGATCGGCGGCGCTGCTGGTGCGGTACCGGTGCTCGTCGGCTGGGCGGCGGTGCGCAACTCGCTCGACTGGGCACCGCTGGTGCTCTTCGCCATCATCTTCGTGTGGACGCCACCACACTTCTGGGCGCTGGCGATTCGTTACAAGGACGACTACGCCAACGCTGAAGTACCCATGATGCCGGTCGTCGAATCGATGCAGAAGACCGCACGGCAGATGGTCGGCTACACCGTCGTGTTGTGGGCGCTCAGCCTCGGATTCGCTCCGCTCGCCGACATGGGCGCCCTGTACGTCGTAGCGGCCGTCGTCCTCGGCGGCGTGTTCCTGTACCTGTCCGTGCAGGTCCTGCGAACCGAATCTCCTCAGCTGGCTATGCGTCTGTTCGGCTACTCGATTACCTATATCACCCTGCTCTTCGGAGCGATGGCCGCCGATCAACTCATTCGGAGTGGCTGGTGACTAGCATCTACGACCGCTGTCGCGCCGAAGGGCGCAACGCTGGGATTTCCACGTCCCCGTGCCTCGAGGATCACTGCTTGATATGACCATGACCGATACCAAACCCGACAACGCATCGGCCGTCGACGACGCTGGCGATGCCGTTGCGGTGCCGCTCACGGGGCTTGCCGACGTCGTCACGACCGGTGACCACAAGTCGCTCGGGATGATGTACATCCGGGTGTCGCTGCTGTTCGGCATTGTCGTCGCTGCGGTCGCGGCGGTCGTCGCCCTCGATCGTGCCGACGCGACCAGCGTGTTCGCGTCCGCCGATCACCTGTTCCAGGGGAACACCTTCGCGATGGTCGGCCTTGCCTTGCTGGTCGTCGCCCCGCTCTTGGTCGGCCTGGGCACCGCGGTTGTGCCGTTGCAGGTCGGTTCGCCCGCCATCGCCTTCCCCCGTGCCGCCGCCGCTGCGTTCTGGGGCTGGCTCGTGGGCGCCGGCATCTTCTGCGGTAGCTACATCATCGACGGTGGCTTCGGCGGCTTCGAGGGGCGTACCCGCATCGAGTCGGTCGAGCTCACGCTGCTCGCCACGGCGATGATGGTGGTGGCATTGCTGCTCGGCATCCTCTGCATCGCGACCACGGTGATTGCGCTTCGACCTTCCGGGATGAAGTTGCACCAAGTGCCGGCGTTCGCCTGGTCCATGATGGTCGCCGGTGTCATGTGGATGCTCAGCATGCCGGTGCTGCTGGCCAACCTCGCCATCGTGTGGGCCGATGCCCGTCGCGGTATCGACGCCGTCAGCTTCGGGCAAAGCGCCAACATCTGGGATCAGATCGAGTGGGCGTTCACCGGGCCGCAGGCTTTTGTGTTTGCCATTCCCGTGCTCGGGCTTGCGGCCGAGATGGTGCCGGTCGCCACCAAGCAACGTCAGGCCCAATACTCGATTCTGCTCGGCGCGATCGCCGCGTTCGGCGTATTCACCTTCGGCGCCTTCCTGCAGTCCCGTGTCGTGGCCGAAGACCTCTTCGCCGAAGGCGTGCCCGCCTACCTCAATACCGCCGAAGGCACCGTTCGCTGGGCCCCGTACAACATCTCGCTGCTGGCCCAGGCGGGGGTGCTCCTGCTCGCTGGCCTTGTCGTGTTCGCGGCCCTGGCCAACAGCCTGCGCCTCGGCGGCCGCAACGTTCGGGCTCCGCAAGCGTGGCTGCTCGGTGTGTTGTCCGCAGTGCTGATGCTGCTGGCCGCTGCCACCTCGTATGCGCTGGTCTCGCTCGAGCCGCTCGAACTCACCGGCGAAGCCGACCTCGGCGCCGCCAACTACGCCATCCTCGCCGGCCTCATCGGCGGCGTGGCCGGGGTGTACTACTGGATGCCGAAGCTCACCGGCCGCCGACTGATCAACGGCGGCGGCGCCCTCGCCGGACTCGCCTTGCTCGGCGGCACCGTCCTCGCCTCGCTCACCTTGGTGATCGCCGGTTTCTTCAAGAACACCGACGGCGGCGACATCGACACCCTCGAGGCGCTGCGTCTTGGTTCGGGCATTGGTTTCGTGCTCGTCGCAGCCGGCCTGGCCTTGGTGAAGCTCGACCTGTTGCGGATCATGTTCACCTCGTCAGATGATCGAGTCGGAGACGACCCCTGGGATGGGCACACGCTCGAATGGGCCACCTCATCACCGCCGCCGGCCGGCAACTTCGCCGAACCGGTCGCCGCCGTGACCTCCGAGCGTCCACTACTCGACCTTCGAGAAGCCAATGATGGAGAGGACGCCTGATGGCTACCGCCGCCCTTCCCGTTCCCGAGCCAACACGGTCGCGAACCCTGCTCGTCGGTACGGTTCTCGCCTCTGCCGGCGTGTTCATGTATTTCGTCGCCGCATTGGCCATCTACGTCGCCGAACGCCAGCAGACCCGAGCTGCCGGTCAAGAGTGGATAGCCCATCTCACCATCGAGCTCACGCCCGGTGTGTTCATGTTCTTCACCACCTGGATGTCGATCGTCACGATGGCGTGGGCCGTGTGGGCGATTCGTCGCGACGACCGCAAGCACACCTATATGGCGCTCGTTCTCACGGCGTTGTTCGGGTTGGCCAACATCAACCAAACCGTGTTCTACCTCAACGACATGGACCTGCCGATCAACACCAACGGTGCATCGGTGCTGCTGTTCACCATTGTCGGAAGTCACATAGCGCTGATCCTGGCTTCGGTTATCTTTCTTGCCATTGTGTTGGTTCGGGCCATCGCTGGTCAGTACAACAGCCGCAATGCCGACGGCATCGTGGCGGCCTCGATTCTCTGGTACGTCATGTCCGCGGTCTATATGGCCATCTGGTTCATCATCTACGTCACGAAGTAGCTCCATGTTCACCACCGGTTTCAAGACATTCTTCGGGTACGCGGTCTTCGCCTTCTTCGCCGCGATCCTCTACGGCTATGCCAGCGGCGGAAACGGCACCGGCCCGATCTCGCTTGGCTACAAGGGCGGCGTCGGCGACCATGCGGGCTACGGCATCTTGCTGTTCACCTCATTGGCGGCAGGCGCGATCGCCGGTGTACTCGTGTTCTTCCGCGACGCCGATGCGGAGCAGGTGGCCAACTACATGGGTGTCGCCGAGGCGCCCATCGGTCAGCGTCCCACCGCTCCGAACTTCTGGCCGCTCGTCGGGGCGGTCGGTGTCGGCCTCATGGTCGTCGGCCTGGTTTCCGGTTGGCCATTGTTTGCTGCCGGCGTCATCTTGGTCAGCGTCGTGATCGTCGAATGGATGATGTCGGCCTGGGCCGATCGTGCGACCGGCGACCCTGTCGCCAACAAGGCGCTTCGCGATCAGGTCATGCAACCCTTCGAGGTTCCGATCCTGGGCTTTGCCGCTATCGCGCTGCTGGTCCTCGCCATGTCGCGTATCTTTCTGGCCGTCTCCGCCACCGGCGCAGTGGTCGCCGCCGGGCTCGCCGCAGTGCTGATCTTCGGCACCGCTGTGCTCCTCAACTTCCGGCCCACGATTCCCAAGAATCTCGCCGCGGGTCTGCTGGTCCTCGGATGTGCGTCCCTCCTGGTCGGCGGCATCGTGGCCGCCGCGATCGGCGAACGCGAATTCCACGAGGAAAATCCCCACGACGAACCGGTCAGCCACGGAGACGAGGGCTGACCGTGAACGACTCACTCCCTTCAGGACACTTGATGCGACGATTCCGTTTTCCCGCAGCGCTCGCGGGCCTGCTCGTCTTCCTCGCCGGTTGCGCCGACGACGCCGAGCTCGACACCTTCAAGCCCGCCGGGCCCGACGCCAAGTCGATCGACGACTTCATGAAGCCGATCTGGGTGATCTGCCTGGTCGTGTTCTTGCTGATCCTCGGGTTCACTTTGGCCGTCTGGTACAAGTTCCGGGTCAAGGACTACGACGAGGGCGACGAGTGGCCCACGCAGGTGCACGGCAACACCAAGCTGGAAGTCGTCTGGACCGGCATTCCCATCGTGATCATGGCCGTCGTGTCGATCCTCACGCTGTTTCTCCTGAGCGATCTCAACACGTCCAGTGCGAACGCGTTGGCAATCGACTACGAGGTCGACGGTGTCACCCAATCGGTCGAGTGGGAGCCGCGTGTGGTCGTGGTCGGCCAACAGTGGTGGTGGGAATACCGCTACTACCTGCAGCCCGAGTCCATCGCCGCGCTCGACGAGCACATCGAGAATTCCGTCACGAACCCGGCCAACGATCTTCCCCCGGCCGAGATCGTCACCTCCACGCAGATGGTCATCCCGATCAATCAAGAGATCGAGCTGTCCATCATGTCGCGCGACGTCGTGCACTCGTTCTGGATTCCGGCGCTGAACGGCAAACGCGATGCGTTGCCCGGCCGAGTCAATCCGTGGAAGCTCGAAGCCTTCGAACCGGGTATTCACTTCGGGCAGTGCACCGAGTTCTGCGGCTTGTCCCACTCGCGGATGCGCATGCAGGTGCAATCGATGACCGAGGCCGACTTTCAAGCCTGGGTCAGCCGCCAGATGAGCACGGCGCCAATTCCGGCAGGAGCCGAGGAGTGGATGGCGGCGACGCGCGACGATGCGCAGGCAACCCTCGACGCCGAGACCGCCGGCCAGGACGCCCCGCCTCCCACCGCCGGCGAGGCTCCAAGCGACACGGCCGAGCAACGCGGGCTCGTGGCCTTTGTCGGCAACTGTGCAAGCTGTCACCTCGTGAACGGCGTGAACGACATCGGTTACGGCGACGTGGCGCTGATCTCCGGCGCAGCCCCGAACCTCACGCATCTCGCCAGTCGCACCACGTTCGCGGGCGGCATTCTTCCGCTCTACAACGACGCAGAGGAAGAGGGCGAGGACCTCAACGGCAACGGTATCACCGGCGAACTCCTCTGGAATCGCAACGACCTCGAGGCATGGATTCGCAATCCCGCCGCCATCAAAGCCAACTTTGCCGACGGCCAGCGCGGTATGCCCGCCCTTGGCCTTGACGACGACACCATCGACGACCTCGTGGCCTACTTGGCCACGTTGGGCGAGCAACCAACAGCGCAGGCTGTACTTGACTCGCTGGTCGACTGAGGGAGAGAACACACGTGTCCACTACTGAAGAACCCCTCGAACTCAAAGCCGGAGCGGCCACCGTCAAGACGGTCGCAGCCCCGCTCGGGGCGCTCACGCGGCCCCAGGGAAGCGTCGGCCTGAAGAGCTGGCTGTTCACCGTCGATCACAAGCGCATCGGCATCATGTACGGCATGGCTGCGCTGTTCTTCATGGGGATCGGTGGCGTCGAAGCCCTGATGATTCGCCTGCAGCTTGCGGTTCCCGACGGCAACGTCCTCAGCGCAGAGACCTACAACCAGGTCTTCACGATGCACGGCGTCACCATGATCTTCCTGGTCGCCATGCCGCTCGGCGCCGCATTCGCCAACTACTTGATACCGCTGCAAATCGGGGCCCGGGATGTGGCGTTCCCCCGAATGAACGCCTTGTCGTTCTGGATATTCTTCTTCGGCGGATTGTTCCTCGTGTCCTCCGTCATCATCGGCGGGTTCTTCGAGAATGCGCCCGACGGGGGCTGGTTCAACTACGCACCCAACTCGGGCGTGACGTTCTCACCGACGCACGGCATCGATTTCTATGCCGTGGGCTTGCAGATCACCGGTATCGCGTCGCTCGTATCGGCGATCAACCTCATCGTCACGTGCCTCAACATGCGGGCCGAGGGCATGACGCTTTTCCGTATGCCGGTGCTCACGTGGATGCTGCTCATCACGCAGTTCATGCTGCTGTTCGCAATCCCGGTCATCACCGTGGCGCTGTTCCTGCTCATGTTCGATCGCCTCTACGGGTCGGCCTTCTTCGATCCGAATGCCGGTGGCGATCCGCTGCTCTGGCAGCACTTGTTCTGGATCTTCGGCCACCCCGAGGTGTACATCCTCATCCTGCCCAGTTTCGGCATCATCTCCGAAATCATCCCGGTGTTCAGCCGCAAGCCCATCTTCGGCTACAAGGTCATGGTCTTCTCCGGCATCGCCATCGGCTTCCTCGGCTGGGGCGTCTGGGCGCACCACATGTTCGTCTCGGGCCTCGGCCCCATCTCGGTGGCTGCGTTCACCGTGTCGACCATGACGATCGCCGTCCCGACGGGCGTCAAGATCTTCAACTGGATCGCGACGATGTGGGGCGGGCGCGTGCGCTTCACCACCGCAATGTTGTTTGCCGTCGGTGTGGTTTCCCAGTTCACCATCGGCGGGTTGTCGGGCGTTACCCACGCCATCTCGCCGGCCGACACCCAACAAACCGACACCTACTACATCGTGGCGCACTTCCACTACGTCATCTTCGGCGGCATCATCTTGGGCTTCATGGGCGGCTTCTACTTCTGGTGGCCGAAGATGTTCGGCTACATGCTCAACGAGAAGTGGGGTAAAGCCAGCTTCTGGACCCAGCTCATCGGCTTCACCCTCACCTTCGGCCCCATGCACATTCTGGGGCTGCAGGGCATGAGCCGCCGGGTCGACACCTACTCGCCCGGTTACGGCTTCGAGCTCTGGAACATGGTGGCCACCATTGGTTCGTTCACGCTGTTCACCGGCGTTCTGATCACGGTCATCAACATCTTCCTCAGCGCCAAGTGGGCCAAGAATCAGCCTCCTCCGGGCCCCGATCCGTGGGACGCCCGCAGTCTCGAGTGGATGACCGCCTCGCCGACACCAGAACACAACTTCGACGAAGAGATCGTCGTCGAGCAGGTCGACGAGTTCTGGTTCCGCAAGTACCACATCGACGACGACGAGAAGGTCCATCGGGTGGCCACGAGCGAAGAGGTCGCCCAGAAGGGCACCGCCACCGATGTGCACCTCCCGTCGCCGTCCTACTTCCCGATCATGTTGGCCCTCGGCCTGCCGATCGTCGGCTACGGCATCATCTACAGCCTCTGGCTCTGCGTCATCGGTGGCCTGATCATCGCCGGTGCGGCCTACGGCTGGGTGTTCGAGCACCCCGACGACCCCAACGCAGGTCATGATCACGGCGATGACCATCACGATGATGACGGTGGCGAAACAACCGAGTTGAACGGCTCCGAAAGCGATGCCGATTCATCGAATACTCCCGAGGAGGCCCCCGTTGGCTAGCGCAGTCGTGGCTGACCACAGCCACAAGACCAATACCGGCATGTCCAACAACAAGTTGGCGATGTGGGTGTTCCTCGGCTCGGAGTGTCTGCTGTTCGGCGGGCTCATCTCCACCTACATGTTGTTTCGCAATAGTGCCCCGGAAGGCCCGACAGCGGAAGAGATCTTCGATATTCCGTTCACGTCCGTATCGTCGTTCGTCCTGTTGATGAGCTCGCTCACGATGGTGCTGGCCCTGTCGGCAATCCGGCGTGACGACCACCAGCGCACTCGGCTCTGGATCCTCACCACCGCACTGCTCGGGTCGATCTTCATCGGTGGCCAGGTGTACGAATTCACCACCTTCTACCGCGAGGGCCTCAGCTACGGCACGAGCCCGTTCAGCTCGGCGTTCTTCACCCTCACGGGCTTCCACGGTGTGCACGTCACGCTCGGGATCGTCATGTTGATGTCGCTCTACATCCGCTCGTTGCGCGGCAAGTTGCCGAAGGAGAACCACGAGAGCGTCGAAATCGTAGGCCTGTACTGGCACTTCGTCGACGTCGTCTGGGTGTTCATCTTCACCGTCGTCTACCTCACCGCCAAAGGAGTGGGATGAGTTCCACCGATTCCCCAACCGCTGCATCTCCTACCGCGGCATCTCCTACCGACGTGGTCGCCGAAACGCACGACGCGCACGATGGCCACGCCCATAGTGACCTGCACTACGTCAAGGTGTTCATGGTGCTCTTCGTCATCACCGCCGTCGAGGTGGCCTGGTTGTACCTCGGCCTTCCGAGCTGGGCACTCGTTGGCGGACTGTTTGCGATGATGGCCGTCAAGTTCTTCTTGATCTGCGGCGAGTTCATGCACCTCAAGGTCGATATCAAGCTGTTCACGCAGCTCTTCCTCATGGGCCTCACCTTTGCCGTCGTGGTCTACACCGTCATGTTGTCCGGCGTGAACTTCTGGCAATCGTTCTGATGTCGACGCTCGCGGCGATCAATCCGTGGGCGTTCAAACCACACCCCGAGGTGTGGTTCCTCATCGCGGCCATGGTGGGCCTCGGTGGGTACGCGGTGCGCGTGATCGGCCCGAAGGTCGTCGCTCCCGGCGAACCGGTCGTGACCCGAACGCAGAAGCGGGCATTCATCGCTGCGGTGGCGCTGCTGTGGATCGCCGCCGATTGGCCGATGCACGACATCTCGGAGAAGTACCTGTATTCGCTGCACATGATTCAGCACCTGATCATTACCTTCGTGGTTCCGCCCCTGCTCCTGGTGGCGATGCCCGAGTGGCTGGCCCGGTTGTTGGTGTTCGAAGGCGGTTGGTCGTCGCGAGTTTTGCGCAAGTTGACGCATCCCGTGATTGCGGGACTCATCTTCAACGCGTTGGCGGCGCTCATCCACTGGACGACGATCGTCAACTTCAGCTCGGAGAACGGCCCGTTCCACTACATGGTGCATCTCACGATCTTCTTTGCCGCGATGCTCATGTGGACGCCGGTGATCGGACCGCTCGAAGAGCTGCGGTTGTCCCCGATCGGCAAGACCGTCTACCTCTTCATCATGTCGATCATTCCCACCGTGCCGGCTGCATGGCTCACGTTTGCCACCGGCGTGGTGTACTCCGCGTACGACACGCCCGAGCGGGCGTGGGGCATCTCGGTCGCATCCGATCAACAAGGCGCGGGTGCCATCATGAAGGTGCTCGGCGGCATGTACCTCTGGGCGTGGATTGCGGTGTTGTACTTCCGGCACACGGCGAAGATGACCGATGACGACCGCAAGAAGCGTCGATACAAGGGCATCGTCGGCGAGGACGGCGAGCTCACGTTCGAGCAGGTCCAGGACGAGTTCGACAAGTCCACGCCCGCCCACCGCGCGTAACCCACCACCCACCGTCAATATGGGTGTCAGACACGTGTCTGACACCATTGTTGACGCAGGGCGGTCGATCGTGCGCGCTTAGTGATTTGCGGGCTCGGGATCGGGTTCGATGATCGACAGGGTGAACGGGTGGATCACGGGTTCGGCCGTGGTCCGCTGGTGATAGAGGCCGCTGGCGACGAGAACGACGAACGCGACGAGGTAGACCGCTGCCGCAGGGACCGCGGCGAACACGTCGTCGACCGCCCGCCTCAGCGTGTCGTTGCCATACGACTCCTGGTCGGGCCGGACAACCGTGTTGAAGACCACGGCAACCACCGCGAAGGCGAGGGCTTTGGGAATCGGGTGGGCGATCTTGCGGAATGCCTTGGTGGTTCCGGCGGCCTCCTCGCTCACCGGCCGGCCGGGGAACACCACGGAGCCGAGCGATCGGCCGATCGTGCTGGTGTCTTCGGCGGTGCTGAAGGCGATGCGGGTCCGGTCGTCGCCGTGGACGATGAACATCGTTTGTCGCTCGGACGCAAACTCGATCCGGGCGACGTCGGCCAGTTCGATGCGCGTACCTCGGCCGCCCGTCAACAGCTCTTCGAGCCGTACGGCGTCCTGTGCCGCCGCGGCAATCGTCCGGGCGCGCGTCTTCGACATCAACGGCGTGAGCCAGAAGCCGGTGCCGTTGAACAGGATCGCTTGGTACTGCGACTCGCCAACGGTGTCAGGAGGAGCGACTTCCCAGAACAGGGGCTCGACGAACGCCGCGACGGCGTCGCCGACGACGACGTTCGGCGGATCACTGTCCGTTACGGATTGGTCCATACCTGAATATCGGCCAATCTCGTGCGTTTCTTGACCAACTGATGGTCCGTGAATGAAGCCCGCCCGGCCACAGAGGGCTTGCGTCGACCCCCCAGACGCGCGTTACCCTGGAAAATACAACTGAGAACGCGCCAGATTTGAGAAGTCAGCTTGCGGGCGCGCACTACAAATGCAGCTAAAGCGACCCCGTAGCCCTGCGTTACGACCCTCGCCGAAGCTCCGAAATGAGAAGGCCGGCCATGGGCTCGAACCGATTTCACGAACTGCTCGAAGAGAAGAAGATCCTCGTTGCCGACGGCGCAATGGGGACCACATTGTTCACCCTCGGGATGGAGTCCGGTGGCTGCCCGGAGTTTCTCAACGTCGAGAATCCCGACATGGTGAAGGAGGTGCACCGACGCTTTGTCGAGGCCGGCTCCGACATCGTGCTCACCAACACGTTCGGCGGCAACGAGCGCCGCCTGATGTTGCACCAGGCCACCGACCGCGTCGCCGAACTGAACAAGGCCGGCATCCGCATTGCCCGCGAGGTGGCGGACGAAGCCGACAGGGTCGTGCTGGTCGCCGGTAGCGTCGGCCCAACGGGAGACCTGTTCGAGCCCCTCGGACCCCTGACGCACGAACGCGGCGTCGAGGTGTTCACCGAGCAGATGGTGGCCATGGCCGAAGCCGGCGCCGACATCTTGTGGGCCGAGACGCTCTCGAGCGCAGAAGAGATCGGCGCGGCGTATGAAGCGTCCACCGCGGTGGACATTCCCTTGATCATCACCATGAGCTTCGATACCCACGGGAAGACCATGATGGGTTTCAGCCCCGGACAACTCGGCGAGTGGTCGAACGGCTGCGACGGGAATCTGGCCGGCGTCGGTGCGAACTGTGGCATCGGGCCGGGCGATGTTGTCGCCGCGGTACACGAACTGACCGGGTGTACCGATATGCCGGTGGTGGCCAAAGCCAACTGCGGCATCCCAACCTTTGTCGGCGGCGAGCTCACGTATCCGTCCGACCCGCAGCAGATGAATGACTATGTCGATCTGGCACTGCGTTCGGGAGCACGAATCATCGGTGCGTGCTGTGGGTCGACCGACGAACATCTCGCGCTGATTCGGAACTTGGTCGACGAGTACGTTGCGGGCGACAAACCCGAAGTTACCGAAATCTTCAGCCGCCTCGGCGACACCACCACCGCCGCGGGCGCGTCCGATGTTGCCGACGAGGCAACCGCAGCCCGCCGCAAGCGAAGCCGCCGCCGCAGCGCCTGACGGCACCGTGGGCTCGGGGGCGTGCGCCCGGTAGTGGGTTCGTCCGCTACCCGGCGGTCGCGGGCGGCTCGATGACGGTCAGGCCGCAGAACGGTTGCAGCACCTCGGGTACGACGAACGTGCCGTCGGCTTGCTGACAATGCTCCATCAGGAAGACGAGTGTGCGGCCCACCGCGCAGGCGGTGCCATTGAGCGTGTGGACAAAGGCCGTGCCCTCGTCCGACTTCACCCGCGTCTGGAGGCGACGAGCCGAGTAGTCGAGATAGTTCGAGCACGAGGTGAGCTCGCGGTAGGCGCCCTCCGAGGGAAGCCAAACCTCGCAGTCGTACTTCTTTGCCGCCGCCGCGCCGAGATCACCCGACGCAACATTGATGACCCGGTAGGAGAACCCGAGCTCATCGAGGATCTCGCGCTCGATCGACAACAGCAGTTCGTGTTCGGCCCAGGAGTTGGCGGGGTCGCTCCAAATGAACATCTCGATCTTGTCGAACTGATGCACGCGGAAGATGCCCCGGGTGTCCTTGCCGTAGGTGCCGGCTTCGCGACGGAAGCAGCTGGAAAACCCGGCATATCGAAGCGGAAGGCCGGATGCATCGAGACGGTCGCCTCGGTGCATTCCCGCCAGGGGCACCTCGGACGTGCCGACCAGGTACAGGTCGTCGTTGCCGAGTTCGTACACCTGATTGCGATCGGTGGGGAAGAAGCCGGAGTCGATCATCATGTCTTCGCGCACGAGGACCGGCGGGATGACGGGCGAGAACCCCTTGCTGACGAGCTTTTGCATCGCGTACTGCGCGAGTGCGAACTCGAGCAGGACGGCCTCGTTGCGAAGGTAGGCGAAGCGGCTTCCGCTCACCGCAGCACCGAGCTCGGTGTCGGTCCAGTTCATGAAATCGCCGTAGTCGGCGTGATCCATCGGAGGAGCGGCGATGGGCGTGCCGACCACGTCGATGAGTTCGAAGTCTTCCTCGCCGCCGTCGGGGACCGATTCGTGCGCAGGGTTCGGAACGGACAGGATGAGGTCGTCGACGCCTCCCTGCGCGCGGGCGAGGAGGCTCTCGCGTTGTTCGAGGCCGGCCTTGAGTTCTCCGGCTGCCGCGATCTTGGCGTCGCGTTCATCGGGCGCGGCTCGACCGATCTCTTTCGATGCGGCGTTCTGTTCGGCCCGAAGCCCTTCGACCTCCGCCAGCAGCTCGCGACGCTCATCTTCGGCCGCCAGGAGCTGATCGATGACCCCGGACTCGGCGCCCTTTCGGATGGCACCGGCACGATATGCCTCGTCGTCGCGAAGTTTCTTCAGGTCAATCACGCACCAGAGCGTACTGTCGCCGCACCGCGAGGTTCACCATCTCAGCAGGAGAGGCCGAGGGCGGCGGCGCCGACGCCGAGCGCGATCGTGGCGACGACGTAGAGCGCGCCGGCGCGCTCGCCCGCGGCGCGACGCACCCGTTCACCCGCCGCGATGAAGGTCGAGTAGGTGGTAAGTGCGCCGAGACCGCCGGCTCCGACTGCGGTGATCACGGAGTCGCCGGCTCGAGCGGTGAGTACGCCCAGCGCAAACGCCCCGACCACGTTGATGCCCAACGTCGCGAACTCGGCTCCGAACCGTCCGGGCATCACGTGGCTGATCTGGCCGCGAGCGACAGCACCGATCCCCGCCATTGCGATGAACCCGAGCGCGACGATCATTGCAGGACCCGAGGGTGGGGTAGCCGGCGACCGATCAGAAACCCGCCGCCGGCGAGAACAACCGAGGCAACCAGGTAGATGGAGCCGGTGGCGTAGTCGTCGGCGCGGGCCAACAACGCCACTTCGACCGCAAAGGTCGAGAATGTGGTGAGCCCGCCGCAGAAGCCGGTGCCCAGGGCGATCTGCAGGTTCATCCTGTGCGGCGGCAGTTGCGACACCATCCCGAGGAGCAGCGATCCGGCGACGTTCACGAGCAAGGTCGCCCAAGGAAGCGCGCCGTCGATGGCGGTTTCGCTGATACCCCAGCGCACGGTTGCCCCCGCAATGCCACCGAGGGCAATCAACCAAAGGTGCTCGCGATCCATGGCCGCAAGGTAGCGGTCGGGCCGCGGGTTTCGGTGGTTCGTGCCGTGGCGACGCGCCAACGGTAGGTTGGCGAGCCAGATGACCCGGATGCTGCTCGTACGTCACGCCGAATCCGAATGGAACGCCCAAGGGCGTTGGCAGGGCCGCGCCGACCCACCGCTGTCCGACCTCGGCCTTCAGCAGGCAGCCGAAGCGGCCGCGAATGCAGGGATGTTCGATGCGATCTTCTCGAGCACCCTCGATCGCGCCGTCACCACCGCAGGCTTCATCTCACGCGCCACCGGTGTAGGTCCCGTCATCACCGACGAAGGTCTTATCGAGCGAGACGCGGGCGAATGGTCCGGGCTCACCCGCTCGCAGATCGAGCGCGATTGGCCCGGCTATCTCGAGCATCGCAAACGCCCGCCGAGCTACGAACTCGACGAACCGTTCCGAGAGAGGGTTCTCCCGGCGCTCGACCGCATCGCTGTAATGATGGGCGACGCAGAGGTGCTCGTACTCTGCCACGGCGGCGTCATCTACGTGATCGAGGAGCTTCTGGGCGCCCCGTTCGTGCGCGTGCCCAACCTGGGCGGGCGCTGGATCGACGGCGCGGATGGGTCCTACCAACTCGGCGAACGAGTCGCGCTGCTCGACAACAGCACCGCGCAAGCGCCCGACATCCTCTAGTGGCGTACCCGGTCGAGATCATTCGTTCGGCGAAACGGAAGAAGACCGTCGCGGCTCGGCTCGTGCGCGGCGTCATCGAAGTTCGAGTCCCTGCACGGCTCAGCGAAGTCGAGGTGCAGCGCCATACCGCTGCGCTCGTTGCGAAGATCGAGCGACAGACGGCGAGTGAGTCGGTCGACCTCGAAGTACTCGCGGCGAGTCTGGCCGAGCGTTACGACGTGCCCGTCCCCGAGACGATTCGTTGGGTGAGCAACCAGGCGCATCGATGGGGTTCGTGCACGATGGCCGACCGGTCGGTACGAATCTCCGATCGACTCGGCGATGTGCCGCGATTCGTGTTGGAGTACGTGGTCCTGCACGAGTTGACCCACTTGGTCGAGGCCGATCACGGCCCGGCGTTCAAGGTGTTGATGGCGCGCTATCCGAAGGCCGAACGCGCCGAGGGCTACCTCATGGCGCTCGGCCGCCACTAACGAGTCGGGGTGGCGATCTCGGTGGCGGCGGGTTGCTCGTCGTCGGCTGGTGTGATCACCGCAGCGAAGAGCGTGGGCTCTGCCCCTCGGTCGAGCTGGCTCACCGCTTCGTCGGCGGCGTCGAGATCGTTGTTGTCGAGATGCGACATGGCGGCGTCGACGAGGTCGATGTCGGCCTCGAGGTCGCTGATGAGGTCGCTCGAAGCGGACTCGGCAACGACATCATCGGGGGCTTCCTCGACATCGGCGTCGACGATGGTCGCTCGCTCCGCCTCACGGTCGCCGTCCTCGGCATCGTGGTCGGCATCGTGGTCGGGGGTGCCGGACGAGGATGGTGTCGTCAGAATCTCGACCCGGCCGTTCGGCTCGGCCTTGAAACCGGGCTCGAGAATGTCGAGGGCCGATGGCTCGTCGTCGGCGTCGATGGTGGCAACGTCGGTTGCGCTATCGGGTGCTTCCGATAGAGAGGGGCGATCGTCGTTCATGACCGGCATCGTAGTGTCGTCAGCCACCCGGCAGGCGTATCGGACAGGCAGCACGGCTACCATGTGGAGGCCTACGGGCCGCTAGCTCATCGGGTAGAGCAGGGGACTTTTAATCCCAAGGTGCTGGGTTCGAGCCCCAGGCGGCCTACTGAAACGTCAGGGTCAGCTTTTGGTGGGCTTCGCAAGATGTTCCTACCCTCGGTCGATGGCGTCGAAGCGAGTGACCTCCATCCTGGCGGTCGCAGCACTGGGTCTCGGATCGTGCGGGGGTGGTGGCGACGAGGCCGCCTCCACCGAAGGCACCACCACCACGGCAACTGCGGCGCCCGCAGTAACGACTACAACGTCCACCGCTCGGGTGACCTTCGATACGACTACTCCGACCGTCCCGGCTGACCGCGACTGCACTGCGTCGTCATTCAACGCAGACTCGTCCGTCAGCACGGTCGGGCTCGACGCCGTGGTATTCGGCATGACACCGGCCAGCGCCGAAGCGGCGACAAACTCGTGCCTCATCGCAGATCGAGACAGCAACCGCGACTGTTACTACGTGCGGCCTGCGGGTGGTCCCGAAGGTGTCGCTTTCCTGGTCACGGAGGGCACGATCGAACGGGTCGATGTGTACGCCGGCACCATCACGACGCGGTCGGGGATCGGCATCGGTTCGACCGAGCAGCAAGTGCGCGATCTGTTCGGCGCGCAGATCGAGGACCGGGCCCACCCGACGATCGACGGCGGGAGCGAATTGTTGTTCGTGCCGCAAGACGAAGCGGACAGGCAATTCCGGGTCATCTTCGAGATCGACGGCGGCACCGTGATCGGCTATCGCTCGGGTCGGCTCCCACAAATCGATCCGACGGCGACCTGCGCGCAGTAACGATTGTGACGCGCGGTCGACGACTATTGGCCGAGCGGCCCTCCGTCGATGTACCGATCGCACTGCACCTCGACCGATCCGCTTCCGGCCGGTTCGCCCACACCGCTGAGTAGGTCGAGGTTCTGGACGAAGGTGACATCGTCGGCCCAGAGTTTTCCCTCGTCGACGACGAAGGTCAGCGGTGCGGCGAGATCAGCTTCGATCAATCGACCCGCCGTTCGAATCCCGATGTAGGGACGGGCGGGGATGTTGCGCAGGAGCAGGTCGATCGGCAGTCCGGTGTCGGCATCGACGCCGGCGCCGGTCACCGTGATGTTGCCATTGCCTGGCAAATAGCAGATGGCGTCGAAGGCGAACGTTGTATCGCCGATCTGTAGTTGTCCGTTGCTGGCTGGTTCGCCGGACGGCGCGGTCGACTCGACGGTGCTTGCGACGGTGTCGTCCGGTGAGTCGTCGGCAGCACAAGCAGCCGGAACGCCGGCGAGAACCAGCGCAGCTGCAGTGCACACGAAGCTCGACAATCGAGTCACTGGCGAAGCCTACAACGGCTGCTCGACCAGCCAGTCGAGGGCGGTGAACCCGTCGGGCAGAGCGGTCACCCAACAATCGGCGTCCGGCGCGACACGGTGCTCCGATTCGTTGGCCGATCGGGTGATGCCAATACCGAGCTCGGCGGGTCGACGTATGACGATCAGACGGTTCGGCGCGTGTTCGGGGAGCTGGGCGGTTACCGCTTCGATCAAGCCGCTCGACCGCACGAGCCCATGGTCGACTATGGCGGCGACCAACACGTCTGGCGCCTCGTCGACGAGGTGGAGGTCGGTGACCCACCCCATGGCCGCCCGGTGGCGTAGACCCGACTCACGCAGTCGTCGGACCAGCTCGCGACTGTCGACGAGTCGTGCGCCGAGCGCGATGGCATGCTCGACCACCGGGGCGGGCACGTCGTAGTGATCTCCTTGAAACGAGAGTCGCCGGAGCCCGAGTGCTGCTGCGAAGACGTGCAGTTCGTCCTCGGAGTGGTCGCTCACGAGATGTGCCCAACGTTGCCCGCGCCATTGCCAACGGGGTGAGTCCACCAGGACGGCCATGGATGGGCACGCTACCGTCGTAAGCGATGGCGCCGTTTCCTGTGAAGATCGCTCCGATGAAGGCGACCCCGGGCGAGCTGCCCACCAGTGCCGGGTGGAGCTTCGAGGTCAAGTGGGACGGTATGCGGCTGCTCGCCCACGTCAACGAGGGGCTGACGCTGCGTACGTCCAATCAGATCGACGCAACCGGACGATTTCCCGAGCTGGCCGAACTTCCCGATGTGTTCGGCGGCAAGTCGGCGGTCGTCGATGGCGAGGTCGTCGCGCTCGACGGTGCAGGTCGACCCAGCTTCGAAGTGCTGCAGCACCGTATGCACATCACCAACCCGCGGGAGGTGGCGCTACGCGCCGCCGAAGTTCCCGTAGCCCTGCAGATCTTCGATCTGTTGCACTTCGATGGCCACGACCTCACCGGTTTGCCCCTCAGCGATCGGCGAAAGGTGCTCCACAGCGTGGTCGATGCCGGTCCGGCGTGGCGAGTCACGACCGTACACAGCGACGGCGCGGCGTTGCTGGCGGTGGCCGACCAGCAACACCTCGAGGGAATCGTGGCGAAGCGGGACGACAGCACCTATACGCCCGGGAGCCGCAGCCCGGCATGGCGAAAGGTCAAGATCCGTCGCCACCAAGAGTTTGTGGTCGGGGGCTGGTCGCCGGGCACCGGGACCCGCGCCAACAACCTGGGGTCCTTACTGGTCGGGTTCCACGAGGACGGCGCATTGCGCTACGCAGGCAAGGTCGGTACCGGTTTCAGCACGGCCGAGCTGCGTCGACTCCTCGACAAGCTCAGGCCGCTCGTGGTCGATGCGGATCCGTTCGTGCCGACTGTTCCGCACCCCGACGGAGCGGGTGCCACATTCGTTCGCCCCGTCCTGGTCGTGGAAGTTGCCTTCGCCGAATGGACCTCCAGCGGACGACTACGTCACCCCACCTATCTCGGCGAGCGACTCGACGTCGACCCGCAGTCGGTGACCATCGACGCCTAAACGTCGGCGGACGTGGCACTCTGAACCCGTGGAAACCGCCAGTGCATCCGAACTCCCGGACAATGACCTGATTCGCCTGACGTTGCCGGCGTCCACGCCGTACGCCCGAATCGCGCGCGTCGGTGCGGCGACCCTCGCGTTTCGGTGGGGGTTCAGCCAACGTCAGATCCAAGATCTTCGACTCGCGGTGGACGAAGCGGTCATCTTGTTGATGGGGCATCAACATCGGAAGGGCACCATCTCGCTCGAGTATCGAATCGTCGGCGACCAGATGCGCGTCACCGGCACGGTCGCCCTGGCCGATCCAACGCCGAGCGGGCATTTCTTCGACGACGAGGCGGTGCAGCGGTTCCGCGACCTCGCCGGTGACCTGTTGACCGAATACGAACTCGACGCCACCGACCACCGGGTGCAGATGGTGATCAACCGGGCCTGAGCCCGCCGGCTCACAAACCCCGTGCGGAACCTGGGTTCTAGCGGCCCGTGGAACCGAAGCCGCCGGCACCGCGAGTCGAGTCGGGAAGCGCTTCGGTCGCCACGAAGGCGGCTTGCTCGACGCGTTGCACCACGAGTTGCGCGATGCGCTCACCCCGTACGACCTCGAACGGTTCGGACGGGTCGGTGTTCACCAGCAGAACCTTCAACTCGCCTCGGTAGCCCGAGTCGATGAGACCGGGCGAGTTCAAAACGGTGACGCCGTGTTTGTAGGCAAGGCCCGAGCGCGGCTGGATGAACCCTGCGTATCCGTCCGGGATGGCGATGGCGGCGCCGGTCGCGACGAGCGCGCGACCCCCGCCGGGCGGCAATGTAAGCGTCTCGCCGGCCACGAGATCTGCCCCGGCATCGCCCTCGGTCGCGTACGCGGGTAACGCCAGCTCGGCGTCGAGTTGTTGAATCGGAATCTCAAGCACGGTGGGACTGTAGTCTCACCAGAATGCTTGCATGGATGGACCTTGAGATGACCGGGCTCGACCCGAGTCGACACGCGATCGTCGAGATCGCCACGCTGCTCACCAACGATGATCTCGAGATCATTGCCGAGGGTCCCGATCTGATCATCAATCAGCCCGCCGAGGTACTCGAGAAGATGGACGACTTCGTTCGCGATATGCACACGCGCAGCGGATTGCTCGAGATGATCCAGGCCTCCACCGTCACCCACGACGAGGCGATGAAGGCGACGCTCGCCTTCCTCAAGGAGCACATCCCCGAACCACGAACCGTGCCGTTGTGCGGAAACTCCATCGGCACCGACCGGCGGTTCCTGGCGGCGCACATGAACGACGTCGAAGAGTTTTTGCACTATCGGTCCGTCGACGTCTCCACGCTCAAGGAACTGAGCGCCCGCTGGTATCCCGAGGTCATGGAGAACGCGCCAAAGAAGGCCGCCGGACACCGGGCCCTCGACGACATCGTCGAAAGCCTCGAAGAACTTCGCTACTACCGCCGGACCCTGTTCCCGGCGGAAACGGTCACGAACTGAGATTGCAGACCGTGACCGGCCCGGCTCTAAGGTCGACCACGGAATGACGACGTACCGAAGACAAGAACAAGAGCCGGCGAGCGACGAGATCACCGAGGTTGCTCCCGGCGTGCTCCGGCTGCAGCTGCCGATCGAGCTGCCCGGCCTTGGACATGTCAACTGCTACGCACTCGAGGACGAGCGGGGCTTCGCCTTGGTCGACCCCGGATTGCCGGACGAGAAGTCGTACAACACCTTGTGCGATCGACTCGCCGCCGCCGATATCCCGCTCGCACGAGTTCACACGGCAATCGTCACGCACTCGCACTTCGATCACTTCGGGGGTGTCTTCCGACTTCGAGAAGACACCGAGTGCGATGTGCTCACCCATGAGCAGTTCCGGTCGCTGATCAACGAGCGCGAGGCCAACGAGTCCGAGGACAGCCTGGATCTCGAACTTGCGACCGACGAAGAACTCGAGGCGATGCGCGACAAGTGGCGACGCCCGACGCCGTGGGGCACGCACCTCGAGCCGCCGCCGATTTCGGAGATTCGCAAGTTCGCAACGCAAGGTCGAAAGCGGCGTGCCTTCGCGTTGCCCGAGCCGAGCCTCACCGTCGTCGATGAAGAGGTCGTGATGCTGGCTCGACGCGAGTGGGTCGCGGTCCACACCCCAGGGCACACCGGCGATCACGTTTGTCTGTACGACCCGGTCGAAGGGGTGCTCCTCAGCGGCGATCACGTGCTGCCGACGATCACGCCGCATATCGGCGGGATGTCGGCGGTTGCCGATCCGCTCGAACAGTTCTTCTCGTCGTTGCGGCGCATGCACGAGCTCGAAGGCGTGTCGACGGTCCTGCCGGCGCACGGCCACCCGTTCCCGGATCTCGGCGGGCGCGCCGACGAGATCATCGAACACCATCTCGAACGCCTCGATCACCTGCGCGAGTTCGCAGCCGAGGATCTACCGCGCGGAACCGTGCACCAGTTCATGCAGCGCCTCTTCAAGGAACGCTCGTGGGGTGGCATGGCCGAAAGCGAAACCTACGCCCACCTCGAGCACCTGCTGATCATGGGCGATGCCACGGCAAGCACCAACGACGACGGTCACAAGGTCTACGAGCTCTAAGCGGCGGGTGGCTCCAGCGAGGGCGAGGCGAGCCCCCGCAGGATCATCGTGGTGCACAGGTCGTCGCCGACCCGGACCCATAGGCGGATCGCGTCGTCGTCGCGTTGGACACAGACCTGCGGGGTCGAGAAACCGGGAATGGCGGCTCGGTACTCGATCTCGGCGCGTACCGGTTGGCCACCGTGCAACCGCAGCAAACCGAATTCTTCGGCGATCGCCCAGGTGGCGGCATTGTTGACATGGCCCAAGACGTCGAGGTCGGCGACCCGAAGCGGCCAATTGCTCACCTCCGCCGTAGCGGGAACCTCGCTGTCGTGTTGGAGGCGAGCGCGAATTTTGCGCCCCTGCGCGGCGGCGGCGAAGACGTCGTCGAAAGCTGCCGGGAGCTTCGCGGGAACCCCACGTTCGGGATCGACATGGACCCACACCGTCGCCATCTCGACGCAGGCCCCACGTTCTCCGTGCATCGACGTTCGGCGCTCGGCCCAGCGGCTCCCGACGCCCGAACACCAGGTGGTGAGCGTGAGGGACTCGTGTAGTTGCGCGGCCTGATGGCGTTCGATGGTGGTCTTGCGCACCACCCACGCCATCGCCGCCGCGTCGGTGAAACCGCCGTCGACGGTGTCGTCGTTGGCGAGGTCCTGCCCATAGCGCGCCGTGGCATCGAGTCGGAGGTAACCGCCAACGTCGGCATCGCTGAGCCGCACGGTGCGGACCTGCGAAAAGCGCCGGCCGACGTCGGGTAACGGCAAGAGGGGAGGGTCGGCGGGCGGGTTCGTCATCGGTACAAACCTAGTCATTCCGCCAAAAAGTAGTCCTCGAGAAGGCGTTGCGTTTAATTCAATTGACGAGCAGCCGACGTTCAAAGACAATGGTCGAACTCGTGCAGGCCCTCTCGGCCCGCCCGAACGAAGTCTCTCCACAACATCTCCGAGCCAAGGACCCGCTTCGATGAAGCTGCAACCACACAACCTGATGCAGGACCTGCATACGGGCATTGGTTGGTCGGCTCGCGCGCATGTTGGGTCGATCGAGCTCGTAACCGCCTACCCGTGCAACAAGTCCCTCTTTACCCGTACCAATCACAAGCGGCGAGGGAGATCGTAGATAGTGCGAACACGCACACGTCGAATCTCCCAAGCCGCCGAAGCAATTCGGCGGCTTTCTCCGTTTTTCGGCCTCGTTCCCACTCGCACCTCTTCGAAACCAAACCCATGACACCGCACACGTTCACCCGAAGCGCACACACCACACCAACCACAACCCAGATAGGCGAGACCATGGCGGCCCCGCAGCTAGTCCAAGACAACAGCCAAGACGAAGAACTCGATCAGACCGATTGGGAAGCGGCGGCCGCGTGCCGAAGCATCACCGTCGAAACCGACCTGTTCTTCTCGGAGGACCTCGGCGACATCGCGCAAGCCAAGGCGATCTGTGCACAATGCCCGGTCTTGGCGCCGTGCCTCGAGGGCGCATTGCGGCGCCGCGAGCCGTGGGGTGTCTGGGGTGGTCAGCTGTTCCTGAACGGCAAGATGCTGGCGACCAAACGTCGTCGGGGTCGTCCGCCCAAGAACCCCCGCCCGAGCGATTCGTTGCCGGTTGTTCCCATCCCGGAACACCTCATCGAGCTCGCTTCGGCATAGGTGGCATCCATCGCTCAAGGACATTGCATTGCTCGAGGACATTGCATTGCTCGAGGACATGGTGTCGCTGGAGAAC
>RCMY010001392.1_pt1 | contig 23145 bp, 3 predicted proteins | sample 2041341 | NCBI WGS metagenome assembly RCMY01 (sample SAMN09708234, study PRJNA481090) | Marine sediment metagenome, whole genome shotgun sequencing project.
ATGGTCCCTTTTGCAGGGTATAACATGCCCGTTTCCTACGAAGGGGTCAATGCCGAACATGAAACGGTACGCAATGGCGTCGGTGTTTTTGACGTATCCCATATGGGGGAATTTCTGATAGAAGGGCCAAAAGCATTGGAATTGATCCAAAAAGTAACTTCGAACGATGCTTCCAAATTGACGGTCGGAAAGGCGCAATACAGCTATCTGCCCAACGAGACCGGAGGCATTGTCGACGACCTTATCGTTTATCGGATAAAAGATGAAACGTATCTTTTGGTGGTCAACGCCTCGAATATCGAAAAAGATTGGGCGCATATTTCAAAATACAACGAGGACATAGCTGCGGATATGCGAAACATTTCCGAAGGGTTTTCCCTACTGGCCATTCAAGGCCCAAAAGCGATCGAGGCGATGCAATCCCTGACTTCTGTGGATTTGGAGGATATTAAATTCTACAATTTTGTAGTTGCGGATTTTGCCGGTATCGATTATGTTATTATATCCGCTACGGGATATACGGGTTCAGGGGGATTCGAAATCTATTGCAAGAACGCAGAAGTCCAGCAGATATGGAACAAGGTCTTTGAGGCAGGAGCCGACTACGCCATTAAACCGATCGGATTGGGTGCTCGGGATACGCTGCGCCTGGAAATGGGATATTGCCTTTATGGAAATGATATCGATGATACAACCTCACCCTTTGAAGCAGGTCTGGGCTGGATCACCAAATTCACCAAAGATTTTGTAAACAGTGACGCCTTGGCCAAAGAAAAGGAGAAGGGTGCTGACCAAAAGCTCATTGGCTTTGAGTTGGCCGAACGGGGCATTCCTCGCCAAGGCTACGATATCGTTAACGAACAGGGTGTTAAAATAGGTGTGGTCACCTCAGGCACCATGTCTCCGTCACTTAACAAAGGAATCGGGCTGGGTTACGTGCCTTCGGAACTTTCGAAACCAGGTAACAAAATTCATATCCAAATTCGAAAAAACACGGTACCCGCGACCGTAGTAAAACTTCCTTTTTACAAAGGATAATCAACCCCTATGGCGAAAGGAAGGCGAAAGAAGGACGAAGGAAATAAAAGAATTCTTGTTTTAGGAGGAAGTGGTTTCTTGGGAAATGCCACTTATAAAGAACTCTGTAAGTATTTCGACACTTATGGCACCTATTTTTCGGCTAAGAAGTCATTTGAGGACAACGGACAATTCTTCCGATATAACATGGAGGAGGACGATGTTTTTCAATTATTGGAAAAAGTCCGACCACACGTTATCATTTCGGCCCTGCGGGGTAATTTTGCGGCCCAGATACAGGCGCATCAGCATATTGTGGAATATCTTTTGCAAAACGAGTGCACGCTTTATTTTCTTTCGTCGGCCAATGTTTTTGACGCGTATCGCAAATATCCTTCTTATGAATATGACAAGACCCTTTCCGAAAGTGTATATGGCCGATTAAAGATCAAAATTGAAAATATGCTGCTCCGGCTTCCCCAAGAGAAAATGGGAATTCTGCGTGTACCCATGGTTTTCGGCAACGGTTCCCCCCGCATTAAGGAAATCAAAAAATTTATTTGGGAAAACGAGCCTGTAGAGGTTTTTCCCAATCTCATTTTAAACGTTACCAGTGAAGACAAACTGACCCAACAGATCCATTACCTCATCAACCGCAATAAAACAGGTATTTACCACTTGGGAAGTAAAGATCTCGTGCATCACGAAGATTTCATAAAGGAGGTCGTCGAACGGATCGGTAATTTCAATCCTATTTACAAAAGGGTCTATACCACTAACGAAGAGCGTTATTTGGCGGTACTCCCCAAGGATAATAAATTACCAAAAAATCTACAGGTTGGATATCAGGATGTTATCGATCATCATATTACTAGATAAAAAAATTCGGGATAAATATTTGTATTTTCTTGGTAAGCCTCAATCAATACGATTAAAATTTTCTTTTTTGTCACTTGGCTAACCTATTGAATTCCGTAACTTTCGATGAATTTAAAAACATTCCCGTATCTGCGGAAATGACTAAAATAAAAACAAATGAAGAAATTATCAGAAAAAGACGTTGAGAAAAAATTAGAAAAACTAGAAGGATGGGAATACTCCGATGGTGCCATCGAAACTTCCTTTCAATTCGAGAATTTCAAGGAAGCCTTTTCGGCCATGACCCGTATCGCCTTTGAATGTGAGGCCCAAGGCCATCATCCCGATTGGAGCAACGTATACAATACCTTAAGTATAAGCCTCAGTACCCACGACGCCGAAGGTGTCACGGAAAAGGATTTCAAACTGGCCAAAAGTATTGATGATATTGTTGAAGGAACGCAAGTATAGTGGGAAATATATAAACTTTTTTTGAACTTGGTGGTGAACTTTATTTACTTTGCCATGGTTTAATTTATGTAAGTAGCATGGGAAGAGCATTTGAATTCCGGAAGGCACGAAAAATGAAACGCTGGGCGGCGATGTCCAAAGCATTTACCCGTATCGGAAAAGATATCGTTATGGCCGTCAAGGAAGGCGGTCCCGATCCGGATGCCAATTCAAGGCTTCGTGCGGTCATTCAAAATGCGAAGTCTGTCAACATGCCCAAGGACAATATTGATAAGGCTATCAAACGTGCCTCCGATAAAAGTCTTGGTAATTTTAAAGAAGTGCTTTTTGAAGGTTATGCCCCACATGGCATCGCGATTTTAATCGAGACCGCTACGGACAACAATACGCGTACCGTTGCCAACATCCGTAGTTATTTCAACAAATGTGATGGTAGCCTGGGCACTTCCGGTTCGGTGGAGTTCATGTTCGACCACACCTGTAATTTCCGGATTCCCGCTGACGATATCGACCCCGAAGAACTTGAGCTCGAAATGATAGATTTCGGTGCAGAGGAAGTTTTTGTTGACGATGATGGTATTTTGATATACGCTCCCTTCGAAAGTTTTGGCGACATCCAGAAAGAACTGGAGAACCGCCATATAGAAATTCTATCCTCAGGATTTGAACGCATGCCACAGGTCACCAAAGCCCTTTCCGAAGATGAAACTGCAGATGTGGAAAAGCTACTGGAGAAAATCGAGGAGGATGACGATGTGCAGAATGTCTATCATTCCATGCAGGAGTAAACCTACATTCAAAAAAATACGGAGCAATCCGCCTCAAACTCAAACAGATTAATGAAAAGAGGGAGCAGTTTTTAACTGCTCCCTCTTTCTTGGTATAGCTGCGTTATTATCTGTAGTCTACATCAATGACGGACCAATAATTTCTCATCAAAGACATTGCCATCCGTAGTCACCATTCGTAAGAGGTAGACCCCATCTTCAAGGTTCGAAACCTGCAGCAGATAGGCACCTGCGCTAGTCTTCAACTCCAAGCCCTCATAACTGCGGAGCAGACGCCCGGAAACATCATAGACATAGAGTTTGGTGATACTCGCTTCGGGATTCGACATCGTTATCTGTGTACTCGACACCGCAGCATTCGGATACATGCTTACCTTGTTCGGAATTGGATCGTTATAGGCTGCAGGTACCGTTTTATTGGCGTTGCCTGAATTGCTGGTAATCACGCTGGAATCAAACGATGGGTTTTCTTCGCTACAATTTGTAGACGTCCCGCCCAATTCTTCAGGAATATCATCGGTTTGTGTAACGTACAGCTTGTCAAGCCCTACCCCGCCTTCACGGTGACCGATATCTACACGGTTTACGCCCTCTACAAATTCGAAGTTGCGCGGCTGGCTCACCTGCTCGTTGAGATGTATCCTGTGCCATGCGAAATTGTTGCTCGGCGGAATACTGTTCCATCTTACCCATGGGCCACTGTTGACACGTACCCAGAAACTGTCTTGGGTACCGCTCGGTGTTTTTACGAGGCCGAATATTTTATACACACCTGCGGACACCGAAAAATCAAAGCTTACGATGGAACTGGCATTGTTAGAAGGTGAGGACTGGAAATTTGAGGGCGGAGACAAATACTGTCCGCCTGATTGGCTTCCGTCATTCACTATGGTCCAACCCGAGCCTACGATGGCACATTCCGCTTCTAACCAAACCTCTTCGAGATTTGCATTAACGGCCGTGACCGTAACCTCATCGAAGGCAGTGGCATTTTCGTCATCGGTTATCGTCAATCTGAAAACATATGTACCTTCGACAAGCACTTCCGCGGTCAGTTCCGGCGTAGTATCGTTGCTGAGCAAGGCCGTATCGGGACCGTCGATCTGCGTCCACTGATACGATACAGAGCCACCGTCGGGGTCGCTACCGCTACCAATCAGGGTAAAGCCGTTCGTGGGTAACGTCATTTCGACATCAGCACCTGCATCTACTATGGGATCCAGTTTGCTCATATCGACACCCAATATCTCTATGGCGGATACTTTGGGCTGATCGATACCATCGCTACCCGTCGCATCGAAAGCGAGGTTCAATACCCCGTCGGTAATCGCAACGTTGAACGTCTTGACTGCTGCGGTCTCGGGCCCCACATCTGCATTGATATCGTAATCGTTCAATATCGTATTGCCTTCCAAAGCAACATCGAAGACCCTTTTTCCGGAACCTCCGGGACCCCCGCCCGTGGCGCCCCAGTAAATTTCAGCAAAGTGGAGTACCACTTGGTAATTGCCATTATCCACCGGAACGTTGTAAGCGAAATTCGGTGGCAATGCGCTGCGTTCCGTTTTGTACAGGGTGGGTACTATGGCACTATTTTTCACGTACACCTTACCGCCCGCAAAATTAGTATCGGCGGAGAAGGTTTCCCCGTTATGTACTACCTGAGGGCCGCCTGCATTGATACGCAAGGCGAAATCGTTTACCACAGGTTCATCGACCGTAATGTCTACGGTTGCTTCAGAGGTTTCACCCTCGGCATCCGAAACGATCAAACTTACATTATAGACATCCGCGGTATCGAAGATATACTGCGGATTTTCTTCCGTCGATGTAGTACCATCCTTGAAATCCCAGAGATAGGATACAATACCTTTATCGTCATCAGAACCATTGGCACTGAAATTGACCACTAAAGGTGCCTCCCCCGTTAACGGATCAGCGCTGGCAACAGCTGTTGGTGCCGCATTGATAGAACCTACACTTACGATTTCAATAGCGGATAGCTTAGGTTCGTTCTTTCCATCGCTACCTTGCGCATCCAAGGCCAAGCTTAGGTTACCGTCTTGTACAACTACATCGAAAGTTTTGGTCACCACGGTCTGCGATCCCACGTCGGCAATGATGTCGTAATCGTTGAGTACCGTGTTTCCTTCCATAACTACGTCGAAAACACGTGTGCCGACTCCTCCTGGCTTTCCACCGGTAGCACCCCAGAACAATTCCGCGAAATGCAACGTAACCTTGTAACTGCCGTTATTCAACGGTATTTCATAACCGAAGTTCGGTGGCAAGGCACTGCGCTCGGTCTTATAGAGGGCGGGCAAGGTGGCGTTCACGTTGGTATATGATTTTCCGCCGACGAAATTTTGATCGGCCGAGAAGGTCTCCAGATTGTGTACTACCTGTGGTCCACCTGCATTGATACGCAGGGCAAAGTCCGGCGTTACTGGCTCCTCGGCGATTACCTGAACGGTTGAGAAATCCGTAAGGCCTTCTTCATCGGCAACCGTAAGACTTACCTCGTAAATGCCCGGGTCAAAAGTATGTTGTGGATTTTCATCGGTCGACGTCGCGCCGTCCTTGAAATCCCATAGATAAGAAACAATAGCCTTATCGTCATCAGAGCCGGAGCTATCGAAGTTTACTACCAGCGGCGCACTACCGTTCAATGGATCGGCAGAAATCGATGCCGTTGGGGCCTCGTTCTGTGATACGCTCTTGATGATATCAACATTCTCATAAACAGCATTCGTAAGATTACCATCGCTATGGGATGTCGTTGCCAAGCCTACGAAAATATTTTCGTTCATGGGTATGTTCGCCGAACCGATTAGCGTCCAGTTACCTTTGGTCTCGGAAATATATCCCGTGAAGGTACTGCCGGAACGCACTATTCTAACAAAATGTGGGAATCCACCAGGTACTAAGGCAGGGCTGGTAAAGTTTCCACTACCCATAGCCGCGCCTTTGGTGGGCCTATGTTGGAAACTGTATCCTGGGCCGCCTATACTACTAGGGTTTGGAGCGATAATCATCATTGCCAAAGCGGAGTTGGCATCCAGATCATTTCGCATCATTACACCCGCTTTTGCCCATACGTTTGTCAAATCCAAACTCAATACCTGTGCTATGATTTCACCGTCACCTTCCAGTTCTTGATACACATAATGGAACTCATCGGCACTACTCCAAATATCGGCGCCGGAGGCACTTACCTCGAACTTGCCGTTATCGAAACAGGTATCTCCATCGGCAGCGACTGCACCTATATCGGAACTCGTCCAAACCGGCGGCAATTCACACTCGATTACGGGATCTTCGAGACCCAACACCTCAATGGCCGAAAGTTTGGGCTGATCAACACCATCGCTACCAGCGGCATCGAATATCAGGTTCAATTGTCCATCGGCTATCGCAACGTCGAAAGTTTTCGCTACCGGCGTCTGTGGACCGACATCAGCATTGATATCATAATCATTTAGAACAACATTGCCTTCCAGCGTCACATCAAAGACACGCTTTCCATTTCCGCCCGTCCCGCCACCGGTGGCACCATGGTAGATTTCCGCAAAATGTAGGACAACTCTATAGTTTCCGTTTGAAACCGGAATATTGTAGGCAAAAGTCGGTGGCGACGCACTGCGCTCGGTCTTGAACAAGGTCGGTACGGTCGCACTATTGTTCGCATACAATTTTCCGCCGGCAAAATTGATGTCGGCGGAGAAAGTTTCCCCATTATATCCAACCTGTGGCCCACCCGCATTGATACGGAGCGCAAAACCGTTGGTTACAGGCTCTTCTGCAACCACCTGAAGGGTCACGGAATCCGACAGATTTCCTATATCGGTAACGGTAAGGCTTACATCGTAAGAACCGGCAAGGGTGTAGGTATGACTCGGCGATACTTCAGTAGAGGAATTGCCATCCCCGAAATTCCACTGATAGCTCACCGCACCTTCAGTGTCGTTAGAGGCACTGCCGTCGAAACCGAATTGCAACGGATTCGTAGTGTTCGGCGTTGCATTGGCGATTGCAGTCGGAGCTGTATTCGGCGGAGCGGAAACCGTAATCTCGGTCGTCGCTACATCGAAAAGGCCTTGATCATCCGTTACCGTCAGACTTACCGTAAACACTCCCGCAGAGGTAAACGTGTAGCTGGTATCCGCATCAGGGGCACTTCCTACACCATCTCCAAAATTCCAAACATATTGCAGCGTACCGGGATTTTCATCCGTAGAGCCACTGCCCGTAAAATCTACGAACAGGGCGGCGGGACCGGAGTTGACACTGGCCACGATTAAGGCTTCCGGTGCTTGGTTTTCGGGCGCAACCGTGATGGAAACGTTGGCCGAAGCCGTTAATCCGGATGGATCCTCAATGGTATAGGCAAAACTATCCGATCCCACATAATCCACATTTGGCGTGTACAATACGGAAATACCATCTGCCTGTAGTTCTGCCTGCCCATTTTGTGGTGAATCGACGGTCAGGATGTTTATGGCCTGTCCGTTCGGCTCGGAATCATTGGTAAGCAAACCTTCTAGGAGTATCGCCACATTTTGGGTAGTGGTCACCTCATCATTGACGGCAACCGGTGGCTCGTTGATATCTATCGTCAAGGTAGTGGAAGCTATAAGTCCGTTCGGATCTACCGCATCGAAATCTACGTCGATGCTTCCGGTCGTATCGGCCGGCGGGGTGCCCGATAGGGTTCCGTCAACCCTGTTATAGGTCAACCAATTGGGCAGCCCCCCACCCGCTACAGATGCGGAAACCGTCAAGCTGTTTCCGGGATATCCCTTGTCAAAGTATTGAGCAATATCCAAATCCAGATTTTCCCCGACATTGGCCAAGTAGGCCTCGGTAGACTGTGCGGTAGGCACGCCTTCTGGACGAATGTTGATAAAGTAGAACGTATTGTCGTTCCAGTCACAGTTGGCCGATCCGGCCCCACATCCACCTTGTACGAAATCCTGTAAAACGATATACTCGTTCGGGATGATATTACCGTTGTGGTCGATGACCTTATAGATGCGCAAGCCCAAAAGATCGGGACGGTTGCCGCTAAGATTATTACCACCGCTACTCAAGTAGTTCGAAACCGCGATTCTAAACGGCCCGTTGATCGTACTCGCCGTATCGAAATTGATATTAGCTCCTTTTTTAGGTAGTAACGTTTGGTAATATCTGGCATCATGTGAGAATTCGATTCCGCCGACAGTATTCGTACCGTCTACAGCCACAAACTTGGCTCCATTAGACCCGGGTCCACCGTGTAAAGCGGAAATTTGGATTCCTATAACCGGTTTATTAGGATCGGCCTGAACGAAGGTCGATGAAAGAATCATATCGCCCTCATAACCGGCATCGATGTTAGCGGGATCTGGATAGTTCGAACTGGGCCGATACGATAGGTTGTTCGGTGGCGTAATCGTACCCTCGTCATTAACAATGCTCAGCATGCTGGATTGTAATCCAAAGGCATCGAAAACTTCCTGTGCATTGATCTCGTCGCCGCCTTCCGGTTGCGGAGAATAGGCTCCGTGGAGTATTGCGGAGTTTTCAACCGCATTGTCCGCATTGGAAACAATTTCGATATTCTCGACAAAAATGCCGTTGTTGCCGTTACCAGTGGTTCCTGTAAAGGTGATATCGAGATCTGCAAAACTTCCGGCGGCAATGGTAATCGGTAATGTTGCCACGGCACCGGTATTGTCCAATGCCTCAACGGTATAATCGTTGGTATCGGATACGATAGCTTCGGTAACGATTAGGTCGCCCGTTCCCGTATTGTTCAAACGCATCACGTTGGAATCGTGAACGAGTGCCTGTCCAGGATTGCCCAATCTGTGGAAGGTATAGTAATCATTGGCAGGGAAACCTCTGTCCGTGCCCGGAACTTTAGTCATATTCTCAATGGCCAAGAGGGCACCGGTCGGTGCTTCGATAGTAAAATCAAAGGACTTTTCTGTGATATTGCCATTAATGTCCTCAGCGGTTACGATCAAAGTGTGTGGTCCCTCACCTTCAACCGAAATCGGCTGGTCGTAGCTTTGGGCAGTGTTGCCGTCCAACGCATATTGTAGGCTGGCGATACCGCCGCTATCACTATTGTCGGTGGCTTCCAAGGTAATGTCGACCGTACCCCTATAGGTGTCAGGCGCACTTTCATTGCCATTAAAGGTTGCAATTATGGTCGGCGGTAGTAATGAAGTGTCCACCGGGGCCAATCGAATGTAGTTCACCTTTGCATTTTCACCACTTGCGGCCAGTGACAAGCGCAACGTACCGTCGGTTACGTCGACGAATTTGGTATTCTCAAAATTCCCAAAAGTTTCTGGCACGATACTTTGTTGATCATATTCGACAACGGTTATCCCATTGACATCCAACACATGGTTACTATCGGAAAATTGTGGATCTCCCCCAACACTTAGATTAACGGAGTAGGTACCATTGGGAACATTGATGACCCAATCCCTTGTGGGGAAGTTGGTTGCCGTTCGGTGACCTATAATGGTAAATGTTTTGGATAGGACATTATCATTGGTGCCCGTATTTCTATTTCTTCCGTTGACACCGGCATCCGCTGGCGTAAGGGTGTTGGGCAGTACCCAACCGAAGGTCAAATCGCCCAAATTGGCCGTACTTTGAACCCCGTAAGCTGCGCCGACATCATCGATATACCCCACTGGTGAGGTTTCGATGTCATCGGGTGACTGGAAGTTGAATTGATAGGTATAGACCAGTTCATTGGTCACCTCCAAAGAAACGTTGACCACCGCATTCTCGTAGTTGGGGGCCGAGGCGGTAATCGTAGCCTGATAGGAGCCTATGGATAGACCGGCTATATCAACGCCCAGGTCCAAGGAAGTGCCGAGTTCAAAGGAATCAGGAAGGATGATCCATGGCTCGGAGGCTTCCAGCTCGATTCCGTTCGAGGTAATACCTCCGTTTCCGGATAGTGTTACTTGCTGAACAGGAATATCCTCTTGATTGATGGAAGCGATAAAATCAACGTCCTCTCTACTAAATTCAAAGGCCAGAATGCCGCTTTCAAAAGGAATTACATTGTCGATGATAAACATGTAATCTTGATAATCGCCGTTGGCAGCATCCTCGAAAAGAATGAGATAGCTATTCGCAATGGGATTACCATCTCTATCGGCCATAGGATAAATCCGCGTTCTGTGGGCGACCCCGCCGGTATTGATGGCGTCTTCGGTATAGTTGAATCGTCCGAAGGACTGGGATTCCACGTAAAAACCGAATACGGCTCCCTGCGGATCAAAGGTAGATTCACCCGAAGTAATTGGGGGGAACAAGGTCTGTGCATTGGCAATTTCTCCGGCCAAGACGCCTACCTCGTTGGTCACAAGATCTACAACATCTCCGTCGTTCGTATACCAGCCAAATGGTAGTGCTTCGGCAGGGGAATATCTTCCTACAGGAGTTACGTTAATAGGCGCATCGGTAGCCTTGACCCATCGCTCCACTTCGACCTCATCACCGACTGGCGCGGGACTCGTAGAACTACCCAAGGTAGTCCATCCCACGTTAATTCCGATACCCAAGGCATCGACTACATCCTGAAGGGCTGGTTCCTCGCCACCTTCGAATCCTGCCTTTTTTAAGGCATGGAGTCCAATGGAAAAACTCGGATTTTCAATAGCATCGCTTACGATGCCAAGGCTGGCCTGCTGGTAGCCCAAGTCGGCACCATTTAAGTCGGGCGCATAGGTAATCGTATAGGTCTGGCTAGCACCGGGATTTATCGTTACGGCGCCTGCGGGTTGTACAGCCTCGAACTGACCGGCAAAATCACCGATAATGGAAGCATTGGATATATTCAGCACCTCGTTGCCCTCATTGGTCACTTCCACCGTTTTGGTATCGGTCTGATTCCCTTCGTTATTAACGGTAGTTTCAAAAATCAATTCGTTGGGAACAGCCGCGATTTTCGCGCCGGTGGTTGCCGGAACGGTCGCCCTTAACAACGTGAGTCTAGGGGTACCGTTGTTATCGCGGTCGTACTCCGAAATATAGATATTACCTGTCGTAGGATCTTCGACGACATCCAAGGGATCATCAAAACCGCCCAGTCCGGGAATATTATTGTAGGCTTCCGCGATATCTCCATTGTTTGCAGGATCCATGACCAACAAATCGTCCTGTCCGCTGAAACGGACCACCATCAGCAGTCCCTGAAGTTTTCCTCCAAAGGCGTCGCTTTTGTATTCTATAGCCCCGTTGGGCGATTTGTTCTTACCGAAATCGAAGGCCGGTTGTCTGTAATTTGGGTCGGGTTGCAGGTTATCGGGATATTTGGCCACATCGGTATAGGATGCCTCTACCTGACCAGGCAATCCACTATAGGATATCCCGCCGTGGTTCAGTACGAACTCGCCGCGATATGGATTCGGATGGCCGTGGTACGAACCACCCTGGGTCTTGAACAACCAATCCTTCTGTGTTTCACCACCTCGTAATCGGGGCGCGACTGGAATGGTCGTAAGACCGTCGAGACGTCGTGCCAGCGGATAATCGGCCGTAGCGGGAGAATTTGGGGAGCTGTTATTGTTGCCTGCCGTTCCATTGGTAGGTACGTATAGCCAACCGTTAGAGTGCCATACCAAATCGTAGGCATTCCTGACCCCGGAGGCAAAAATAGTCAATGGGGAATTCGTAGCGTACGGATTATAGGTACCATCGCTCATGGTAAGGCTACCGCTGGAAGCACTGTTGATGACGGAAATATTGTCGGTGGTATATGCGCTTAAGGGCAGGGTACCGGGCAACTTGTCCAGTTCCAGTTTCAAGACCGCTGCCGCCAAGAGACGTTCGGGACGGTTGCCCCAGTTGCCGTCGGGATCTCCCCCGGCGGAATTACTGCCCTGGTTGATATACATATCGCCCGGCCCGTCGAAAATAATACTATTGGTCAGGTGGTCGTTGACGGATCTCGGCAAGTGGATGATAACATCCTGTACCGTGGATAAATCTGGACCGCTCAAACGGGTCAGTTTTCCGTCCCATTCCGGGCCACCGGATATGGAGGCTTTACTATGGGTAACGTAAGCGATCAGGTTATCGGCCGTAGCTGACGGGTCGAAAGCCAACCCGATAATCAATCGGTCGTCATTGCCCGTGGCGTTGGTCACCGGATGGGGAGATCCCTGTAAGGCCGGTGTCAAAATTTCCAGATTGGCCAAGGTGCCATCGGCCGCCATATCCCATCGGTAAATCTGTCCGTCGGAGCTGAAATTACCTATGGTACTGCCGTAAAGCTTTCCATCGGGACCTATCACCAAGCTCGAAAAGCGTTGTCCGTCGACCCCCGGGCCCAAATTGGCCGTACCTGAAACTTGGGTGAACTCCACCCCTGTCAAATCTCGGATCGGTGTATTGTCGTCATCTATTTCTCCTGTCGTAAAAGTCGATTCAAAGGGAAGGAAAGCAAGCCTATCGCTTTCATCGCCCCTTCGATTGGCTTCGATATTACTGGTCAATCGGAAAATATAGGTGGTAAGTTCTTTCAATTCCGCAATCGGGGTAAGGGTGACCGCATCGCCGCCACCCGTATCGTTGGAATTGGAGGCCAGCAACACCTCACCGCCAGCGGTTACCTCGAACAGATTGACATTACCGCCCAAGGTGGTATTATCGATTACATAGTCGTTTGGTACGATGACTTCAACGTTGATCTGAAAATCACTTATGCGAACATCCGTAGCATTATTTGCGGGATTTACATTGGCAAAGAAAGGTTGGTCTATCGTGCCGCCCTGGGTGATTTCCAAAGAATTGATCTTGGTATTGAATCCACCGGAGGCATCGATGGTCAGACGACCGTCGGTAACCGTTGCGGTGGCCGTACCCGAAGTGAATCTCGTGGAAGTACCGGCCAGACCAGTGGGCGAATAGCGATCGATAGCAGTGACGCCTTCGACGTTTATAGAGTGGAAAGGTTCCGTACCGGCCTGCCCGTCCACATTGGGATCGCCGACACCTACGGATACAGTATAGGTTCCGTTGGGCACCTCGATTTCCCAAATGCCTTCTTGGCCATCCGGGTCCACATTTTGGAACTGCATGTGGACCAAAGTGTTCTGAAGGATGCCTACTCCGTTTACGTTGCGATTTCTAGCTCGGTTGGAAAGATCCAAGGGTGTCGTTCCATCAGTAGCCAACCATCCGTAGGAATAGTCGTTGCCCCTATCCCCATATCCCAGACCGGAATCGGTCAAATATCCTGTAGGAGGCACGTCGACGGGTAAAGAATAGTTGATACGTATCGGGTCAAAGGCAACCACATTATCAGAGGTAATCGAGAAGTCCGCGAAAGTATAGTTTACCTCCGCCGTCAATTCCCTCCGCTTGGTCGCGAAAACACCGGCAAAGGAAAGGTCTTCATAAACGTTATTCCCCGTCACATAAGTTGTCGGCAACGGCAACGAACCTAATTCCTGCTCGGCACCTCCGTTCAACGCATAAAAAGCGGTCAAAAGACTGTTATCCACATCGACGAACAGACGTAATCGGACCGTACTTGTATTCAAATCGGGTACCGTTGCGATGACCTGATCGCTGTTTTCTGAAAGTGCGTTCAATTCGGAGCGAAGTTCGACTTGTGAGCTATTATTCGCAATCAACTTGACAAAATTATCCTCGTTCAGTCCGAACCAGATACCAGCCTGTTCCGAATCGTTGCTTCCGTCGGTATATGGATTTACAACTGTTGTTTCGATGTTGAAGCTACCGTAGCTATCGGCATCGATACCGACACCCAAGGTATTAATTTGGGAATTGACGTCCGTACTTTGGCCGGCACCGCCGCCATTAGTCCGAAATGCAATACCATTACTAGCATTGATGACCAAATTTCCGTTGGATACGTTCAATTTACCTGGTTCGTATCCCGGCACGTTCGGATTGAAAACCGGTGCGTCTGCCGCAATCCTCGCGGAAGGGTTGTCGACCATCGTGAAGCCGGTGTCGGCCAATCCGCCTTCGGTACCGTCGAAATCAAGGGTGAAAGGCAAGGCGACTTCCAGCTCGTCACATTCCAATATGCTAATGGGCGAACAGGCTACCAAAGGTGAATCGTCGAAAGGACGGATGTTCCGGGCGATGACCACGATATCCTGATAATCGAAGCCGGAGACATGCTCTTCGGTCGCTATAATATAGGCATCGTCCTCGCCTGGCAGTTCGTACACACGAACGTGATGAGGAATGGCTCCCGTAAAAGTGTTTAGCACGTCTTCGCTGAATAATTGGCGATTGTTGAAAAACGGCCATCGGCTATAAAAACCAAAGGATTGTGTTCCCGGGTCGAATTCGGTGTCACCGGTAATAGGGGCGTTCAAAGTCTGCCCATTGCTTGTCGGGTCGTTGGAAACCGTAAAGAGTTCGTTCGTAGACGCAGCATCGCCACTTGGGTACCAACCGAAAGCGGTAACTGGATTATTGTTGGTCGGGCCATAAACACTGAGTAGTTCCAAGGTCACTGGGGCGTCAATGGCACGTTCGAACTTTTGTATGGCAACCTCATCCCCAAAAATATCGTTATAGGTGGAACCATTGGGCAGGTCTATCAGATTGGTTGCCGAGTTCGTATCGCCTACGTTCACTACACCGGCACCCAATTGGGTATCCAGTATCCATTGTAGGGAAGGCTCATTGCTACCTCCCAATCCGTTTTTGCCCAGACCGCTTAGGGTAATAGTCACGGTTTCCGCATTGGAACCGGAAATGACCAACTGTGCATACTTCGGTCCGTTTGAAGTTGGGTTGAAGGCAATATTAAAAGAACCTGAATTCTGTGCATTGATACTGGCGGGCAGGCCGGTTATTGTAAACTGGTCAGCATGGGTACCCGTCAACTGCGCAGCTATGTCCGCCAAGGTCGCGTTGCCCAAGTTAGATAATAAAATTTCTTGGTCGAAGGTACTGCTTACGACCGCGTCAACGGTCACCGCATCGGTGTTCAGAACGATTCGGGGCGTGGGCGCAGCTTGATTGCTCGGTTTGAGCAGTACGATTTCACTGGCGCCATAATTAGAGACATAGATATTACCGGTATTTACGTCTTCAATCAGGTCAAGAGGGTCTTGAAGACCACCAAAACCGGGAATACCTTCCTTAAAGGTTGCGATATCACCACTTGGGCCATCGGGCACCAAGGCAATGATATCGTTACCATTACTGTACCGTACGACCAATAAGGCACCTTTTAAGTTCCCGTTTTCGGCATCACTACGATATTCTATGGCTCCGTTCGGAGATTTGTTGAATTCAAAATCAAAGGCGGCATCCCTGTAATTTTCGTCCGGCTCCACGTCATCGTACACTGAATTGTTAACATCGACATCGCCACGATTAAGTACAAACTCGCCCCGGAAGGGGTTCGGATGTCCGTAATACCCGATACCGGAGTTCGGATCTATCCGGAACAGCCAATCACGTTGGGTATTGTTACCGTTGGATGCAGGAATAGTGGGATACAAAAGATTGGAATGAGTATAGAATGTGCCATCGGGCCTTCTTGTGCCATCGATGGATGCTGGGGCATTACTACCACCGGCCGTACCATTGGTGGGCACATATAGTTGTCCGTTCGAATGCCATACCAAGTCGTACGCGTTACGAATACCTGTTGCGAACAAGGTCAAAGGCGCATTTGTGAAATATGGATTGTAAAGTCCGTCTAATGTGGATGAATTGACGTTGACATTGTTAATGGCAGCAGCATTCCCGGTCGTACGGACATTTAAAGGCAAGGTCGATGGCAAAAGGGATAGGTTCAACCGCAATGTGGCGGCCGTCAAAAGACGTTCCTCCCGGTTACCCCAAGCATTGTCAGGTTTTCCGGCGGCACTGTTACTGCCTTGGTTGAAATAGAGTACATTGGGTTCGCCCGGCTTAAAGGTGAGACTATTGGTCAGATGGTCTTTGGTAGAACGGGGCAAATCGGTTATCAGTAGTTCTTCGTTTTGAAGGTCGGCACCCGATAGTCTTGAAATTTTCCCGTCCCATTCCGGGGCGCCGTTCAATCCGCCAGAATCATGCGAAACGTAGGCGATCAGGTTTCCAGTGGTAGCAGCGGGATCGAATACCATCCCCACGGAGGTCCTTGAACCATAAGCGGATTTCCATGCTGATAGTGTTTCCTTGTTCGCCAAGCTGCCATCTGGGTTGATCGACCACCTATGAATATCCCCAGAAAGAACAAGACCGTATAATTTTCCGTCAGGACCGATGGTCAGGGTCGAATATTTATTTCCCGAGGCAACGGCACCAGCGTTGGTAAAGGAGACATTATCAAGGTCCGTAGTTGGGTCCGTATTCACATCACCTGTAGTAAAAGAGGAGGAGAAAAGCTCAAAAGGTTCTCCCACAAGGTCAAGTACCCCATCAATTTCAAAAACATAGGTCGTATTGGTTTCCAAGGGAAGATTGGGGACCAGGTTGATGGCATCTCCCCCGCCGGTACCGTTGACGCTGGCACCTATTTGGGTGGTATTCCCCTGCTTGAACAATCTTACGGTAGCGTTAGTGATCGTAGAATTGTCGACGCCTGCATTGCCATCGGTATCCAAATTTGGCAAGAACAGGTCGTTGGCCGAGATACTTGCATTCACGGCTACGTCGGTCGACCCGTCAGCGGGCGTAATACCGACCACCCGTGGCGTTTGAACGGCAGCGGTCGCAGAAACTATTCGTACGCTGTTTATTTTGGTATTGAACCCGCCGTTGAGGGGGTCAAGGGTCAATCGCCCGTCGGCAACATTCACCGTTGCACTACCGGAGGTAGAACGGGTGGGGGCCCCTTCGGTTCCCGTCGGGACGTAGTTATTTACCAAGTTTACGCCCTCGGCATTTATTCGGTGCATCGGTGTGTCTTCGGGGCTACCGTCTACCGTTGGGTCTCCCACAAAAACGTTGACCGAGTAAGTACCATTGGGCACTTCAATTTCCCACTTGGCATCGGGCAGAAATCCTCTGTTAGCATCGTTCGATACATCTCCGTACTGCATGTGGATGAGCGTATTGTTCAAATCTGTCACCCCGCCGATAGTCCTGTTCCGGCCGTTTTTGGTCAGGTCGGCCGAAGTGGAGGTATTGGCATCCAGCCATCCGTACGAATAGCCGTTGCCCCTGTCTCCATAGGTGGCGCCGGCATCTTTTTCGTAGCCGGATGGTGCCGCAGTGGCCCCGTCCGAGAAATTGATGTTGACGGCAAAATCGTTTACGGCCTCGTTTATTTCGAGGCTGATGGTCATTTCGGCATTGGCATAGCCAGAATCAGGCTCGTCCGTAGCGAAAATGGTGGTGGAATAGGTGTCGACCGGAAGTCCTTCCTGAATTCCGAATTCGATTTCCCCTAAGGGAAAAGCCAAGGTATTGTCCGGCAAGGTGACCATACCTTCCGGTAATATCAACCATGAAGAGGCGTCGGGATCATCGGAAAGTTTAAAGGTCGGGTTCCCTGAACTGGCCGAAACCGTTACCGTTTGCGGGGCAATGGCCTCGCCTACCGTTCCCGTAAAGTTTAGGGCCTCTACATCGAAGGTAAGGGCCAATGGTTGTTGCTCTTCGGCCAATTCGAAATTCTTGAACACTGCCGTAATCGACTGGTCGACAGCTGCCCTGCGATGGGTCGTAAAAATACCCGCAAAATTCAAGATCTCGGAGGGATTGGTGGTGTCATAGGATGTCCCGGCAAAATAACTGGCCGGCACCGATAGGTAGTCCTCCCCGGCTTGGGTCACTAGAATTTCGGCTCCCCCGTCAAGGGAATAATAGCCTTTGGCCGTAAGGTTGACGGGATCCAGTTCAAGGCGCAGCGTTACATTTCCGGTATTGGATGCGATATTGCCCGTATTCAGTTCCGGATAAGCGGCGGCAGCTGTGGTTTCATCCATATTCTCTACCTGCAGCTGTACCTTTCTCGTAGTGGTGCCCGTCTTGGCCACTACCAATTTGATGATATGATCTTCATCCAAACCATACCAGATGCCGGCCTGCTGGGAGTTGTTTCCATCACTTACCGAAAAATCCGGATTTTCTAGCGTAGCCGAAATATTGAAGAGGGTACTTGGGGCCAAGACGCCCGTTCCCAATGCGTTCATTTGAGAGTTCGTGTCCGAGCTGCTCGGATCACCTTGAGCCGGTAATTGGCTGTAGAAAATACCTTTGGTACTGGTTATGGTCAGTCCGGCGGCATCCTGAGATATCAAACCGGGCGCGTAACCTGGCACATTCGCATCGGCAACCGCATCATCGGAAGCCAAGCGCGCGCTCGGTTCCAGGACCATTGAAAAACCGGATTCGGATAGGTTTCCGTTGGCGGCCGTAAAATCAAGGGATACTGGCACGGTAGCACTTATCTGGTCGCAAGGTAGGGTGCTCAACGGATTGCAAGGCTGCACTTCGTTGACATCGTTCACGTTGACGGTAATGTCCGCGGATGACGTATTGGTACCGTCACTTACGGCAACGCTCAAAACGTACTGAGACGTAGCATCAAAATCCAAAGCTGCGATGGTGGTAATTTCACCGGTCGAACCATCGATTACAAAAACGGCAGGGTCGTTTCCGGACATAATGGTATAGGACAGGATAGTGGAATCTACATCCGAAGCAACCACGGTACCTATGGCGGTACCGATAACGACATCCTCCGAAATCTCAAAAGTTTGCGCCTCTACGACAGGGGCAAAGCTGATTTCCTCTGTAACGACGGCGGAATAATCGGTCGCCAAGCGGACAGGACCCAATTGAGCATCGTTGGTATCGGCGGAGCTAATAAAGAGACGTCCGATTTGTGGCGTACCCTGTACGGTATGTGTTCCGGCATCGGTCCATACTGTTTCTTCGATAGCCAGCTTGGGATCGATAGTCCAAGAATAGTTGATGGTATTCTCCCCATCCCATTCGCCACGGACAACAAATTGAAATACCTCATCGGAATCAACGGCGGTTACCCCATTATTTGAACCGGGATTGCCCAGCCCGATTCTGGCGATGAGTCCACCAGCACCGTCGTTGGCCACTTGGGCGCGCACCCACTGCTCTCCTGCTACATTGTCATCGATACGGATAGCGGTTCGAACGCGGTTACCGACACTGGTTATCTTATAGTAAGTGCCGAAATAAAAGGCCTGGTCAGGTTGAAGGTCAACGGGATTATCCGTTAAGGGAATCAAATCGTGCGCATGGCCACCATTGGAGAAATCGAGGGAATGGGTAGTGTTAGACGTAAGCCCTTCCGCGAGAACGGGAATAGCGGCGTCGCCATCTTTTTCCTTTAACCATTGTACCGGGGCGATTTCATGGAGATTGCCCGTGCCATAGGTGTCGAAATTATCGATAAAGGCAAAAGTGGACGGTTCTTCGGCAATATCGGTGACCGTGACGGCGACGTCTTGCACATCGATAAGGTTTCCAGCGTCTGATACGGTAATCCGAAGATTGTATATATTGTCGGCTCCATCATCTGCAGGAGACTCAAAATCCGGTCCCGTCAAAAAGGTCAAAATCCCCGTATCGCTAGTGATAGCGAAAAATGCATCGTCAACTCCGTCGGTCAAGGCGTAGGTGATGCCCGAACCCTCGGAGTCCGTATCATCGGTTACTTCCACATCGATAACAGCGGTTTGATTTTCGGCTACCTCAACAATATCTAAACTAGTTATGACAGGCGATTCGTTGGCCTTGCCCGTATTGACAATGCCCGGTGTGCCCAAATCCCCGATACCGAAAGCTGTGTTGGCGGCAGACCAATTGCTACCGATGGCGTTGTCATCCTCTGGCGCATTTAAGGCCATAGACGCGCCCGGCGTATTGGGAAAGGTTGCATCATCATAGTCGACCCGATCTATCTCATTGTCTGCACTATCGACCAGTACTACCTCGTCGTTCGTGTTGGTCAAGGTGAAACCGCTATATAGATAGCCAACAATGATTCCTCCGTTGTTACCAACATTCGAATTGTTGCCCAGCACCAAATAGCCCGATGCCGGAACCAGCAATGGACCACCATTTGAAATTTCATGCGAATCGGAATCATTATCCTTAATAATCCATCCATCAATATCAACATCTTCTGTACCAGGGTTATACACTTCGAACCATTCCCCAGCAGCGTCATTAACAGCAACAGGATTGGGCATAATTTCGTTGATGATTATTTGTGGTAATGGTGCATCGGCTATACTAACGTTTACCGTCCAAACCTGCTCCGTGCCATTTTCTGCGGTTACTGTATAATCGACGGGAGTTGTAAAATTTTGTACTACACCCGAATCGGGTACTATTGTTGCAACCGGTGAAAGTGTTATAGTAGGTGAAAGTGCGGTCAGATCCGTACCGTTGGCCACCTCGATGGCGACTATATGTACATCGGTATCTATCACCGCGTCACCGGTCTCGTCGGCCAATACGAAGGTCAGTATATCGTTATCTTCGCTCTGTATAACAGGCAAAATTTCTATGGCCTGTATAATGGCAAAGTTTTCAGAAGCCAGAAAGTCGATGTTCAGTTCACCATCAAGTACTTCTACATCAAAGCTAAGTAATGCCAAAGCCCCTTTTCCATAATCGGCGAAGAGGTCAAGGTTATCGATTACTAAATCGTTCTCGATAGAAACATCAAAAATTCTAGCGTTGGCCGAGGTTTGATAATTCTCCACCATGTGCAAGGCTACCGTATAATCGCCATTGGCAATTGGAAAATTGTAGCTAAACGCTGCACCAAAACGTCTCGGATAATACAGTTCGGTGTGCCCTCCCGGAACGGTGTAGGGCGTAATAGCGGAAGTTCCCACTCGGGTGGGTTCAATCGGTAAATCCGGTTCCTGTAAATAAGCCAGGTCTTCGGAAAGGAAAGAATTCTCATCTTTCGTGTAGTCGTTGCCCGCCACGTTCATCCTGAAAGGTGCCGTTACCTCGGTCACAACGGGTGCGGTAACTGTTAAGTCCAATTCCAGTTCCGCAGGGACAAAGCCTTTGGCCGTGGCAATAATCTTGTCGGTTCTCGTATCGCCATCCGCGAACTGTGTGGCGTCAATGGGAAAGCTATATGTCCCCAAGGGTCCCGATGGCGGTAGGCCCAACCAGTCGTTACTGTTCGTCTCGTCTACGTTGTCGTCAATGACCAAGGCGATATCGGACGCTCCAAGTCCGGAGAGGTCACTGGTAAATAATCCACTGGAACCTGCTTCTAAAGATTCGCTGAGGTTGGCAGGATCAAAGGCAAGTACTCCGGCTACGGGCGTTCCCAAACCTTCTACGATTTCAATGTGCGTAATCTTCGAATTGAAACCGCCAATACCGTTGACGGTCAGGAAGCCATCGGTGACCGCAACGGTCATGGTCTCCGTTTTTACCTGCCCCGACAAGGGTACAAAGGCTGGAATTATCGTATAACCTTCCACGGTAGCGGAATGCCTGCTATCTACGTTGCCCGTACCTTTGTCGCCCAAGCCAAGCGTCACGTTGTAGGTACCGTTCGGAACGGAAATTTCCCAAAATAGCTCGTTGCCCCTGGGCTGTCCCGCCCAAGATGCGATATTATCCCCTTGAAAATGGATCAGGGTCCCTTCCAATTTTCCGATCAGGTCGGCCGCATTGTACGCATTGGTTCCCAATCGGTTTCTACCGGCACTGTTCGCTCCGTTGACATTGATGGAAGTGCCATCTTCTCGTTTTTTCCATCCGTAGTCCCCGATGGCCGGTGTGCCGGGAAATCCGAGTCCAAAATCTGCCGTATAGCCGACGGGCGGAGTTGTCGCCTCATCCTGAAAATTAATATATGCCTCAAAAGGTAGGGACTGTTGCGATACGGTAACTGTCCAGATCTGTTCACTATCGTCCTGTGCGGTAACGGTGTACGCTACCGGATTCGTAAAGTCTTGGTCCACTCCCGAAGCGGGTGAGACGGTGGCATCTTCGGATACCGTGATGGTCGGAACAAGGGCGGTCACATTAGACCCTCCCACAACTTCGATAGCGATCGTATGCGCCGTTGCGTCGATGATTGCCGTATCGGTCTCCTCCGGGAAAGCGAAGGTCAATATATCGTTTTCGGCACTTAATGGCGCTGTTTCCTCAACGACGGAAAAAGAATCATAGGAAATAATCAAGGATCCCCCTCCCCTTCTTTTAGAGGTCATAATACCTGCGTAAGACAATGCATCGGTCGCTATATTGCTGTCGTGGTCCACGCCATTATTAAAAGTAGCGGGGGCCGCGAAAAAATCCGTTGCTCCGGTCACCTGCACTTCAATGCCATCATCTAAACTATAAAAGCCCCTAACGGAATTGTCGGAGGGATCGATGGATAATCTAAAAGTAATATTCCCGTTTCCACCGATGTTGAAATTGTTGGTATTTAACTCCTCGATAATCAAGTCGGCCGAATCATTCGGATCTGTCTGTTCCAAGGCCATCTGAATTTTTTGCTGGGTGGCCGAAGCTTTAACAACGACCAACTTCACAAAATTGTTTTCGTTGAGACCAAACCAAATACCCGCCTGTTGGGAACCATTGGAAGAGGTGCCCGCAAAATCCGGCTGACTGATGGTCGCTGTTATATTGATGACATTAGTCCCAGTCCCAATCCCTACCCCCAAGGCGTTCATTTGCGAATTGGTAAACGTGCTGCTCGAAAGTTGACTGAAGTTGATACCGTTTGTAGCGGTGACGTTCAGCACACCTCCCGAAACGGCAAGATTCGCAGCCAACAGCCCGGGGACATTGGCATCCGCTCCTGCATCGTCCGCGGAAAGTCTGGCGGAGGGTGGGTCCACCATGGTGAAACCGGTATTATTTATCCCGGCGTCCGTGCCGCTGAAGTTTAAGTTGACCGGCAAGCTTACACCAACCTCCGAACAGTCTAAGGGACTGATAGGCGAACAGGGCGTTTGGCCAAAACAAAAGGCCGAAAACAGTACAAAAAACGAGAGTAGGGTAATTTTTCTCATAAGCTGGAGGAATTGATAGGGTT
>RCMY010002603.1_pt1 | contig 23138 bp, 23 predicted proteins | sample 2041341 | NCBI WGS metagenome assembly RCMY01 (sample SAMN09708234, study PRJNA481090) | Marine sediment metagenome, whole genome shotgun sequencing project.
TCCAAAACCGCCTCACATTGTGTTTCCGTGCCAAACTTAACCATGAAATCAGGCAAACTCAAACCTTTCTGAAATTGAACTTTATTTTTACCCATGGCTAATCCTTTGGTTTAATATGTCTTGATAACATATATTTTACGCTAACTCAGGATGGTTTATAGTGGTAATCAGGAAACTTTATTAAATTAAAATATTAATTAATGTTTTAATGTTTTAATGTTTTAATTTAATAAAGAATCCCGCCGCAAGTAGCGGGGTATTAACTACGCTCTTCAATCTGCTGACTTTCAATCAGCTTTCGCCTCAAGGGGCGGGGAATTGAACCCGAGAGAGATTAAACCCGGAAGAGATTAATATTTTAATTTAATAAAGTTTTAATGTTTTAATGTTTTAATGTTTTAATGTTTTAATGTTTTAATGTTTTAATGTTTTAAGTAATTTTTGATTAACTCAATAACAACCGCTTTCATTTTTTTATCTTCACCGGCAGTTTTTACTTTGAACGCCTGGTGTAACCTTTTTGGTATTTGATATGTAAGTGTTGATAATTCATCAGCATCAGTTTTTGTTGCTTCTCTTATCACCTGATCAATTGCCTCTAATCGTGTGTCGCGTTTTGGTTTAGGTTTCATCATTTAATATCCCTAAAACTTCTTTTGTTAGATTTTCTATTTCTTCTATCGCACTCAAATTTTTTGTGCTGTGAACTGTTTGACCTTCGCCCATCGTCTGTTTATAAATTTCACGATCATGAATAATTGTGTTCAAAGCTTTGAAGCCAGTTTGCTCGGTGGCCGGTTTTATTTCCTCAATCAATTTTGTATTCTTAGTGGCCACGTTCACAACAAAAAAAGTTTTTGGCTTCCCTTCTGTAACTTCGTGCCTTGCGCTGATCGCCTCAGTAACATCAGATGCGCCCCAAATATCAAGTGCGGAAGGTGCCACCGGAATTAAAATAATATCGGCTACGCGAATTGTCGCACCCGCCATTTTTTCCGCTTTCGCCCGTCCGTCGATCACTACAAAATCATATGGGCTTTTTACACCTTCAATATCTTTGGCAATTGTTTCTCGATCTAAACCGATAACCGATATCAATTCCCCATCATTGGTTGTGCTCCAATCTCTTAGCGATCCTTGGGGGTCACTATCAACCATCAATACAGAATACCCAGCCCGAGAAAGTGAGACTCCTATATTTGCGCTGATTGTGGTTTTGCCTACCCCGCCCTTTTGATTCAAAACAGCGATAACTTTTGTCATGCTTTCACCTCGCCTTCTTACTTAGGAAGTATAATTATAACATTAAATAATGTTTTAAAGTTTTAATTTAATAATTGTTTCTTAATGCAACAGAACCATAATTGCCGTATCTTTTCCGGCTGCTGCTGAGGCAACTGCTAAATGTAGGGCAATAGTAATTTTTCCGCTCCTGACTTTTTGACTGATGATTGCACAAAATTTTCCGCCATTTCTGAAACTAGAAACTGAAGCGAATTATCTTGGTTGATACTTTCGCAGCATTGAAAGTATCGCGGGGTAGTTCTTCCAATATTTCTGCGCCTTCATGTCGGGTGCGTTTAAAAACGCCGGTAAATTGATTTGTAATCTATTGAATTATATGTATTGTTCTAAAATATACTAAGTCAAGTAGCTGATATCCAAAGGAGGCTCCGAGGCTTGAAAAAAGAGGTTTTATTTTTTCAAATGTAGGAGTTCTGGATTCAGCGTCAACGGGTATGTTCCTAATTTCCGATATTGCTGGCAAAGGAAAAACCACCCCTTATCCATCCTGCTAAACAAGGTTTGTTCTTAAATGTATTGCATTTGTTTATTGCCGGCTATTTTCCTATGGGAATTAGTGTTTTTTTTGTATGGTGAGCGATAGCGATTAATTAATAGGCTGTTTGGGTTTGATTTGGCTCTATAACTGAGTATTAAGAATTTGATAATCATGGGAGACTTAGATGATGGTTGAAAGTAGACTTAATTTTTGGAGTGAGAATTTATACACAGCTTTATCCACTGATAATTAAAAATGAGTGATGAAACGATTATTTGCTACTTTAAAAACCTAGTAGGGGAGGGGAGGGGGCTAGTCTTTAGCGAATCGAGTATAGAATGCCGTAGAAGATGTTATTCTGAAAAAACCTTGTCTGACAATTCAATCTAAACCGGTGGGGAGGTAATAGGAACTTTTGGTTTTTTACTTCTCATGTTTCTAACCTTAAAGTTAAGTCCTGCGAGACTTAATTGATTATTACCTTGTTGTACCTGGGTTACTATATTTTTAGCTAAGTCGGCCATTTTCTTTTTTAGCCGCCGACTAGCTTTTAGACGCTCTTTTTCAAGCATCGTTACAAACCCAAGAGCGGTAAAGAAGTGCCTGGAAATGCATTTAACAGCGGCAAGACCCTTATACGAGCCATCTTCTTGTTTTTCGCTCCTGCGTGTAATAGTGAGGATGCCTGCGGCCTTGAGGTCTCGCAAAGCCCCCTTTGTTTGGCTATTACTTAAACCCGCTTGTTTAGATAAGTATTCGGCTGTGAAATTTGAGAAGCCGTCTATGCTTGGATACCCGACTCGCAAGCTCGTCAAATCCATCCGGGTTAACATCGCGCTGAGAATAAGGATGCAAGACTCTCTGCGCTCGCTTCTTTGTTGAGAAGTGCTGCCATTTGAAAAATTGAGTGCTGGCAAAAGACCTGGGAAATTAAAATAATCCCTGAGTCGCTGTGTGACTAGCGTTAATAATAGCGGAAGACGGTCTTCTATATTTGAATCGGGTAGCTTTAGTCGAGGGTTTTTTGGGTCGTGGCCGCATCTGTTTCCACTACTATTAATGCGGGTTTTAAAGGGTTGCCCTGTTTCGGGCGGAGTGCTGTTTTTACTGTGCTCAAACAAAACTGGCTCCTGGTTTATCTTTACCAGAAAGCTGCTACTAATTTTTACTTGTAGTTTTGTGTAATGTCACGTAATATGGCATTTACACAGCAGCTTCCTAATTACTTTTCGTCGGGTGGTTCTGATTCTAATGTGTGAGCCTGACATTAACGTGTCGGGCTCTTTTCTTTTGTACTTCTCTATTTTTTTCTTTTTTCTTTCTTAGTAACCTAATACGCAGTGCGTTCTTGTTTTCTATAAATAAGATGAAAGCGAATTTTGGTTACATCAATCAACACAGAACTATAACACTAATCCGCATTGCTTAGACAGAAATCTGCTACCACACTTTTATGTAAAATAGGGCTTTAATATAGCGCATATAAACCGCTCTATTTCTGATTTAAATATCTCTCGGAAATAAGGTTTCTATCCTCCTGATTCAAATAATCTAAAAGGCTATATCACCGTTAGTTATTGGTAATCATGCAACCAATTGAATTTACTGCAAAATATTACTTGTTGGTTTTTTATGTTAATGGTCTGTTTATAAACGAGAGTTAGTGTTTATTCGTAATGAGCCAACAATTAACGGTGATATAGCCATCTAAAATCTTTTTTTCAGCATCTAATTGATCCATAATATGACACGTTAACATAAAAGTGTCAATTTTTTCCTTGCATACTTTGCTTTTTGCTTACATTTATTCGAGCAATAAATCGCAGTTTTTAATCCTTTAAATTCGGTCTTACAAATAGGGCAGATTTTCACTAGAACTTTTCTTTTAGCTGCCAAAGCCGAACCCGGCGACATATTATCTTTATCTGTCATTATAGGGATAAACTCCTAGTTCCATTGATGCGTTCTCTTTGAACATAACGTGTCACCAGTCCTTACATCTTGAGTTTTTTCTAAACTAATATTATTCAAACCCTACAGTCATCTCCTTAAAGCCAATGTCATTCACATACAAAATTGGTCTATGCACACCTTTATAGGTTTTTGTTTCATTGTTTCATTGTTTCATTGCTTCATTGTTTCTCAACTTGATTATATCTTCTTTTTCACCATTCAAACCGCGGTACTGAAGACGATAATGCATTATTGTCATAATTTCATACAAAAATGATGCCCCTTTGGACTAATAGATGGTCGAGTAAGCCGGGGGAATTACACCCCCAGCTTCTCACAGAACCGTACGTGAAGCTCTCGCTTCATACGGCTCTTCATGTCCCTCGCAAATTACCAAGTTTGCCTAAATCGTTCGTTCTTCCCATTGCTGGTTGACCAACGATCTATTTCAGACATGTCAGCCCCTTCGCTCCATTTCCATTACAGAAACTTCATCACTACTACGAACTGATCCGCCCCTGTGCTCAGCTTTGGTACTCTGGCTCTTGTGGGTCTACCACTTGAGCGTCTCCCTTAACATCTGAACGACAGGTTCTCACGTTCCATGCAAAAGCCTGCACCCTGGTCGCGCCGCCTCTGTGCCGGATGCCGCCCAGACAGTAAATAGGTTTCCTCTGGACTTATCCCGGTTTTCCGCTAAACACCGGTTTTGACATCATCTAAATTTTCTTTCGACACTTCATCAACGGTTCACTTACGTTCGCCTCCTATGGGCACTCACCTGACGCATCATGTGCGCTTTTTCCCTAACGCTCACTACCATGGCTCTTTACCACAGCAGCTTAAGGTGGTTTGAAGCCTTTTCCTATAAAACGGCTTCGAGGGGCCCGCCCTCATCAATTGCACAGCCCACCTTCTCAGGTGTTCGTGACACACTAGCGAACTGAAAACATAATCGCTAGAAACTGCAAACATCGTAATTTTCAGCCCACTTTATTCGCAAATATAAGGGGGGTTCAAACCACAATAAATGAGAATGAAACCACATTATTTGCAAACAAACTGAAAACATCCGTTAGAACCCACATTAGCTGCAAATAGAGGTACAGATTTTACACATGGCCGCATTATTGCATTAAGTTCTCAGCATCTTTACCACAACATACATCAGACATTCAAAAAAATAGATTCTAAAGTCAAAAATATGTCGTTCTCAGTATGAAAACAGCTTAATACATTCGACATTTGTACTGTGTTCTAAACGTTAGCTCTGCACTTCAGATCGCCTTTTTCCGACGCATAGCTCATTCCATTCAAGAGACAAGGGTGCGCTTCGCCTGATACTCACCCGTTCAAACTCGCTTCGCTCCTTTAGCTGCGGCCTCCGTTTCAGCCCTTGTCACTTGAACTCCAATCGCTTCATATGCGTCAAGGCGATCCGAAGAGCAGAACCAACAGAACACAACACAAAGGAGAAACTCATGAATACAATTAATCATCAAACTGAAAACAACACCAATCAAGACCTTCAAGATCAGGCTCCCCAAAAAGCAGTTTGGGAAAACATTGAAGCAACAGCAACCTATAGTGCAGAAGACAACAAACTAAGATTGTATTTCGCAAGTCGATTAGAAAGCGAAGAATATCAAATTGTTAGAGATAACGGCTTTATCTGGGCACCAAAACAAGAATTATTTGTAGCTCCAAAATGGACACCAAGCCGGGAAGATTTCTGTATTAAATTAGCCGGAGAGATTACCGCAGAAGAAACAACACTTGTCGAACGAGCAGAAGCCAAAGCAGAAAGGCTCGATAACCTAGCAATTAAAAGAGAATCACAGGCTAATGCATATCATACCGCAGCAAACCGGATTTCTGAACGCTTCGCAGGTGGACAACCTATTTTAGTAGGGCATCATTCAGAACGTAGCGCAAGACGTGATCAAGCTAAAATGCAAGTTGCTATGGATAATGCAGTTAAAGCAACAAACGCCATACAATATTGGAACTGGAAAGCTGAAGGTGTAGAACGCCACGCCAACAGAAAAGCAAATGCAGGTGTTAGAGCCAGAAGAATAAAAACTTTATTAGCTGAATTAAGAGATTGTCAGCGTGATATCAATCATGCTCATCGATGCCTTGAACTTTGGACAGAAATAGACTTAATTACTGATAAAGAAAAAAGAAATGAAACAATAAAATATTATTCAGGTGCTCGATTAAAAACCGGATCAGCGGCGCCATATTTTAAAACGGAATCGTTGTGGTCATTACTCGACAAAGAAGAAATAATGCATGATGAAGTGGTTAAAAAATGTTTAGACTTTCATGATTATCAATCAAATAACCCGCATACATTGCGCTGGATCAACCATATATTAAACCGTTTGGCCTTTGAACGCTCAGAACTTGGAGAAGTGGGGCAGTTTGAAGGAGAATTAACAGGCACCATTTTACAAGCCTTTGCACGTGAGCATGGCGCACATAAGCCCCAGGCAAAAAAACAAGGTGAACAATGGGCTTTATCATCAAGTGCCCCATTACCTTTGCATATTGCAAATGATAGAGAGCTTATATTAAATGCTCAAGAATGGCTTGACCTCATGCAATCATCAGGCTACGAAGTACCTGCACCAAAAGCAAAACAACCACCAATACTTAATTTTAAGGCGGCATACCTTATAGCGTATACAGGGCACAGCTCACGTACTTACCGCCAAATAGAATTAACAAAAACCGAATATTCAGAACTCTATGAAAATTATCGGCATGTGATGTCATCAGAATGTGGTGAATTCAGATTTAGAGTATGCAAGAACCCAGAACAAAGGGGCTACGACGCTGAATGGTGCGCGGTTCTATTAACCGATTCAAAACAACACCCGGCCATTGATTCTGTAGCAATCAGAAATGACCTCGAAGAAACCGCATAATGGATAAGACACTTTACATACGACCTAACAAGCCAAGCACAATGCTTGTTACCAAACGCAGGGAAGCGCCCGAAAGGGCGTTTTCCGAAGTACCGGAGATACTAACCGTTGACCGGCATACAGAATGCCATGTAACGCCTTTAGAGGTTGCACGGCGCATGGTTAACTACCTAGGAAGCACAGGTGATTATTTGACGCTAGAGCCATCGGCTGGAATAGGGAATCTGATACAAACATTGTTTGATGCCGGTCACTCACATAATGAATTGGTGGCTATAAGAGCGAAATATAAGTTTATGCGCTGAAATTAGAAAGCGTTTTACTGGTCAGCAGTACGTAGAACCACTTTGTGAATGTTTTTTACACTATGCGGAGCGCGCAAAAGGAAAAATCGAATATCCGCGTATTATTATGAATCCGCCTTTCAAGCAAATACGCCAGCACATGAAAGCAGCATTAAGCCTTTTGGGTAAAGCTGGTCATGATAAAGCGGTGCTGGTGGCATTAGTGCCGATTACCTACCAACATGAAGATGCGGAAACTATGGAAGAACTTAGTCGCGACACTTTCAGTACTGCTCAAGTATCAACAAAAATAATACGTATATCTCAATAATTCAATGGTTTATAGCGTAAAAACAAGGAACTTATTTTATATTTAACTGTCTAAATTTTAAGCAAGTAGAAAAGCATATTGATATTCGATGTTTAATGCTATTATCCCTGAACTTATCCCCAGAAATTGGGGATAAAGTCTAGTTAAGTCAAACACGATACTTTAGTTTTTTGATAAGACAAAAAGGATTATTAATCAAGGAGAGACCATCATGGAAAAAATATTTTTAGGGTTCTGGAAATTAATCTTCCTCTCTTGGATAGGTGACGGAAAACAGAACAATAGCCCTAAAGAAAATACCGATAATTTATGGGGGCACCCTGATATGCTCAATGACTCTACCGACGATTATTACGCAAAAAAAAGACTCAGCGGTGATGAAGACTAGCTGTTACAGCTAGTCAAAACACCAGGTATTTAATTAAAAACATTTCTTTCTATTTCTTAATTGGCAGTGGTACTGGCGGTGTTTTTTCTCCTGATGCGGCCATTTTTTCACTCATACCAGATAATGATTGCGATAAAGCATTGGCAGCCCTTATGCCAACCCAAGTCAAAGAACTCATCCAAATCATAGGAAACGCAACATAAAGAATTCGCTGTGACCACACAATAATGCTGGTCTGAACCGGATTTGTAACAGCCGTAAATACGCCACTCCCGTTAGGGCTGGACATAATAGCCGCAATTAGGCTGTTATCCACCCAAAAAGCCACAGCCCACAAAAAATAGAAAAAATGTAGTGAGAAAAAAACAAGCGTCAGCGTCAGCAACGTACTAAGCTTGTAAAGTGAAAAAAGCATCAAAAATGGCAGCACAACAACAAACATCATCAGAATAATCGAAACAAAAATACTCACGCCCTCGCGTATAACAACACCACCGGCAAGATTACTCGGTGCGGATACAACCATACCAATGCTGGCCGCTACTGTACTTGCCCCCTCCAATAACATACTTCCCGTTGTGTCCGCAATATTCTGAAGACCATTAAAATCACGCTTTGGCGCATAACTGACACTCACATCATTTGTATAACCTGAAATATTGGCTCTCGAATTCTGAATAGCCAACACCTTTCTTAAATAAACATCTTCTCTATCAACAACATTAAGATTGTTTCTTGTTGACTGTTGTACAAGATTGTTCGTATTGTAAACATGCTCATCAATAATATCCTGATCAACCGCTTTTAATACCTTTCCACGGATACCAGAACTCGAATCATCCCACCATTCTTTACATGTTGGATGACCCGCAGGGGAATGATGTTCATACCCGCCATCACGTACAGCATCAAAAGCCCAATCATCTCTGGGTTTTCGCGAATAAAACTTATCATAGTAGCCCGGTGTATTTGCAAAATACGATGAGCCAAGATAATTAATTGAGTCTCTTTCCTCAGTCGTCAATACAGATTTATCCTGACGAATAAATTGTGATTTTGCTGGCATATAGCAGTCGCCAATAAATTCTTGTACTTCTTTTGCAACTCTGGGATCAGTAAAACTATCGTTCTCTAACTGCATATTAACAGCGGCCAGATCACCCGTACACGGGATACTCGCAATACTTGCCGCAACAACTGCTTTCGTCAAAACGTGCATCGCGCTCCACCAAACAGGAATACGCCCCGTCTCTCCGCTCAATGTTTGCAACGTTGCGTCATAAGTAGTTCCTGTCGCGTTTCCGCTTACTGTAGCCGGGGCACCATTGGCAATCTGGTCAGCTACTGAACAGTCATACGCAGGTTTTGCATAATGCATCTCCGACAAATTAACCGTCGAAAAAGGAACAGCAGCTAAAAAAATAACACCAATCATTAATACAATATCAATTTCTGTTTTCTTTAAAGACTGGATTCCTGCACTGCCTTCATCGTCTCCCGCTCTTTTGGAGCTGGATATATTCGAGACCAGAACAACAATAAATGGTATAGCTACAAGCCCTGAGCCGGAAATAACATTCCACAACTGATCATACATAACCCAGCCAAACAGGGTTGTAACGAATTCAAAATAACTTGATACGCCCATCACACCACCTCACTGATAATTGCAGATAAATTTATGCCCATAACGCGCCTAACACGTTTTGTATAAGAATCATTTCTATCAATAGAAACATACATAAATAAAAATTTCGCCTACCCGCAAGGTAGGCTTTTGCTTTAGGTGCTTTTCCCTTATACAAATATTCCACTATGGCATCCCAATAAAACCATATAACAAGGTATCCGAATATACGTATCCACATCAAAGTACTACTAACCTCATTGACCAACTCACTAACCTTTAATATGGAACTGGGTATCGTCTCTTCAGGATCAGGAACAGCAACAAAAATGAACAGACTGAGAAAAAACACCACACAAAAAATGATAACAATGAATTTAAAGCCTGTTAAAAACAGATGTTTCATTTCACCGCACCATCTTTAACAGTCTGTTTTGTGCTTGGTTCTAATGCGGGTGCTGCATCACGTTGTCGCTTGCGATTATAAAGACTAGCCAACGTTCTAGAACCCATTTGAGATCGTATATCTACCTCGGACGAAAGGTTTCCTATCTCTGTGTTCAACTCTTCCACTGAACCGTTAAGATTCTCCTGTGCAACTTTGTTATTAGCCACATTTGGCTCTTTCATACCAGCCAATAAAACACGGCGAGCAAACATTGCATGTTCCAATGTATGCATAACTGCCAACTCAGAAGATATACGTTCAACCATCAAGCCAGGGTCTGACTCTTCACGTATTGCTTCAATGGCTTGACGGGTTATTTGAGTTCCTTCACCGCCCTGAAAAGGTTTCAATGTTGCCTCATTGATTGGTTGCGTACCTGAAACAACATCATGCAAGTTTGTTTTAAGTGTTGTTCTATAGTCCTCGTATTTTCTGTGCAAGCCCATTCCAGCCTTTGTTTTTATCTTTTCACATCCTTGGCAAGTCCGTATTTCTTTGTCACCGATAACATCGGTAATCCATTTCGACGCGGCCTCTGGGGAAGCCCATTCTTCACAAAGAGATGCGCCACCACAAGAAACGTTTGATACAGGCGAATTATCACCAACTGACCTATTCAACAAGATATTGTAACCACCCTGACTAACATCTTTATTAACGAGTATAGGATTCTGATTTTTTCCGCCTTTATTTGCCCCGCCAACCCAGGCTACGCCGTCATCAAGACCTGTTGAATTTGCTTGCTGATTAGCAGTAATAATATTTTTATTAGGCACAACGACAGCTTTCTTCCAAAAACCCGCTCGCGCCAGACCACCCCAACCTTCAGTCTCGAGCGTATCGCCCATATCATCAACGATACTGCTGCAAGCCGACATATTCAGATCATATTCTTCAAATGCTTGTAATATTCCGTTTTGCAAAAGATCATATAGTGAGGGATTAATTTTCTGAATAACAAGAGCAGGAAGTGAACCCACAACGCCCGTAGCAGACTGTATTACATTACTCATAACAGCTTGAAAAGCACCTGTTGATCCGGCCAACTGGCTTTTTATGCTGGTGGCAACATTAAAATTACCGCAAGTAAGGTTTGAATTCCATGAAAGGTCGCCGCTAATTTTTGGTATAACCGCTCGATTTGTTGTACTTGAAGAAATAGGTAATCCACCACCGAGGGTATAGTTAAATTGCTCGTCCGCCCAAACCGAAGCAGATTCCAAGCACAATAAAAGCGTAATAACATAAATAGTTATTTTTTTCATAATCATTCCCCTGTATGAGATACCAATGTTTGACCTTTCCTTTTACAACAACGATAAGGCCGCCAAAGATTATATGAATAACCTGCAACCTCATTAATACGAGATGAAAACGGATCAGACAAAATTGATGTTGAATCGCTCTTATCTGCAAAAACGCGGCATGAGGATGATTGTGTGGAAGGAATAAGCTGCTGCCACGTGCCTGTAATACTTTTACCCTCTATTAACTTTCCTGGCGGCCATTGGCCTTGTTTTCCCCTGAACACTATTGGATAGTAAATATGCGGCTGAAACTTGCGGGTTACAATGTCCCCGACTCTTTGCGCGGCAACCGCGCCAGCCTTGTAATCATGCCCTTGATGTACAAAACCAATTCTTGGGTAAACGCTGCCCCAGGTCGATAACCCAGAACTCACTTGCCTAGAAATATTCTTTAGCGTTAATGGTGTCTCAAGTGACGGTTCGCGCCATGCATTATCAAGCGTACTGATAAAATAAGGGACGTAGGGTGTTGTTGTTGGGTCGCAAGTATAAAAACCAGACAATGCGCTAACCCATAATGTGCCAGGACTACCAATCACATCAGCATGTTTGAATAAAAATGCTGTCTCAATACGAGTAGTTGAACCTTCTTTATTAGATCCACCACTTTGTGCTGATGCGTTAGGAGAACTCATAACTTGAGTCTCAACCCAAGGGCTTTTTCCCGTAACAGGATAAGTACTGACAACCACATCAGGAATGTAATGCCTTACTTTCACGCTACTTTCAAGACTACACCCGAATGGAGTACATTTAAGCCATACACAGATACCAACCGGCTTCCAAGCTAAACAGGAAACATTCGCAGATTGCTCGAGTATTTTCGCTGAACTTGTTGTTTCAGTGCCCCATAAAAAAGCATATGAATTTATAGGCAAGAAAAACAGAAAAAAACAAAGCAGTAAAGCAAATATACCTTTATTAGAATTCATTATTTTCTATCCCTATACAAAGACAGAGCGGCATCTACGTTATAAACACCATAAACAAGATATTGCTCATTAATCAAAATCGCTGGCAAATATTTGATCTTATGCGACCAAGCCTTCACAACGCCGTCAAATCCTGTTTCAAGTCGCCCAATAAGGTTACGGCCAACGCTTGTATTAATAAGGTTTGTTGCTTCTGGCATAGCCTCATCCAATGTTCCAGGCAGGTTTTTACTCAATTCATGCAGCACCATATCCGGCTCATCCAACAGATATTGAGTAACCGATATATCTTCTGTAGACGCGCCAACATTAAGAAAGCTCGTTGTAAATACCGTTACAGTATTAACTTTCTCAGCATGAGCAAATAAACAATAAAACATCAACACGCACACTAAAGAAACACGAATAAGCCGCCTAAGAATCATTGGATTCCCCTAGATATGTCTATCTGTTTTGCAACATGTATCGCCGCGTCAAGTTCACTCGCATTATTTTCTTTCATGTATTGATAACGCTCGGCTTTTTCGTGTTTTTCAGTCATGGACAAGGCCAGCATTAAGGATGGCGGAACACTGCGGAATAATGCTTCGAGTTTTTTTGCCAAAACAACGCCTTCAGTATATTGACGGTCAGCTTTTGATGCAGAAAGTAACAACGTCTCCTGTTCAGGAGTCAATTGTTTGAACTTCTTGATATCTTCAACTTCCTGCTTTGGCATGACCAAACAAAGCCACCATTCAATCATGTTCAGTAGCGTTACAGAATGTTCTGGAAAATCTTTCATATTCTGTGTTGCCAACCACAACCAGGCACCCAATTTACGCCACATTTTCACAATCTTTACAAGGTAAGGAGACAAGAGTGGATTCTTCGTGATGACGTGCGCCTCATCAATAGCAACAACAATCTGGCGCGAACCATACTGATCTCGTTCTGCAATGTTGTTAATCATGTTCAACAAGCTAATAACAGAAATGGATAGATGCGCCCCATAACCTTCACGCACAAAGTGAGCAAGATCAATGAGCGTTACATCAGCCTCCGGCCACACAGAACCAGGACGGTTAAATATTTCACCGGCAAAACCATCACAGAACAAACCGATTGCATCTCCCATTTCACTAATCTGCTGTCTAGCGTCATGTGGTCTACTTTCATCTTTTGAAATTTGATAAAATGCTTCGCGAACATGTTGCGTTAAAACCACTTCATTCTTTTCTTTAGCGTTTTTCGCAGCCAATAAAATAGCATCTCGGATGATTCTGAGATGTGGCCGCCTAAGGCGCTCAATCTCTTTTGCCTCACCGCCTGTTATCATCAATGTGGCAATCGTTTCTAACTCACCAAGTATGTCTCGTTCAACAGTTTCATCATCATCGCCGTTATCTTCAATTCCGAATTCATCATCATCCAAGCTAGCTTTTTCAGCACTTGTTCCAAGAAGCTGTATTGCATCTGCAAAGGTAGGTAGTGTCACTCCGCTTCCGGGTTTTAATGACACAACATTGACAGTTAGTCCTTGTGATTTCCACCAAGCAGCACTAAGACCAAAGCTATTACCAGCCTCTATAATGAATAAGCGAGGCTTGTACATAGCAAGAACATGAGAAAACATCGATGCCAATGTCACACTTTTTCCTGCGCCCGTTGGTCCCACAATAAACATGTGCGCGTTCTTTGTCCTGTCTGCTTTATTCATTGGATCAAAAGCAAATGGCTCTCCGCCACGATTAAATTGAAGAACCCCTGGATTACCTGTTCCGACTGAACGACCAAATATTGGTGAAATATTTGCAATATGCTGCACCCAAGTCAGCTGTGCTTGTCGCCAACCTGACTTGCGATCATCTTCGGCGTTATAAACCATAGGAAGATTAAGCAAATAATTATTTAATGACATAATGTCGTCTTCAATTGCAATCGCACGAAAACCGTGTGTCAACAGAACTGCCCGTGTTTGGTTTGTAAGCTTATTGAGTTCATTAATTGTCTTAGCACGGACATAAAATGCATATTTTGCACGGTACATTTTGTGTCTAGCGCCCATAATCGTCTTTGCTTCATGACAATCTATTTTTGTTTTAATCGCATCAGGGGTTGTACCAATCGCCGCTTCTTCGATAGCACTGATATGTGAATCGACCGTATCGGTTGGTGTCACAACAATGGTGGAAACCATGACGCACCCTTCTGCCAACTGGTCAATCATTGTGTTAGTAAAATCACCTTTTTTAGTCTCGCCAGTTGCATGACCAATTCTTGGCCGCCTTCTAATACCGTCGACTGCTATACAGCGTGTTGCTGTTTTATCAAACCACCAGGCTTTATTTTCAGCATCAGCGCGAGGAAGACAATAAAACATGCTTTCGGTAAACTTATTCCCGAAAGGCAGGGAATCATCCCCATAATCCACTAAATTACTGAAATCAACAGGATTGTCAGGGGTCAAGTCAGAGAACGAATTAAACCAGCGCGTCATCATGAAATGAAAATCTTTGCCGTTGAGTCTCCGATACCTGATTCCCATTGAAGCAAGCGCACTAAAAAATTTTTCACAGGTGTCATTCAGAACTTCCAATGGACTACTACATGCAGCATATTCATTCCACTTATAGTTAGAACCATAGCGTCGATAGATTACCAAATAATTCCTTTGAACACGGCCAGACCAATTCGTATTGGTAATCGTTGAGTCAAAAAACAAACCATCAGGTTTACATATTGACCTGTAATGCTCTTTAATTAACGATAAGTATGTATTTGTAAATTGAGTACCTTTTGCACCCTCCTTTACATAACCTTCAATACGGCTGATAAAATCGGTTAGTTCAGACTCATTGAAAGTGAATGTTTGAATAACCCAAGGTGCAGTATCCGACTCTTCAAACACATCCTGTATGGCATCTTCAACCGTATTTCTAATATCAGTCAAATACTCTTCCGTGCGCCCCTCTGTTCCCCGTGGCGCAATCTCAAAAACAGCACCAACAGATTGATTGTCTTCAAACAAAATAGCATCCTCACCTTCTAGCGATTCAACCCAGGGCAGGAAATCAATAAATGATCTTGGGGCTTTATACAAATCCTGTGTTTCTTTTTTTGAAGCACCCTGACGTTTAACCTTTGGGATGGGCGAATCACTCACTATATGTTTGGTTGTCGGTCTTTCTTTTTTAGGAGAATTGGAAAAACCACTAAGTACACTGGATAAATTCATGTAATTGACTCGTTTAAATTTAGTGTTGTAACCGATGCATCTCACCGGGCATCGCGTACTGAACAGTGTCATACAATGGAATAACTGTTGTATAACCCGGCACCGGCACTTGATTCTTGGTAGCCAAGTGTGGGTAGATAAAGATCTCAATATCAGGATTCGGCAAACGTGGAAATAACACTTGTATTTCATTCGTCGGAGTTCGTGTATAGTCGGCATAGAGCGGCTCTGGCTGTGGCTTTTCTTCCTTAACCGTTAAAATAACATCACCTTCTAATTTTTCACGCTGAACAAGCAACCCCATTTCATTTGCCTTATGTTCACAATCTTTGCGCACATCTTCATGATTAAGCTGGTCACAAAGATTTTTGACTTCTTCCTGTGGTCGTGGCTTTTCATCAAAATCTTCTGCCGTTGCACCTCGATAGATATCAATCATTTTCCTACCATCCTGAGGAAGAGGACTTTTATCTCCTGTTGTAGAACAGCCCACCAAAAATAGAACATAAAAAACAAATATCAATTTAGTCCAGTTCACGATAAATCCCTCCTAATGAAAACCCTGCATGACGTGTCAATCGGCCATCAACCTCGTAATCAATTTTTAACTCTTGTGTAATATGAATAGCCACTTTTGCCCCTGGATCTGCATACACAACATCAAAATTTAGTGCCTGTCTCTCTTTTAGCCACTGCGCGGTTTCATTTGCAGCACCCGACAATGTTTTACCCAAAATAAACTCTGATGTACTACCCGTAACCACGGATGTACCACCAACGGAACCACCAAAATTATTTACCGACCGCGTTGTTTCCGCCGCTGCCGCTCCCTGTGCTGCCGCTGCAGCGGCTTGTGCCGCAATCCGACCCCCCAAATATTTAGCAGCATTTGAAATTTTTGTGCCAACAACACAAGGATTGCCAAAGTCATCACTTAACTCTCCTATTTTTATTTCTCTTATTCGAACTTGCGAACCTGTTGAGATTTCTCTCGGTTTCGGTAAAGTACGTATTCGGCCATCCTCAAACACGAATGTAATAGAATGAACATCGCCAGAGATGCAACTTAACGTCCAGTCGCCAGTAGCTTTACCACTGGCAATTGCATATGCCAGCTCGGGCACTTCTTTACCGTTTGCAATCAGGTTCTTCTTGCCAACAATGACCTTAAATGAATATGGGTCGATAATATTTTCACCTATCGGAACCCGCCCGATTAATGCCGTCATTACTGTTGAATCTATTAGCGTTGAGTTTTTTGCGATGGTATATGCTGGTATTTCTTCGGAAACTTTTTTTTCAAAAGCATCGGTATCCGCAGAGGTTCCGGTATCAAAGGGAAAATCACCACCACCAATACTATTTTGAACAATCTCCCCTGTCGGGGATAACCATATGATTTCGTCATCAGGAAAACTTGCTCCCTGATTCAGAGAAACAGGCGAAGATTGATCGTAATTACTTTTTAACTCATCGAAACGACTACCCATAGAATCAAGTATTGATCTCATTTCTGTACGGTTATTATTCTGTTCATTTCGGTTATTACGTTGTATTTCATCCGAGTGCGAAGTTAATTCATTTCTTAATTTTGAAAAAATTGATTGCTCCATATCTTGAAGCTTTGAATTGTCTTTACGCAAATTCTCATTGCTGGACTTCAAATCCTGCATTTCTTGATTGGATTTCTTTACTTTCTGAACCAACGTACGCACCGTGTCATCAGGTGTGTCGGCCTCAATGCCCATTTTCAACAGCTCTTCTTGGCTCAAAGATTCACCGCCAATACTTGGTATCTCTGTCGTATTTTCAGCACCACCACCAACTTTGGAAACAACAACAAAAACAATGAAAACACCCAAAACTAATGCGGAAATTTTAATAAGAATATTGGAAGTCATTGTGCGCCCCTACAGATTAATGACCGAGGCAAACGGCCTGTCAGTAACAACATAAAGAATGCTCCTGTCGCCTGAAGAACCTCTTGCGGTCAAATTACGACGGATCATTGCAGAAGCAACAAAATGATTACTAATACCATTCATCGAGCGCAGTGCTGTATGCTGCATCCGGCTAGGATCAATAATCAAGTTCATGTGCGTTCTGTTTCTAACTTCTATCGCCGTCACATACCAACCATCTACACCCCATCCCTGCAATACAAACATATCCACGTTGACACTATCTTCATGGATATATAGCGTACTCAATTCTGAAGTAACTTTATTTTCAACCGTATGAATACCAGAGATCTCACTTACTACACGTTCGGGTGAATTATCTGTTTGAGCCGCGTATCGAATCAGATCGAAGAACGTAACTTCTTTTTTACTAGACTGAACAACACCGCTCGAAGAATCTTCACCATCAACACCAGGCGTTACAATATTCAGCATCTCCACAGATTTTGGCGGCCATTTTTGTGCTCTAGCTGTCACATCAAACAACAATAATTCACCTGTGTCGTCCAAACGAACTTTCACACGCTGCGCATCAAAAGGCTGTAAAGCCTTCCAATACGCTGTATCTGATGCAAACATGTGCCTGAATACGTTTTTATTGTATAAAAAAGCAGGTATGCCAACTGTCGCCGCACCATCAAACAATATGAGTTGCTCCACACCGACAATCAATTCAATAGGAATAACCTTCCTATCCCACTGGATTGTTTTGATTGCATTGGCCGCCGTACTGAAAAAAAGAGAAAAAACAAGAAATACAATCTTTAGTCTATAAGCCATCTCTAGATATCTCCTTCCTCGTTATTAATTTCAATTATTTTGGCTGTATCAACCAAACAATCCAAAGCCAGACCCCAGGGATTACTTTCAGGATCAACGTTATACCGCACCACCCTGAGCGGATAATTTACAAAAATATCTTTAATGTTCTGGCCTAACATGAACTCTTTAATGTGCAGATCAAGATAAATAATCCACGAATCAGACCCTTCAACATAAACACGTTCATCAGAAAACCCTCTTCCTGGAATTTCCCATACAGACCGCTCCCGCAAATTCAATTCCCTCATGTTCTTTTTTTTCAAAAAATCTTCCTGACGATCCTGAAAACATGCAGGAGTTAAGTAATTCCTTAAAATATGTATTTTGTCTTCATAGTCTGTTTCGCCGTTTGATTCCCATCTATTCAACTGCTGCCAAATATATAAAGCAAAAATGTATACGTTCGGTTTCCTAATTTCTCCTGAAGACAAAACCGCACCATTACTTAAATCAGGTGGTATATGCACACGTAATGTTGATGGAGACAAAACCCAACCAATACCCATGAAAAATGCCAGAAAACCGGTCAAGGCCAAAGCAGACCACAATATTTTAATGCTCTGATTTTTGGCTTCCACTACATCATTGGTTTTACTCATTCGCGCTTTTCCTTTCTATTGTTGGCCGTTCTATGAATGCCCCAAACCTGACTTTTACGAATAATCGTTTTTCTCTTCATTGCATGATCTTCCAGCCAAGCAGTAAGCCAAATCATGTGGTATTGCTTAGGCTTACTCCGCTTTAATGCCGTTATTTTTTTACCTGATAACCACATTGTCGCAAACGCTAAAGCAAGACCAAGACCCAAGCCCACAATACCCAAACCCACAATAACCGTAAAAATCAAACACACTGGCACCCAAAACCCAACTGCTAACATACTAAGTAGTTTCAATTCACTATTTGTCATTCCAAGGAAGATGACAGGCTCTTCATTAAGCCTGTCAGGAATGAAATTAATCTCTTTACTCAATTAGAGAATTTTTGATGCTTCTGTGAGCAAAAAGATAGTCAGAACCAATAACATCACACCAACGCCTGCATGCATCCCTACTTGCCCCCACGTAGCTTTTCCATCTGTGATTTCTGAATACGTACCGACCACATTTTTCACGACAATAAATAAAGTGACACTGGACACCAGCAATCCCGCGAATATCAAGACATCATAAGAATAGCCCTGTAATAACTTAATAAAATTACCGTCTGAACCTTCCCCTCGTGATGGGGGTGCAGTGGTCGGAAGTGCTTGAGCAAACAAAGAACCACTTGATAACATCATTAGAGACAAAAAGAATCTTGCGGAAAAATTACTAAGTAAAGAATTAAGCTTATTCATTAAAACTCCTATTTTTCAGATTTAAAAACATTAATATGTGACTATCACCAAAGTAATAATCATTACAAACAAAGCGCGTAACACATTGCTACCCGCCGCCCCTTCCTTGGCCTGTCCCGATGCCCATTGCTCATAGGAGCTCTGGACAACCCAAACAAACCAAAGAATCACTAACACGCAAGCAATTCCAGCAAACAAATGAATAGAATCGCTTCCGGCAAAACTTGATCCACCAACATTCGCACCTTCAAAGGCTGCACTTTGCTTAGCAGACATTTGTGCAAATACAATTTGTGGTAAAAACAAAAAAACAAATATGGTTAACAATGTTTGAAGTTTATTATTTTTTATCATAAGTATTTTTTGAAGCTTGCACATAAAATAAGAATGTTTAATCCGAAAAATACCGCGCATGGCAATATGATTAGGTTTGGATGTATGCTCACAGGAGAAGCCAGATATATGACCCAAGTTGCAATCATGGCTTTAGGAGCAAGACGCTTTGTTGTGTGATACACACTTCCATACTCTCTACCACCACTCCAACGCCTAATATCTCTGAGCGCAAAACCACTGGTCAAACCTGCTATCGCAAATAATACAAAAACAGGCAATGAAAATATGAGAATGCCAACACGTACCAGAAACAGTAAAAAAACAAATTTCATGGAAACAACATAATCCGTCAGACCGATACTGTCCCCTATAAATGTGAGAAAATCTTCTAAATGCGTCCACTGAAAAATATAGTAATACGCGCCGCCCACATAGGTCAGAATCAACGATGATGCTGAAGATCCTGTAATGTTTTCCTTAAAATCCTTATCAAGAAAGCTTAATTCCCGCTCAAGCATCATCTCGCTATGTTCACTTCCTTGATACTCCCAAATAAATGCCATACAAAACCATTCAATCAGGATCGAGAGAAGCAGGGATACTAAAAGCACCTCTAATACGCGAATCAGAAAAGGAGACTCTGTTTTTCGTACAGGACGCGGCGTGTCAGTATCTCTAGCCGACATTACTTACACCTCCTGTATCGCTCATCCACCATGTACTACCCGTGCGGTAACGCTCTTTCATGGTTTCCGTTAATTTCAAAAAATCGTTCGCAAAATCTTTTTTACCGTTACCTTTTGGGTTGTCTAGCGCCTTAGGAAGCGGCAAGCGCAATTTATATAGTTTCCCACCCTCAAGCAGGGCAAAAGCCTGACCTTTTGGCAGTTTCATGACATCATGCGGTTCTAGCAAGGTTGTTTGAGTTGAGCTAATTCTATCTTCGTGACGCGATGTAAAATCAATATCAGAATCAGGGTCACTGCTGTCGTTATAACCAGCAATAAGTGTCAGTTCAGTAACGTTTGCGGTTGGCAGTTGGTTCGTCAAAATATCCGCCGTCTGGATATCCTTAACACGAAACATTATGAGATTATTAAAATTCCCTGAAACCTGTCTGGCCTTTGCTTCTGACCCAATTTTTGCCTCAATATCAGAAAAAGTTTGTGAATATGCAGTGATTTGCATACCGGCAGCACCACCTTTATTCACCATAGGAATAAATTCATTGCCCATTAACTCATTGAATTCATCCATGTGAATAACGATAGGTCTTATACTCTCGTTATCAGTGCGCCGGAAACCGTGCGTATCACCATGCTTGTAGCGTTCCCCCATATACGACACCAGATCGGAGAACATCGAATTACCGACAGCAGAAGAAACAGCAGTATCGCTCAAGGCATCAAGGCCGACATATACGACTGCACGTTGATTGATGACTTTCTTCCAATCAAAGATTGGACGCTCATCTTCTAAATTTAAATATTCTGGGCTTAATAAATCAGCAACTTTACCTGTTGTTAATTTCTCCAAGAGGGGTAAGAGTGATGCGACAATCTTGTCAAAATAGGCTCGCTCATACTTAAAGGCAGAACGTAGCCCTTCAAGTACATCATCACCAGAACCCGTTTCCATGAAAAACTGCTCAAAAGCTACAACACGTTTCTCACGTCCTTGCATATGACGCGGCAGGTTCTTTTCAACAATCCGTTCCTGAATTCTCTCAACTTCCGCCAAGCTCTCAATATCATCAATCAGATGGTTTTCTGCATACTCGAGAAAAAGAGCATCAACATTATTGACATGCTTGAGTATGGTTCTGTAATCAGGACGGTCGCCCAATGCAACTAGCGCTTTTGCAACAATGTTAATAAAACGCCATGCAAATTCACGGAATACAGCGGATTGACCCTCGCCAGAAAGTTGACCTGATATTCTGGTTGCAACTTCAGTGATACGGTTAAACTGACCTACAGCATTATATCTTGCTGAAATATCAGGATAACCCAGATGGAACATATAAAAATTATCAAGCCGACCTGATTCTTCGCACATGCTATAAACTGTCTTGAGCAGTTCTGAATCACCTTTCGGATCAAATACAATAACTATTTCTCCACGCCGAATATCCTGACTGACAAGCGTTTCTAATAATCTTGTCTTGCCAACGCGAGTTGTACCCAAGACAAGTGTGTGCCCGGAGCGATCGCTCAGGGGCATGTAAACATTTTGCTCATCCAGTTCAACACCATGTAAAACAGTATTACCGCCAATTGGTGGCAATGGCCGCACAGGATTAAATCGACCATCCTTTGCGGTCATCTTGTATATCCAGTGATTAGGATAAATCCGTTCCTGTTCACGTAACCAAACTACGAACTGGTTTGGCTTCACAAATTTCTGAAATTGTGTGCGCCGACTATCATGCAAACGTTGAGTATGCTTCTCATGCCAAACGAAGCCTTTACCCAGAAATAATAGACTATCACTTAACGGTATTTTCTTAAGATCAGCAGCGTATATGTTTAATCTTCTCAGATTCCTTTGGTATCTGAGAATATGAAAACCTTCCTTAAACCAGTAAATACTAATCAATGTTAGTAATGCAGCAGAACCATAACCAGCCGGAGGAATTAACATGAAAATTTCCGGCGCAATACAGACCAGCAATGCACAGCATAACGATGAAATACCGGCAAACAATTCAACGGGTGGCCGCAATAACGCTTCAATAGGGTATCGATTAGCCATTATTTGCTTACCAATAATGTTGGATACGTTGTAATTCCATAAGCTTCTGCTATTGGATCTCCATAACTAACATTCAGATATATCCCCTTTTTACGCGCATATGCCTGCAATTTAACAAAGCGTTCATAGGAGTCTGCCTGTACAACAACACCTTGTGCACCAGACTTAGAAAGTTCTTCTATAGACGACATAAACCAATCAATAGAATATTTATCAATCCCCATCACAAAAATTGGAACGAAGAGATTTTCGATTTCTATTTTCTTGGGATTGCTTACACTGAGCTTATTTGTTTCAAACGGAAAATAAGTAGAAAGAGATACCGGCGTTACCGGAACGGGAAGATCCGATAACATATCTGTGGCAGTGGGCACTGCATCAATATTGTCTACGGGTTCAATTTCAGTAATAGCACTATAAAACGTCTCCGCTGGTATTACATTATCACCAACATAAATAACCTCATTTGACACGGAATGATGATCAGCATATGGATTCTGTGAAAAACACAAAAACGACAAACCTAACAGATAAATAATAATTGATTTGTTCATAATTAATCCCAAAATCTACGTACTCGATTAATGTAACGTTCCCTTCCATCACGAGCATGTTCGGTATCGGCTTCACGGTGATATAATCCCGCCGCCAAAAGCCAATCTTTATCAGCCTTTCCGTTGTAATGATCGCGAATTATTCTGCAAGCGGTTATTACGTTGAAAA
>RCMY010001393.1_pt1 | contig 23133 bp, 12 predicted proteins | sample 2041341 | NCBI WGS metagenome assembly RCMY01 (sample SAMN09708234, study PRJNA481090) | Marine sediment metagenome, whole genome shotgun sequencing project.
TGGGTAGCACCACGAGGGTGTTGATATCGAGTACCCACCATGCCATCTGGTGAACAATCAGGGCAGTTCCCAGCCCGATGAGGACACCGGAACGAAAACCAGCCAGGGGGCGACCCTTCGCCCACTTTCTTGGAGTAATGCCAACACTCATTCAGATCACCCATGACGGGCCAAGCAGGCCCACTAGCGCTACCAACACTGCAAACAGTCCCAGGGTCACAACATCGGCCGCCAGCCGAGTCGAGGTCTCCCGAATGGGTTCGCTTCCGTTCCCGGGAAGACCTTCTTCATGGAACACCTGACCCTTCTTGGGTTTGATCGCACCGATGGCGGCGGCCCCTCCGGCGACCGCAAGCACCGCGCCGACGGCGGTGGCTGCAGTGAGCGGGCCGCCCACGACCCTGATGTAGGCACTACCGGTGCACAACCACCCCGATCCCTGGGCGTCGCCTTTGACCTTGTAGACACCAGGGGCCAGTTGGGTCAGGATGTCAGGGATTTCGACGGAGCCACCCCAGAAGGGACCGGTGCCCGGCTCGGTGGTTACTGGAATGTCGCCGACGACCTCCACAAAGATCCTGGTCTCGCTCTCGATCCGCCCGGACCCTGCTGTCACGGGGACCGATCCGGTCAGAGTGACGGTGTCACCCTTCTCAACGACCAATGGGTGCTTGATGTCGAGGGTGTCGAGGGTCTGGCCATTGACGGTTGCGCTACATCCGCCGGTGACTTCCTGCGCCAGGGGTTCGCTACGCAGGCGAACGTTCGCCGCAAAATGCTTGGTCACCTGGGGCTCTGGCTTGCCGTGCAGCATACGCCGGCTGGCGCACACACAGCGGGCGATGATGGCATCGCCGTCGGCGACAAACTGAGCACTTAAATCCAGCGTTTGCGGTTCACTGCGGTAAAACTTCAGCGGCGCCAGAAATTCCACATCCTCTACCGCGTGTACATGCCAGTCCGGCAGCAACAGCATGCCCAGTTCGGCAAAGGCTTCGATGGCCATGACGCCGGGCAACACCGGCGTGCCTTCGATTTGGTGGTCGTACAGAAACGCTTGCTCGCTGGGATTGAGTAGTGTTTCTACCCGTAGACCAGAGTGCAAGCCCATACCGACTACCTTGCCGATCATGGGGCCGCCATGACGCTCGTCCAGTGCGGAGGCGATCAGTCCGCCGCTGGGATCGCGTTCTTCGAGCAGTACGCCGAGACTCTCCGCAATCACGATTTCCCCGCGCCGTGAGCCGGCAGTCAACTCGCGACGAATAATAGGAATACCGGCCTCCGGCGCCAGCATATCGATGCCGGCTTGCGCCATCATCTCCGGGATTGAACCACGCGCGGCCATGCCAATGCCTGCCCATGCCGTCCAGTCGATGGCGATGCCCCGCGTCTCGGGTTGTGCGCTGCGCATATGTGAGGTGAATTTACAGAGTAAATCGTTGGCCGCGCTGTAATCGGTTTGGCCAAAATTGCCGAAGCGACCGGCGATGGAGCTAAACACCACGGTCGCACCCAGCGGCATATCGCCAATAGCGTGCAGCAGATTAAACCAGCCGTCGCATTTGACGTCGAACACGGCGTCGAACTCCTCCGCTTGCTTGTCTGGCAGCGCCCGGCTGCGCTCGAAGCCCGCGGCGTGCAGCAGCACGTCGATATGGCCTTTTTCAGCGCGTATCGTATCGACCACCTGTTGCACCGCGGCAGTGTCGTTCAGGTCGACCTGATGATAGTGCGCAGAACCGCCGGCCGCATGTACCGCCTGTAAGGCCATCAGCGCGGCATTGGCGCGTTCCATTGCAGCCAGTTCCGCCTCCACCATCACTGGCGTCACGCGTGTGCCATCGGCGTGCAGCCGCTCGAAAATATCGCGTTTGAGGCCATCGCGGTCGCTGCCGAGGCGCGCCAGATCGGCATCGTTCGCATCCGGTTCGGGTGCCAGGTCAAGCAGGTAGAATGTAGCGCCACTGGCCGCCGCAAGGTCGGCGGTAATGGCCGAGACAATACTGCCGGCAGCCCCCGTGACGGCGATCACCGAATCGGCGTTCAACGCCATACCCTCCTCGCCGTCTTCGGCCGCTTGCTCACTCAGGCTAATGCTGTAGCGCTGCCCCTCCTGTATGCCCACCTCGACCACGCCGGGATCGGTTAAGGTCTCCGCAATTAATGCTTTCGCCAGCGCGGCGGTCTTGCGGCCGGGGGGGAAGTCAACCGCTTTGACCAGCGCCTCGCTGCGCTCGCGCGCGTAAGCCTTGGCAAAGCCCGTTACACCGCCACCCATGGGCGCGACCGCGCCGCTGGCATCGTAGCCATGCGCGCCGCCCAGGCGGGTGGCGACGACCAGAAAGGTGTCCGGCTCCACAATATGTTCGTATAAGGTGCGCATGGTGGAATACAGCTGCTTTACCCGCAGCTCCAACGCGTTACGCCACTGTGCAATATCCATATCGCCAAGCTCGGCTTCCGCGTCGAGTGCGGGTAACCAGTAAACGCCATTGACAGGCCCTTGCGCAAGCCACTGTTCGAGCTGCGCCGTCAGCCCCTTGCGGTCAGCAGCCGGGTCCAGGGTAAGCACTTCGGCATCGAGTTTTTCCAGCCGTTTGCGCAGCGCCGTTGCAACCCCGCCCTGATCGGGCATCATTATGATGCGACTCGCCGCACCCAGGTTAACGCCGGTGTGTTTACACAACTCCAGTGGTGGGCGCAGCACTGGCGTCGGTACGCGGCGTGGAATCGCACGGGCTTTGTCCATATCGCCTGCCATGGCGTGCGAGTGGGCCGGAGCCACGGCAGAGGACTCCTCTGCCACCGCTGTGCTGTCAAGCAGCGCGGTAGACTCGGCCACGGCGGGCCGGCGTTGGTTGACGAAGCGCACGGCGCTGGCAATGGTCGGATAATCACGTAGTCTTAAATTCTCATCACGCGCAATTCCATACGCCGCCCGCACGGCCGCGAAGGTTTCAGCCTGCTTGACTGTATCGATGCCGAGATCGGCTTCCAGGTCTAGATCCAGGTCGAGCATATCGCTGGGGTAGCCGGTGATCTCCGACACAATCTCCAACACTTTTGCAGTCACTTCGTCGTGTTCAGTCGTTGTTGCGGTTTCCTCCAGCGCTGCACTCGGTTCCGCCGCAGGCGCGACGGCCAGATCGGGCCGGCGTTCTCTGACAAACCGCACGGCACTGGCGATACTGGGATAGTCACGCAATTTTAAGTTCTCGTCGCGAGGAATATCATAGGCCGCGCGCACCGCGGCGAAGGTCTCGGCCTGTTTGACCGTGTCGATGCCGAGGTCGGCTTCCAGGTCTAAATCCAGGTCGAGCATGTCGCTGGGGTAACCGGTGATTTCCGACACAATCGCCAGCACTTTTTCGGTGACTTCGTCGTGTTCAGCCGGTGCCGCAGCCGCTTGTGGTGTAGCGCTCGCCGGCGCTGGTTCCGCACTCGCTTGTACCATGGGCACAACCGCCAGATCGGGCCGGCGTTCTCTGACAAACTGCACAGCGCTGGCGATGCTGGGATAGTCGCGCAACTTTAAGTTCTCGTCGCGAGGGATATCATAGGCCGCGCGCACCGCGGCGAAAGTCTCCGCCTGCTTGACGGTGTCGATACCGAGGTCGGCTTCCAGGTCTAAATCCAGTTCCAGCATATCGCTGGGATAGCCGGTGATTTCCGACACAATCGCCAGCACTTTTTCGGTAACGTCGTCAGTTTGCGACGGTGCAGCAGCCGCTTGTGCGGGCGCGACCGGTGGCGCTGGTGCCGCACCCGGTTCGGCAACCGGCGCGGTCGCTAAATCGGGCCGGCGCTCCCGGACAAACTGAATAGCGCTGGCAATGCTGGGGTATTCACGCAGCTTTAAGTTATCATCGCGTGGAATATCGTAGGCGGCGCGCACCGCGGAGAAGGTCTCGGCCTGCTTGACCGTGTCGATGCCGAGGTCGGCTTCCAGATCCAGATCGAGGTCGAGCATATCGGTGGGATAGCCGGTGATCTCTGACACAATCGCCAATACTTTTGCACCTACCGGATCTGTAGCCGCCGCTGGGGCCGCGCTTGCCGCGACTTGCTGTACGCTCGCAGTTGCGATTGCGGACGCAACGGCAGGTGCCGCGACCAAATCGGGCCGCCGCTCCTTAACAAATTGCACTGCGCCGGCAATGTTCGGATAATCGCGCAGCTTCAAATTGTCATCGCGCGGGATAGCGTATTCCTTGCGAATCGCCGCAAAGGTCTCTGCCTGCTTGACCGTATCGATACCGAGGTCGGCTTCCAGGTCCAAATCCAGATCCAGCATATCGGTGGGGTAGCCGGTGATCTCGGCCACCACGGCCAGTACTTTTTCGGTGATGGGGTCTGCGCCAACCGGGGCTGGCGCAGCGGCGGCCTTAGGAATGGCTGGAGCGGGAGCAACATCGGCCACCACGCTGGCCGCTGCCGGCGCTGCGGTTGCCGTCACGGGCACCGCTGCCGCGTGCGCGGCAATGGGTGCAGCTGCTCGCACCGGAGCGGCAACACGGCCGGGAACACCAGGGTCTTTGACCCGCAAGGTACGCTGCACAATTTCTACCTGCGCGGCCGCATCACCGCTGACCTGCTGCAGCCAGGTTTGCCAGGCAACAGGATCGGCAATTCGTGATGCATAGCCGAGCGCGTCCGGGCTGGGCCGGGTGCCGTCCGGCGTGGGTACCCAACGCAATAATGATAGACTGATCTGCGAACCGAAACCGGCGGCCAGACGCAGCACATAGCGCGCTGGATACGCGCCACCCTTGGACAGATTGAGCGCACCCAACTCGGGGTCGGGTTCGTGGAAGTTGGCTACCGGCGGCACGATGCCAGACTCCAGGCATTTTATCGCTACCGTGTCTTCGATGCCCACGCCCATGGCGTGACCGGTCAGACCTTTAGTATTGGCGATAACAATGTTGTCGGCCGCGGCACCAAATGCCCTGCGCAAGGCATGCACCTCAGCGGCTGCGCTGCCACCGCGAGCAGGCGTGTAAGTCTCGTGCGAGACGAACACCATTTCTTCGGCCATCTGCTGGCGATCGAGACCATGGCGCTTCTCGGCCTGGGCCACCACCTTCTCCAGCATCTGACAGACATGCTCTATATCAAGCCGCGTACCATGAAACGCACTGTTGGCGGTAACGCTGCTCAACACGGCACAGATCGGACGCAAACCGCGCTCCTGCACGCTATCCGGGCTCTCAATGACAATGCCGCAGGCGCCCATGCCCATAATCATACCGTGCCGGCGGCGGTCAAACGGCAGCGCCGCCTCTTCCACTACGGCGTCGGTGGCTGCAGCGCCGGTGGCAAGAAATCCTGCACCGACCCATTCCAGCAGGTTGTCAGACGTCACATCGTCGGCGGCGATAACCAATACCCGGCGGCAGCGACCGGCGTGAATCCAGTCCTCGGCCAGGGCGAACGCCTGGGTGGTGCTGGCGCAAGCCGAGTTGATATGCGTATTCGGACCGCGCGCACCGATGTATTCTGCCATTTGCGAATGCCCCATCGCTAATACCCGAAACAGAAAACGCCGGTCGAAGTCATAAGGTTGTTTCTCGAGAGTCATTTCCAGCTCGTGCATACGCCGCTCAATTTCGCTGCGCAGCACGTCGCTGCCATTGCCTGCTTGCACTGCGCGCTCATGCAGGCTGGTCAATGCCTCTAACTGCGAACGCTGTCCGTGCGCGGTATGGTAGCGTGTGAGCTCATCGGCAAACGCATCGTAACCGGGAAAAGCCGACGCGAAGATAATGCCGGTGTCATCGCGCAGACTCTCAGGCAGCATCCAGCGTTCCGGCAAATACGTGTCCTTATGGGTGGTGCGGTAATGCATCACCAAAGGAATTCCTGCATCGCGCAGCGCGTCTATGCCTGCGCCCAGCGCCAGCTTGGTAGTAATGTCAAACGCGGCGACACGCTCTGCGGGAACACCAAACTGCTGTTCGATATTGAATTCTCCGCCCCGGCCGGCCAGCTTGATTACGTCGGCAGGATTGTCGATGGTTTCAAAATGCGGTTCGCCGCTGGCACCCTTCACCAGACGCGTGACATGCTTGTCCACCATTGCGCGGCGAAAGCGAGCAGGAATAACGTCGATTCCCTGTTCACCGTCGAGAATGCGACGCACGTTGTCATCATCGAATACCCGCTCGGTGCCAGGTAAACCCAATGCCGCACCGGAGACTACCGGTGCCGTTGTGCCAGCGGGCGCCGACGCCGGACCGCCACGGTAAATTTGCGCGCCGCGTTCCAGAAAGTCGGCGATCAGATGGCCAAGCTGGCTGTAGCGATCCTGCGGCGGCTGCGCGTCAATTGCTGCGGGTGCGCTTGCCGTGGCCATCGCTGCCGAGCTGAGCGTTGGCGCCGCCGCTGCACTGGGCGGTATGATTGCTGTTGCCGGCTCGCTGCGCGGCTGGCTTGCGGCTTGTTTCTGCTGCACTGGTTTTTGCTCCGCTTGCGTGACGCCATGGCCGGCCGCATAAAGGCCGCCCAACGCCTGGTTAAAGGCAGATATTTCACCCACTTTGGGATGGTTGGAAAACAGCGTCAGCACGTCCGGCTGGTCGCCGAGTACATTGTCGGCAAAACCGTGCAGGGCTTTTTTCGGCCCTATTTCGACGAATACGCGCGCACCCGCATCAAACAAGGTATGCAATCCCCTGGCAAACTGCACCGGCGATGCCACCTGGGCCGCCAGCATGTCGACCATGCGCGGCACGGCGTTGCTGTCCATGGGATAGAACTCGCCGTCCACGTTGCCCACCAGGTGGATGCCCGGTGGAGCCAGGCGCATGCGCGACAGCACCTCGCGTAATGGCTCGCTGGCCGGCGCCACGATGGACGTGTGAAACGCGTGGCTGACCGGCAGCGGCACGGCGTCGAAACCGCGTTTTTCAAATTCCAGCAGCGCCTGCTCGACGGCAGCACTAGCGCCACCGATCACGCCCTGGCTGTTGCTGTTCAGGTTGGCGATAACGACGTTGCCACCGATAGCATCGAGCACTGCCTGAATTTCCTCCAACGGCGCAAACACCGCGGCCATACGGCCATTATCTGCCATGGAGACGGCCGTCATTTCCTTCCCGCGCGCACTGACCGCTTCCAGCGCGTCTTCGAACGGCAGCGCGTCGGCTGCTACCAGTGCGGCGTATTCGCCCAGGCTGTGGCCCATTACCATATCCGGCGCGATACCATAGGCAGCCATCAAGCGAGTTAAAGCGGTGTCCACCGTTAGCACGGCGGGCTGGGTGATTTCAGTGCGCATCAGGTCAGCGGCGCAGTCGCGCAGCGCTTCCTCATTCTGCGGATCAACGAAGATGTAGTCGCTAAGCAAACGACCATCCAGGTGTGGCGCCATAATACGATCGGCCTCCAGGAATGTGTCGGCCACAATAGGCTCGCGCTCGCGCAGCTCACGCAACATGTTAGCGTATTGCGAACCCTGCCCCGTATACAGGAACGCCACCTGCGCCGCCGGGCCGCTGCCGCGGAAAACGCCTTGCGCACGCACCGCCTTCCACACGCCGGGCTGGTCCGCCTTGAGTGCCTTGACGGCAAGCTCGGTGCGGACGCGAAATTCCTTAGCGTCTGCATAGCAAATCGCCAGCCGCTCGCTGGCGTGCTGGTCGGCTGCTTGCGGCACGGTGGGTGGTGGAGCGCCTTTTTCCTGCGCATTGGCAATAGCAGTTTGCAGCCGCTCGCCCAGAGCTGCCGCTGTGTCGGCACCTAGCAGCAACATGCCCTGCAGTGGCGCCTTAGGCACTGCCGCGGATATGGCGGGCGCTGCAGTAGGCGCTGCTGGACTTGTGGACGAAGACGTCCCGCCTGCACTGCGTGACATGCTGACCGATGTTTTGCGCTGTGTCAGCCGGCCTGGAATATGCTCCTCAAGTACGGCGTGGAAATTCGTACCGCCGAAACCAAAGGCGCTAACACCCGCACAGCGAGCCTGGTTGCCATTGGCGGGATTATCCCAGGGTCTAAGTTCGGTATTAACATAAAACGGCGAACGCGAAAAATCGATATTAGGATTGGGAGCATCGAAGTTCAGACTCGGTGGCAGCACCTTGTGATGCAGAGAAAGTACGGCTTTCAGCAGACCGGCAGCGCCGGCGCCGCCTTTTAAATGGCCAATATTCGACTTCACCGAACCCAGCGCTACCGAGCCCGGCTTGATACCATTATTGCCGAACACCGCGTTCATGGACTCCACTTCGACCACATCGCCTACTCGGGTTGAGGTACCGTGGCCTTCCATCAAGCCCAGGCTGTGCATCGGTATGCCGGCAGTCTGCCAGGCACGCTCGACTGCCAGCCGTTGACCCACCGGATTCGGCGCGGTGATGCCCTTACCTTTGCCGTCGCTGGCGCCGGCCATGCCGCGTAGCACCGCGTAGATGCGGTCGCCGTTGCGCTCCGCGTCGGCCAGGCGTTTAAGCAGAAAGAACGCGGCCCCCTCGCCCATGACAAAACCATCCGCTCCATCGGCATAGGGCCGGGTGCCGGTGGCCGATAGCGCGCCGATTTTGCAGAACTTAACATAGGTAGATGCGCCCATATTGCGGTCGACGCCGCCGACTAACACGGCATCGTATTGATTGGACACCAGGCCTTCGACCGCGGCATTGGTTGCCGCCAGCGCCGCGGCGCAGGCTGCGTCGCAGGTGAAATTCGGCCCATGAAAATTGAACAGATTGGCGACCCGCCCGGCCATGCAGTTGGAGAGCTCACCGGGCATGGTGTCTTCCGTAGAGCCCGGATAACGCGCGGTAATGCGCTCAAGCATTTCCTGTTCAATCACCTGCCGAGTGTCTTCCGGCAACGCCGAGAAAGAAGGTCCGCCCGCCAGCGCTTGCGCAAACTCCGGGAAAAAGATTCGCATCGACGTCAGGTAATGTCTTTCACCGCCCATGGCGTTGCCGATCACCACTGCCGTGCGGTCGCGGTCCAGCGGGCGCTCGTCGTCACCGTAGTCGTGCAATGCGGCCTGGGCGCAGGCAACGGCCCATTTCTGACCATCATCCATAGACTCGGCAACCCGCGGCGGTATCGGCAGGCGCCACTTAAGCGGGTCCCACTGCCAGTCGCGCACCCAGCCGCCGATTTTCGAATAGGTTTTGCTCGGCGCCTTGGGGTCGGGGTCAAAGTATAGCGCCGGGTCCCAGCGTTTGGGGTCGACCTCGGTGATGCTATACCGACTGTTAGTAATATTTTCCCAAAAGCTGGCGGCGTTGGGCGCGTCGGGCAGGATGGCGCTAACGCCGACAATAGCAATAGCGCGGTGTGATGTATCTTCCATCCCTTGGTCTCCAAAAGAAGTGGGTATGTCTGGTTTAGCTATCCTCAGCGTATTTAACGTGAGGCAGAGCAGTCCGTCTTGATTCAAATCAAAAAATAGTGCTAAAGCACGAATACCAGTTCGCTGACGTGTAGCTAGCGGTTTCACTGCGGCGTATTATCTTGCGGAGCGTTGGGTAGCGAGAGCTGCATACAGATCAAAAAGCACGCGGATAACGGGGGCCTGTTGTGAGTTTTACACCGTGGGAACAGATTTTTCTGATTATTTTTATCGCCGTGGCGTTGGCGCTATCGGTCAGGGAGATTATGCCCAAGTGGCGTTTCGTACGCGCCGGCAGCGCCGATCGGGTGCGAACCGACCACCTTGGTACGCGTGTGCTGCGAGTGATTCGTGAAGTGCTGTTCCAGTCGCGCGTGATCAGCGGCCGGCCGGTGGTCGGCACGCTGCACGCCATGGTGTTCTTCGGTTTTATCTGTTTTGCGTTCGAAACCACCGACCATTTCCTTGAACCCTTTAACATTGCGTTTCTGGCAACCGTGCTCGGCAGTGCCGGGTTGCCGGTGTTTCAGAGTTTTCTGGCATTCGTCGCGGTGCTGGTAATGATAGGCATCAGTGGCCTGGCATTTCGTCGCTTCGTCATGGTCAAGATTTCACCCGACCCCAAATCGTGGACCTCGGGCCTGGTGGCATTAATGATATTTCTGCTGATGGTGACCTATTTGTACAGCTTGAACGAGCAAGCCGGCTGGCAGAAGGCTAACTGGTGGCTGCATGCATTGTTGATACTGGCATTTCTGCCGCTGATTTTGCATTCCAAGCACTTTCATATTCTGATGGGACCGGTCAACGTCTTTCTGCGCAACAAAACATTGGGCGAGTATTTGCCGCTGGATCTGGAAGCGATCAGCGAGTCGGAAGAGGAAGTCAGTCTGGGACTGGAAGACTTGCAGGACGTAACGTGGAAGATGCGGCTGGACTTTGTCACCTGTGTCGAATGCAAGCGTTGTACCGACAATTGTCCGGCCGCCATCAGCGGCCAGGAACTGCAGCCGCGTGAATTTATTCTGGCCGGCCGCGCGATGATGGGCAAGCAGGAAGGCGCGGTAATTGGCAACATCATCAGCGAGACCGCGCTGGGCCAGTGTACCAGCTGCGGTGCCTGTGAAAATATCTGCCCGGTAGGCGTAGAACACCTGCAAGTGCTGAACGGCGCCAAGCGCGCGCAGGCCATGGCCATCGGTCAGGGCATGGTGGCCGACGACTTCCTACAGGCAGTGGAAAAGCGCGGCAACCCGTTCTCCGAACCTAAATCGAAACGCAAGAAACTGCTGCAAGAACTCAGTATTCCGCTGTTCGAGAAAGGCAAAACTGAATATCTGCTGTGGATGGGCTGCGTGTGGACTTACAACGAAGATTCGCGCGGCAGTCTCGAGTCACTGCTCCAGGTATTGAACAAAGCCGGCGTCAGTTACGGCGTGCTGGAGGAAGAATCCTGCAGCGGCCATCATTCTCGCCGCCAGGGCGAGGAGTTCCAGTTCCAGACGCTGGCCAATGAGAATATGCAGCGCTTCGAAGCGCAAGCCGTTGAAAAAATCCTTAGTCCCTGCCCGCATTGTCTGCATACCATAGGCCGTGAATACCCCACCGTGAAAGCGGACTTTTCGGTAGAAACCACACACCATTCCGAACTATTGACCGAGCTAATGAATTCCGGGCGGCTGCAAATCAACGCTGCCATGGACGGCAAGCGGATAACCTACCATGACCCCTGCTATCTAGGCCGCTACGAAGGGGTGTACGACGCACCCCGGCAACTTATCGAAAAGAGCAGCACGCAATTTGTCGAGCTTCCCCGCCACGGCGCACGCTCGTTTTGCTGCGGCGGTGGCGCCGCCGGGTTTACCCGCACCCAGGAAAGCGACGGCAAGCGCGTAGACCAGGAGCGCAAGCGTGAAATCGTCGACTCGGGCGCGCAGGTGCTGGTTACCAGTTGTCCCGAGTGCAAGATGATGCTGGATTCGGCGGTGGAGGAAACCATGGATATTGCCGAGCTGGTGGCGCGGTCGGCGGATGTTGAAAACCACCAGGTCTCTTCCTGAAATTAGACGCAGGATCACCGCAAAAAGGTAGTGGCAGCATGCTGGAATTGAGGAATCTGACCAGTGATGACGCTGAGATGCTGAAAAATCTCAGACTATTCTGCATGCAAGAATCGCCGACTCGATTCAGTTCGTCACTGAACGAGGAACGGCAAAGAACGATTGACTCGTTGCAAGCCTCTTTATCAAAAAGCCGGGCGGAGTTTTTCATTGTTGGAGCCTTCGACCGAGATCAACTTGTGGCAATAGCGGGCTTCACACGCCAGCGAGCTGAGAAGGCATTACATAAAGGTGATATTTGGGGCGTTTATGTCATGCCGGACTACAGACGCAACAAGCTTGCTGGTCGACTCATGGAAAATCTGATCGATCAGGCGAGGGAGCTGGACGGTCTTAGTACGCTGTTGCTTAAAGTGACAGGTCATTCGATTCCAGCCAGACACGTGTATTTAGCGCTGGGTTTTATCTCCTTTGGATGTGAAGTCGATTCGTTGCGAGTGGATGGAAAATCTATTGATGAGGAATTCATGCGCCTGGAGTTGACAGCAAGATAGGCATGTAGCAGCAGGTATACAACGATGAAATATCGGCTGTTAATCAGATCTTGCCACGCCACATGAAAACGTCTTGTTGCAAAGCAGAGTTGGATGACTACTCTTTTGCATGCGGCATTTTCTGCCACAACTGCGCTATCCAGCCTCCAACGCCTTAATCAACGCCGGTATCACTTCCACCACATCGCCAACGATGCCGTAATCTGCGTGTTTAAACATCGGTGCCTTGGCAGATTTATTGACGGCAACAATCGTCTTTGCACCCTTCATGCCGACCAGATGCTGACTCGCGCCGGAGATACCCAGTGCGAGATACAGCTGCGGCGCGACCGTTTGACCCGAGCTGCCCACCTGGCGTTCGGCGGGCACTAAGCCCGCGTCGCATATTGGCCGCGAGGCGCCAAGTTCACCGCCGATGGCGGCCGCCAGTTGCTCTGCCAATTCGATATTCTCTGCCTCGCCGATACCGCGTCCCACGGAGACGATAATATCGGCCTGCGACAAGTCTACGGCTTGTTTCACACCTTCATGCGGCGGCTGGGCCTTGCTGCCTATCTGCTCCGCTTGCAGCTCCACTGCCAGCTTTTCGGCTGCGACCGGCTGCGTTGCCTGTTGCAGATCATCCAGGCTAAACGCGGCGGCCTGAAAGCTAACGAAATGCGGGGCCTCCCCTAGTGCGGCGACATCGGCGTGCATTTTGCCTTGAAATACCTGACGTACGAAAACAGGTTGATCGGCATCGGTTTTAATTGCCACGCAGTCGGCAATCAGTGAGTGCCTGAATGCAGCCGCCAGCCGGGTCGCAAAGTCGTAGGCTTGATAGGTATGCGGGAACACTACCCAGTGCGGGCTTACCTCATCGATAAGTTGGCGCGCCACAGCAACATACGCATCCGCCGTGTACGGCTCGAGTAAATCATGCTCAAGCAGCAATAACCGGTCGATCTGCGTTGCCGCCAGTGGCTCTGCCGCAGCAGCCAGATCTTTACCCAGCAGCGCAACGACAAGCTGTGCTTGTTGCGCTGTAGCAAGCTTCTGGCCAGCAACGATGCTTTCAAGACTTTGGCGATTCAACTGACCGTCGCGCTGCTCGGCGACTACTAATACAAGTTCAGACATTACAGCACTCCCGCTTCGTTTCTGAGTTTGTCTACCAGCGCGGCGGCTTGAGCGTCGACACTGCCTTCCAGCATTTGCGTCTGCCTGCTGGTCTCCGGTATATAGATCCGCAGGGTCTGCTGCGTTGCGACGCAATCAGCAGGCATCACTTCATCGCGCTGCAGCGTATTAATTTTTTTCTTTTTCGCCGCAATGATTCCCTTGAAGGTCGCGTAGCGCGGTTTATTAATGCCTGATTGAATCGTCAGCACGCAGGGCTTGGCAAGCTCCACTTGCTGGAACCAGCCGCCCTCCAGTTCGCGCTTGACATGCACGGCTGTTCCTTCCATCTGCAGTTCAACGATCGCGGTCGAGTGCGTGACGCCAAGCAGCTCGGCCAGCAGCACACCGGTCTGGCCAAAGCCCTGGTCTTCGGATTGCAAGCCAGTCAGTATCAGGTCAAAGCCTTCGTCGCTGACGGCGGCGGCAATGACACTGGCAATTTGCAGGGGATCCAGCGTGTGTACTTCATCATCGACAATGTGCACACCTCGGTCGGCACCCTTGGCCAACGCCGTTTTCAGTATTGCGGTCGCGCTGTCCGGCGCCAGTGTAATTGCGACCACTTCGCCGCCGTGCTGTTCACGTAGCAGCAGCGCGGCTTCAAGCGCGTAATTTTCCGAATCGCAACTGTCGTATTCTTCCGTCTCTTCTATCCAGGTAGCGTCGCCGTTAATGTTCAACTCTTCTTCACGCAGTGGCACCTGTTTTATGCAAACTCCTATTTTCATGGTTTTCTGTTCCCCCGGCGTTGCGGTTTGTTGGTGTGTAGGGTGTACACAGCGCACCCTACGGATGTAAATAGTTTTAAGCGCGCCCGTACAAGGCGTCGGCGACGTAGTCCATATCGGCGAGCAAGCCGGTTTGGGCTGCGTATATAGCGGGCATCTGCAGGGCTTGCGCCAGCCCGTCCACCGCAGTCGCTGCACTGCTACCGGCAACCAAACTCAGCCCGTCGTTGCCAATCTTGAGCGCTGCCTGCCTCGCGAATACGCGACTCATTGCTGCAAGCACCGGCGCGCGAAATTTTTTATCGGCCTTGGCGGTCAAATTATTGGCTAGCGCGCGGCTTGCACGCTGGGCCAGACTGGCAGCGCATTCACCCCAGGCGATTAGCTCACCCAGGCGCAACAGTACGTGCTGATTGCGGGTCAGGTGGCCGGTGCGTGCTCGCTCCATGATTTCCGCCAGGCTGTGCAGCGCGATGGCCGCTATATCGGCACCGACGTCGGCTTGCACGGCATGCAATTCGCCTAATCGGGAAGCGCGTGCGTGAAAATATTCGCCACGCGTTTTCAAGTGCTCCTGCCAGCGGTCGCGCGCGATAGTCATCTCCATAATTTCCGAGGTGCCCTCGTAAATGGTGGTGATGCGCACATCGCGCTTGATTTTTTCCACCATATACTCGCGTGTGTAGCCGTAGCCACCGAGCGCCTGAATAGCGGCGTCGGCTGCGGCGTTGCCCGCTTCGGTACACATATATTTGGAGATTGCCCCTTCGGTGTTTAAGGTACCCTCGCCGGCGTCGATGCGTTCTGCCGTTTCCTCTATATAGGCGCGGCCGGCTTCCAGCCGCACGGCGTGTGGCACGATCAACTTGTGCGTGTAGCCTTGTTTTTCCGCCAGCGGCGCGCCGCCTTGAATACGTTCCCTGGAATAGGCGATGGCGCGATCCAGCGCCTCCCAGCCACAGCCCAGGCCGAATGCCGCCACCATCAAGCGGGTAAAGCCGAATACCTGTTGCGCCTGCACCAGGCCCTGGCCTTCGACGTTGCCAAGTAGCTGGTCGGCCGGCACGAGCACGTCGTCCAGACTAACCCGTGCGGTGTTGCTGGCGCGAATTCCGTGTTTGTCTTCCGGTTTGCCGTGGCTCAGCCCCGGCGTACCTTTTTCGACCACAAACCAGCTCGGTCCGCCAGGCGTCATCGCCAAGACGGTATACAGATCGGCGTAGCCACCGTTGCTGATCCACTGCTTGGTGCCGTTGATTTTATAACCACTGATCGCGCCGTTTTCTTCCACCGGCTCGGCCGTGGTGGTCATAGCGCCCAGATCACTGCCGGCCTCCGGCTCGGTGGCGCCGTATGCCATCAGCAGACCTTCGTCGGCTAGTTTGGTCATCCAGCGTTTGCGCTGCTCGTCTGACGCGCCGACCCGAATTGGGTCGCTACCCAAAAACGTCGCCAGCACGCCGGTGCCAACCCCCAGGTCAATGCGTGCCATCGCCTCGCAAAGGCGGTACACGTCGAACGAGCCGCCACCCATACCGCCGTATTCCTCTGGAATAAACAGCAATAAAATGCCGAGCGAGTCGCCGCACATGTCGCGCACCAACTGCTCAGGAAACTCATCGGCGGCATCGAGTTCGAGCAGCGTTTTCTCGGGCATGGTCTCTGCAGCGAACTCGCGAACGGCTTTGAGCGTCATTTTTAAGGTGTCATGATCCAGCCCGCTGGTCACCCTTTGGTCCATAGCTATCACCCTGTCGGCATTGAAATAATCTGCTAGCAAACGTTAGCCGATAGCGCCCGCCGGGTGTTGATTCAAATCAAGAAAAGGCAGTTTTGGACGTACAGGAAAGAGAATTTTCTATCTGGATGGTCTACCGCAGCTGCTTGACTACATTAACGACTGAGGAATCATCCTCGTCAACCATCGCGCCAAAGCCCAGCGCTTTGGCCAAAGTCAGCATACGATCATTTTCTTCCAGCACCGAAGCCTCCGGGCGATGTAAGCCGGCCACGGCGGCCGCTGCGATGAGACCGCGCAGCATTTCGCTGGCAAGCCTGAAACCATGCCACGCGTCGGCGACGGATATGGCAAATTCCACAACGCCGTCAGTCTCCGTTTTCTCGTAGCGTACAACGCCAATTTGCTGCTCGCGCCCGGCTTCGCTGATGATTGCCGTGATGGCGTAGCTCTGAGGGTAGTGCGGATTAGTGAACTGTTCTAGCATGGTTGGTGAAAGTTTGCTAAGCGCTGAGAAGAATCGCAGGCGCCTGGAACGGGGTGACATTTCGCGCATGAATTGCTGCATAATATCGGCGTCCTCGAGATGCATCATACGAAAATCCACCGAATAGCCGCCCGATAGACCGGCGAACGCCACAGCCAAACCGGCTAAAGGATGCCGGCCCAGCGAATAGAACACTACCGCTGCCAGCGGCACCACTCTATAACGCGAAGAAAGGGGCAATACGACGGTTATTTTCTGCCGGAGCGCTTGCTGGATTCACTGCTACTACCTCACGATGCCTCAGCAAGTAGTATGCTCAGCCGTATTGAGGAGGGGGTCAAATAGGATGCGCAGTAGAGATGTGGCGAATGTGGTGTGGTGTAACGAATAAAGCGTAAGTATAGCTTTATTCATTATGCCAAGCTAGGGCACGGGCTCGCAAGCTATAATTTTTTCGCTTATATATTCGTACACGTCAACCAGACGCAAAATGCCAACAATGTCGTCGTCAGAGGTCACCAATAACGACTGGTATTCACCGCTAATAAACTGATGCAGTGCCGTGTCCAGCGGAGCGTCGATAGCAACGGTTTCTTCTCTATCATAAGGACGCAGCAGGTCTCGCACAGTGAGCTTGCACGCCTTCTCTACCAGCCGCGTCAGCGAAGTTTGTCGTAACGCAAAATCCTTTGTCATTGACTCTATCAATGGTCCAAGCGAAGAGGCCCCGGTTTTGTGATAGTCACGCTTCGGTCCCAGGCTTTTTATCACATCCAGCATGGAAATCTTGCCGATGATATCCGCCTCCCACATCACCAATACGGCTCGATCGCGAGCATGTTCGGGACGCTGCCGTACTTCCTCCACACGTGCCTCGCGTAACGCCAGCGCGACGTCACGCAGTTTGCCGCCAGCAGAGACCGTTGCGTAAGCGTCTCTCGGCACCATTAAATCTCTTACTGTAATAATCGTTGCCATGCCATTCAAGTCCACGCAAACTTTATGCTGTTTCGCGTTGCGATTCCTGCGCAACACCGATCAGCGATTCAAGTGCTGATTTATCCACTATCTCCAACATGCGACCGTTAGATTCTATCAGCCGGTTTTTTTCCAGCAGCGCAAACGCGCGGCTGACGCTTTCCAGCGACAAGCCAAGGTAACGACTCACATCAGTACGACTCATTGGCAAAGAAAAACACAGCGACGACAGATGCCGGCGTTCGAATCGGCAAGACAAATCAAGTATAAACGCAGCCAGTCTTTCATGCGCTCTATTTTTTGACAGCATTGACGCATGCTCGTCCTTGCGATTCAACAGTTCACTGATTAACAGCAGGAAGCGTATTTCAACCGCAGACTCTGCTTTTCGATTTGACAACATGCGCGGCACCGGCAGCACACAAAGCGATGTGGTCTCCATGCTGATAGCGCTGCTGACGTAAGCGTTGCTTGACAGTCCGCCAAGGCCAAATATTTCACCGGGAAAATGAAAACCGGTGATGTGCTCTTCACCGTTGGCCAACGTTTGACAGGTCTTTACCGAACCCGAGCGCACCAGAAACACGCCTTCGAAAGGATCTCCTTCGCGAGTAATATATCGTTCCTTCGGCATGGGGTGCCAATGGTCGATCAGCGTTTCAAATTCAGCCACGTGTGTCGCTTCAGAGTTAGCACCAAGACAAAGATGCTGCATACAACATTGGTTGCAATGCACGGCCCTGGCTGCATGGCACCTGGCGTTTGCAATCGGCACGGCATTTGTGGGAGTTGCAGCGGCTGCGTTAACAGTGCTTTCTGACAGTCTGAACATATTGCGACACTCCTCTTTATTGATACAGCTCATTAAGAGTGTATAGCGACTGCCCACCGGTAGAAATTTGCAATTACGCTTATATGACTATGGGAAACTACGTAGATTACACCGGGTGTTGTACGTTTATTCCACAGCAGTGCGATGTCTTGTGTGACGCATCCATTTAACGGCACGTTATTATTTTCTTATGAAAACTGCGAACACACACCGACTTGTCTGGTGTGTGTCCGCCAGTTTTGTTAGCTCCTTCGGCGCGCCTTAGCGAGCAGGTCATCGAGCAGCTTTTTCTCATCTGCAAACAGTTTTTTTAGCAGTTGTTCCTGCTCTTTAAAAGCAGTCTTGAGCAGTTTCTGCTGCTCCTTGGAAACGCGTTTCACTTCAGCAATCGCATCGTCGTAAGATTTCTTGTAGTTAATGGTGTCAGTTTTACTTGCCGTTGTTTTCTTTTTAGCCGCTGTTTTTTTCTTTGCGGCGGTTTTTTTCTTTGGCGTAGCCATATAGAACTCCTGCGTTATGGATAGGTGGTCGTTCGCGTAGGGTAAACGATTTTTTTTAAATATCCAAATAGCGTTGAGTATATTGTCGTGCGCGCAACGCCGTCGACAGCAGCGCTATATATTGATCAATTGGTGCATCAATCTTAACAGCTGATCCGGCCTAATTGGTTTTCTCAATACCTGCATGCTATCGATCTCAATGTCGTTGATGCCAGGAGAGGTGTCACCCGTAACCAGAATGGCTGGCACGCTACGTGCGAAGTGCTGGCGAATGCGGCGCACCACATCGATGCCGGTATCGGACGCACCGAGGTGGTAGTCGGTTAGTATAATCGCCGGGGCGGTGGAGAGCCGTTCAATATGCGCATAAGCGGCTGCGGATGACTCGGCAGCAATCACATCGAACCCCTCTATTTCCAGCAACAGTTGCGACGACTCCAACACGCCTGGGTCATCATCCACCAGCAACACCGTCGCGGCTGTTGTTGGCCGCGGCTGCGAGGCTCGGCCGGTCGCCACTGGCTTGACTGCCACCGAGTCGCCTTTTTGTAGCGTAAACGCAAAGGTAGAACCCTTATTCTCCTCAGATGTGACTTCAACGTCAGTATGCAACAGCGCGGCAATACGCTGCACGATAGAGAGACCAAGCCCCAAGCCCTCATCGCGCTGCTGGCGGTCGCGGCCGACCTGATGAAACTCATCAAAAATATTAGGCAGCTGGTCAGGCGCTATACCTATACCCGTGTCGATCACCTCAATGCGCCGCTGGTCTGCGTGCGCTATGCTGCGCAAAATAACGCTACCAGTATTGGTATAACGGATCGCATTAGCGACCAGGTTCATCAGCATTTGCGCTATCAGACCGGCGTCACCGTGCACGACATGTTCGGTAGCCTCAATATTGAGTTGCAGCCCCTTGATGACCGCCTGTTGCTCAAAGTCTGCCTGCATGCGCGCAAAAACAGGCTGCAATGCCACCGGGCCAAATTCTGCTTTCACCCCACCCGCGTCCAGCCGGCTAACATCGAGCAACGAGTTAAGCAGGCTGCTCATGCCGGCCAGGGAATCTCTCTGCATAAGCAACATTTTTTGCGCTTTGTTATCTTCTATACTTTTGCACAGGGCGCTGTTCAGCAAATTCAACGATTGCAGTGGCTGACGCAGGTCGTGACTGGCCGTCGCCAGAAAGCGTGACTTGGCCGCATTGGCGCGTTCGGCTTCTTCCTTCGCTCGCTGCAGCTGTTGGGTCGCGGCCTGCAATTTGGCGTCAGTTTGTTTGCGCTCACTAATATCTCGCAACGCCGCGCACACCAGTCGGGCAGTTTCAGTTTCTATCGGACTAAGGCTAACCTCAATCGGCAGCTCGCGCCCGTCTTTGGTCAGTGCGAACAGCTCCAGCCTGGCCCCCATTGAGCGTGCCTCAGCTCGCCCAAAAAAATCTTCGCGTTGCGCCACATGGCGTTCGCGAAAGCGCTGGGGAAGCAACTGTTCAACCAACATGCTCTGCAATGCAGCCTGATCATAACCGAACAGAGATGCGGCCTGCGCGTTTGCCAGTTGCACAGCGCCGGCTTGATCGACAATCAACAAAGCGTCGGGTGCCGATTCAAGATAGGCCGACAGTTCGGCTGTACGCTCCTCAACACGCTGCTCAAGCAACTCGTGACTCTTGCGTAGTGCATCATCGGCCTGCCGATGCGCAACAATTTCCGCCTGTAACTGCCGTGCGCGGAAGCGAGCCGTTTGCGCCATGTGAGCGGCGTAGGCAATCAGGCCGCTGAGCAGCAAGCCCGTTGCCAGCATGACATTAACAACGCCGGGGCCGTAAAACGAAACACGATGCAAGGTAGGCCAAAGCCGCACACTCCACTGCACGCCGTGAAATTCGAAGTGTGCTTCCTGAAGCCACTGTTCATTGGCGGGCAATGCGTGTTTTGAGCGCTGGTAAACCTCTTCACCTGCCATGCTAACGGTAAACGCATATTCTGTTTCGGGAATAGCAGCGACGACGATGTTCAGCCATTCCTGCACGCGCAACAAACCGATAATCAGCCCATCAAATTTCTCACCTGGTAAAATAGGTACATAGATTGCTATAGCTGTACCACCTTGGGCAAGATTGAAAGGCTTGGAAAACACTGTGCGTTGCGTATCACGAGCGGCTGCGGGCGCCGCGCCAGGTTGCTCAGTGATGTCCAGGTTTTGCGCCTGTTGATTACCCTCCAACGGCAACACCCAGCGAATAACCAGCGACGAGTCTGCCCACTCTATCGCCTGGAAGCCGGGTTGATCCACCAGGTAGTTCACTACGTCGGCTTCCCAGATCGCGCGTGGCGTACCGCCCGCCACCGCCCAGCGCAAGGCGAGCCGGTTAAGCGCTCGCGCCCGATTGGCGAGATCCTGCTTGATCAGTGTTTGTACGGTAACAACTTGCTCGTCAACAACTTGTTGTAACTGCTTGTGCTGTTGTTCACTGAGTGCGTACCAGGCGGCTATTGTCAGCAGCGCCAATCCGCCGGCAAGCAGCAACGGCAGCCACGGCCGTGGAGCGCTGGTTGTTTGTTGTGGTGGTAGTGCCATGCTGCAGCGCTGTTGTTATGCTCATATGAAAGACGACGAGGCGTGGGGCGATGTCGCGCCGTCTTTCGCTGTTTTGCGGTCAGTGTACACCGGAAGCCAACCGCTGTTAACAAACGGCTTGATACGCGAGCGCCAGACGATTGCTACAGGTACGCTTTATTCGTTGCAGGGCACTCGCAATTGCATAGCAATACGCAGTAGCACTGCAACCTATTACGCTGTAATTATCGTTATAGATTAACAAATACGCGGCAACGGTTCGCCGCTGCCTGGCTCGAGCAAGCGTTGGGTACCAATCGTGCTGGTTAATATCAGTTGCGGCCGTGGCTGCGCCGGCACCACCCGGCCGATACAGGCGGGCGCCGGGCATGTCGGATGCGCGCGCATGACTTGCAGCGCCCTTGCTTCTTCTTGCTGCGGCACAATCACCACTAAACGCCCTTCGCAGGCAACGTACAGCGGGTCGATGCCGAATATTTCACAAGCGCCGCGCACGCTGTCATCGATTGGTACACGCTGTTCGTCAATCTGCATCGATACTTTTGCAGCGCTACACAGTTCGTGGAGGTTGGTCGCCAGTCCGCCGCGGGTGAGGTCGCGCAAACACTGTAGTTTGACATCGGCACCGATCAGGCTGGCCACCACACCGGCCAGACTCTGACAATCGCTGACGATGGGGTCGGCGAATTCCAGACCTTCGCGTTGCGCCAGAATAGCCATACCGTGGCGACCAACATCGCCATTGATTAAAATTGAGGCTCCAGCTGTAATATTGGCGGGCAAGCTGGATACCCCATCCGCAATGCGGCCAATTCCCGTCGTGTTGATAAACAGACCGTCTCCCTTGCCTTTTTCGACGACTTTCGTGTCACCACACACAATCAGCGCTGCGCACGCTGTGGCGGTTTGCGCCATGGATTGCACCACCCGTTGCAAGGTTGCGATCGGCAATCCCTCTTCAATAATCAGTGCACAGGTCAGCACCCAGGGCGTCGCGCCACACATCGCCAAATCGTTAATGGTACCCAGCACGGCTAACTTGCCAATATCACCGCCCGGGAAAAACAGCGGCTGCACCACGAAATTGTCGGTCGCGAATGCCAACCGCTGGCTGCTGGCCTCCAGTATGGCACCGTCTTGTTGTTGCTCAAGATACGCGTTGTTAAACGCAGGCCGGATGAGGCTGTCGAGCAGTTGCTGCGTTGCCCGCCCACCGGCACCGTGCGCCATTTGAATTCGCGCCCCGGCGGCGACCGACGCAGACGCTGGCAGAGGGCAACTCATGTCGATATTTTTATCCATGGTTATGCCTGCCGATAGCGATAGTAGGCGGCGCACGCCCCCTCGCTGGAAACCATTGGCGCACCCAACGGCTGCTCAGGTGTACAGGCACTGCCGAAGTTGGCGCATTGCGGCGGTTTTTTCAGGCCTTTTAAAATCTCGCCGCTGATACATTCAGTGGCAAGAGCCACCGGCTTTTCCAGGCTGCCAAAGCGCGCTTGCGCCGCGTAGTGCTGGTAGTCGTCTCGCAGCATAAGTCCACTTGCCGGTATGCCGCCAATACCGCGCCACGCACTGGTCGCGGGCTTAAACACCTTCTCTATCAACTCGCGCGCCGCACTGTTACCCGCTTTTCTGACGACGCGTAGATACTGGTTTTCGACCTCCGCGCGCTGCTGCTCCAACTGCAATAAACACATGTAGATGCCTTGCAAAATATCCAGCGGTTCAAAGCCGGTAACGACGATGGGCAGACGGTATTCGCTGGCGATAGGCAGATACTCTGCATAGCCCATCACGGTACATACATGGCCGGCCGCCAAAAAGCCCTGCACCCGATTGTCAGGGTCGCTCAAAATAGCCCGCATGGCTGGCGGCACCAGAAAATGCGACAGCAAGATTGAGAAGTTATCGATACCTTGTTGCTGCGCCTGATAAACCACCATGGCATGCGCCGGTGCCGTGGTTTCGAAGCCGACGGCCAGCGATACGACCTGCTTATCCGGATTGTTGCGCGCCACGGCCAGCGCATCCAACGGCGAATAGATGATGCGCACCGTGCCACCTTCGCTGCTTGCGTGCGTCAAGCTGCCGCGTGAACCCGGCACGCGCAGCATATCGCCGAAGGTGCATAATATAGTGTTGGGGGTTTTGGCGATG
>RCMY010001395.1_pt1 | contig 23126 bp, 22 predicted proteins | sample 2041341 | NCBI WGS metagenome assembly RCMY01 (sample SAMN09708234, study PRJNA481090) | Marine sediment metagenome, whole genome shotgun sequencing project.
TGTGCTGAAGAGCGGCGAAACGTTGGTGGTCGGGGGGCAGGATGGTCCGGGTTTCGCCCCTGAGGGCGGATTGGATGGCGGGCCATTGGTCGGCGAAAAAGGGCAGGGTTTGCCAGTCACCTAAGGCGGGGAGGTCGTGGGTCATGGGCTCAGATTAGGCGGAGGGAGTGGGGCTGTTCAAGGGGATGTCGACCAGGGGCTGTCTGCCTCCGTCGCCGAGGGCGGGGCGTCTCTCCCGAGGATTTTACGAGACCCAATGAGCCGGGTTGGTCCACGTGATGGTGTCGAGACCGGTGAAGGCGCGCATTCGGTCCAGTTCTGCCATGAGCTTTTTTTGGCGGGGGGGGGGCCACTGGTTGCCGGGTTCGGACCAGAGGTTCACGATGTTGAGGGAGGATGATTTGCGGTCGGCTTTGATTTCGATGCGGCCGACAAAGCGGTGACCTTCGAGAAGCGGGAAGACGTAGTAGCCCCAGATGCGTTTGGCGGCTGGCACGAACATTTCGACGCGGTAGTCAAAGCCGAAAAGGCGCGAAAGGCGGGTGCGGTCTCGGATAACGGGATCGAAGGGGTTCAGGATCCGCAGGCGCGATGTGGGTGGTTTTAGGGCTGCGAGGCGATCTTCGATGTCGGCTGGCGCGAGGGCGTCCAGCCATTGGCCGTCGGCGGTCTCGTAAGTTATGGGCGTGAGGTTTGGGGCGTCAGCGGTCCAGTCGCGGACTTCCTTGGCGGATGCGGCGTCCCAGAAGCGTTGGATATCGCCGGGGGTTCCAAAGCCGATCCGGTCAAGGGCGGCGTGGCAAAGCCAGTCGATTTGGTCGGTGTCCGGAATTTGGGTGTCGCGCAGAGATTGCGGGAAGATGCGTTCGCCTAAGTCATAGAATTTATTGAAGTTTACGCGGTGACAGGTGGCCAGGTCGCCAGCGTACCACATGTAGTCCAGCGCCAGCTTATGCGGTGGGCGGGACCACATTTCATTCGAGCCGCTGTGGTGGCTGTCGAAGGCTTGGGTGGAGAGTGCACCTTCGGCGCGGATGCGGTCCTTGATGGCGGTGCGGGCGGTTTTGTCGGACATTGATTTTGCCCATCCGGAGCGGTCGAGTTGATCCTTTTTGCGGCGGAACTGGCGTTGCCACATCGGTAGGAATTCCATCGGTAGGACGGAGGCGTCGTGTGTGAAGTGTTCGAAGAGGCCTCGGTCCTTTGACATGGCGCGGTCGAGCATGGGTTCGCGGTAGTTTTGGTTGCGACTCCAAAGGATGTGGTGGTGTGCGCGGGCGACGTATTGGATTGAGTCAAGTTGGACGAAGCCCAAGCGTCGGATCGTTTGCAGCACGTCGGGCGGGCCGGTTGGCGTTTCGGCGAGGCCTTGGGAGGCAAGCCAGAGTTGGCGGGCTGTCGTGTTGGGGATCCGGACGGGCGTCACGCTCATTCTAGGTGGACTGCGTGAGTTTCGCGAGGCCCTCGATTTTGGCACGGGCCGCGCCGCTGTCGATGGATTGCGCGGCCATTTCAGTGCCTTCGGGGAGGTTGGCGGCCTTGCCTGCGATGACGAGGGCGGCGGCGGCGTTGAGGAGGACGGCGTCGCGGTAGGCGGACGGTGTACCGGCGAGCAGGGCTTTGAAAGCGCGGCCGTTTTCTTCGGGGGTGCCGCCGATAATGGCTTCGAAGGGGTGAACGGGCAGGTTTGCGTCTTCGGGGTGGATCGTGCGGTCGGTGATCTGGCCGTCTTTAAGCGCGACAACGGCCGTGGCCCCGGTGATGGTGATTTCATCGGTGCCGTCTGAGCCGTGGACGAGCCAGGCTTCTTCGGAACCAAGTGCTTTCAGCGTTTCGGCCATGGGGCGCAGCATGGCATCGGAGAAGGCTCCGGTGAGTTGGCGTTTGGCGCCTGCAGGATTGGTCAGGGGGCCGAGGATGTTGAATATCGTGCGGGTGCCAAGTTCGGCGCGGGTTGGCATGACGTGGGCGATGGCCGGGTGGTGCATTGGGGCCATCATAAAGCCGATGCCGATTTCGTTTATGGCGCGTTCGACGACTTCGGGGCCGACCATGACGTTGATACCCATCTGGGTGAGAGCGTCGGCGGCTCCGGATTTGGACGACAGGTTGCGGTTGCCGTGTTTGGCGACGGTGACGCCTGCGCCTGCGACGACGAAGGCCGTGGCGGTCGAGATGTTGAGGGTGCCTTTGCCGTCGCCTCCGGTGCCGACAATATCCATTGCGTCTGCCGGGGCTTTGACGGCTTTGCATTTGGCGCGCATGACGCGTGCGGCCGCGGCGTATTCTTCGACCGTTTCGCCGCGGGTGCGAAGCGTCATCAAGAAGCCACCGATTTGAGACGGGGTCGCTTCGCCGTCAAAGAGGATGGCGAAGGCGGCTTCGGCCTCGGCACGTGTGAGTGGGCGGTCGACGGCGGCGGCGATGAGGGCTTTGATGTCATTTGTCATGCGGGCAGGCTTTCGGACGCTGGGATAATGTCGAGGAAATTTTGCAGCATGGCGTGGCCATGTTCGGAGCGGATCGATTCCGGATGGAATTGCAGTCCGTGGATCGGCTTGGTTTTGTGTTGCAGCCCCATGATCGTGCCGTCCTCTAACCATGCCGTGATTTCCAGCGTATCGGGCAGAGTTTCACGATCGACGACAAGGGAATGGTATCGGGTGGCTTCGAGCGGGGTAGGCAGGCCCTTGAAGAGGGATGTGCCGTTATGGTGCATCTTGCCGAGTTTGCCGTGGACGATCTCGGAGTGGCGCACGACCTTGCCGCCAAATACCTGTCCGATGGTTTGATGGCCGAGGCAGACGCCCAAGAGAGGTGTGTTGGTTTCGGCGGCGGCTTCGGTCAGGGCGAGGCAGATGCCGGCTTTGTCAGGGTCACACGGACCCGGCGACAGGATAATGGCTTCGGGTTTCAGCGCCATCGCTTCTTGCACATTCAGCGCGTCGTTGCGGTGAACCGCACATGTTGCGCCAAGCTCGCCCAGAAAATGGACCAGGTTGAAGGTGAAACTGTCGTAATTGTCGATCAGGAGTAACATTTTGCGTCTCTTCGCGCCGATAGGTGCAGATATGGGGTGTCAGGCGCAAAAAGCGCCGGTATACATGGTCAGAGGTGTCAGCATTCGTCAAGGCACCCATGGCATTTGAGCAGACAAAGGAGAGGGCGTTGGGTCGCGGCTTTCTCGCAGGCATATTTTGGGGCGGCATCGTGGGCTTTGCGATGCTTGCTGTATCCAGTCTAGTTTTTGGGCGGCAGGAGTTAAGCCTGCCGCGACCCGAAGCGGTACCCGTTGAGGTGCCCGCCGGGACTGAGTTCGATCAGGCGCGCCCTGAGACCGAACCCGTTGTGCCGAACGCCGAGACGCGACCGGACGCTGAACCGGTGGCCGGTGTTGTGGCTCCTGACGACGCGGTGGAGACGCCACCGGCGTTTGACACGTCCTCTTTGGAAGTGCCGCAGCCAAGCGTGGAAGGGCCTTCAGGGCTTGGAGCGACGCCGGATGTTGCTGAGGAAATTGATATCAATGTGACCGGGCCTGCCAGTTCCACCGATGGGACGGGTACAGATTCGGGGCCGGTTTTGGTGGCACCTGATGTGCCGGGAGCGGCGCCTGAGACCGCGACGGATGCGCCGCTTGAGGCGGATGCGCCCGAAGCTGATGATGTGGCTGTGGTTGCGCCGGAGATTGTTGAAGAGCCTGCACCGATGGCGCCAGCGCCGGAAGTTGCCGATGCGATTGACACGCCCGTGCCGACGATCATTGAAACTGACAGTGCGGATGCGCCCGAGGTTGTCGACGCGCCGGTTGGGATTGAAGTGCCAAGTGTCGATGAGGCTCCGAACGCGATTGTGCGCGTGGACGGCGGCGAGAGCGAGTTTTTCAAGCCTGTCGATGAGATCGGCAATATCGCGCCGAATATCGAGACGGATCGTTTGCCGCGCATAGGCACGACGCCTGACGTGGAAGCGCCGGATGCGATTGTGGTCGAAGCCGCGCCGGAACCCGCGATACCGCTTGAGGGATCGAACGCTTTGACGCGATGGGCGACTGATTACGTGGTGCCCCGCGATCAGCCTTTGATGTCAATTGTATTGGTCCATGTGGGTGATGCAGTGCTTGGGTCATCGGCGATGGCGCAATTGCCGGACACGGTGGCCTTTGCGGTTGATGCGGGCTTGTCGAATGCGCGTCAGATTGCGGCAGACTATCGCGGTATGGGCCGTGAGGTCGTGATGATACCGTCTTTGCCGGTTGCGGCGACGCCTCAGGATGTTGAGGTTGCGTTGCGGGTGAATTTTGAAACCGTGCCGGAGGCGGTGGCGGTTATGGACAACTCGGGTGACAGTTTTCAGTCGGATCGCGCCGCTGTTGCGCAGGTCGTCGATATTGTCGCGGCGTCAGGGCATGGTTTGATTACATTCCCGCGTGGATTGAATACGGCGCATCAGCGCGCCCAGCGTGTCGGTGTGGCGACGGGGTTGATCTTTCGCGACATCGACGGCGCGGGTGAGACCAACGAACAAATTCGTCGGGCCATGGATCGCGCGGCGTTCCGGGCGCGTCAGGACGAGGCCGTGATCCTTGTTGGTCGCACGGATGCGGCGACGATAGAAGCGCTTGCGGAGTGGATGCTGGGTAACCGCGCGGCGAGCGTTGCACTGGCTCCGATATCGGTAGCGCTTCGGGTGCAGTGAGGCGTTAAGGCCTCCTGTGCGGTGACGTCAGTTTCACCAATGCGATAAGATGTAAGCTTTGGGGCGACCCTGATACGAAAAAAGCCGGCCCATGTGAGGGCCGGCTTTTTCTTGTTTGGTATATCAGGAGTGGTGCTAGGCCGGGAGCGCGCGGGCTTCGGCGAAGGAGAGGAGGCGTTTGCTCTTCTCGTCCCAGAGGTGCAGTCGCGCGCAGGCAAGGCTTTCGGCGATTGTCATGCGGTTGCTATCGGCCAGTACCTTATGATCCCTCAGGACCTCGGGGAGCCGGTAAAACGGGATGCGACTATAGAGGTGATGGACATGGTGGATGCCGATGTTCGCGCTGAGCCATTGCAGCGGTGCGGGCAAAACGTAGTGGGAGCTGCCGTGAAGGGCTGCGTCGTGTAGCTGCCAGTCTTCGTTTTCGTCCCAATGCGTATCTTCGAACTGGTGCTGGACGTAGAACAGCCACATGCCAGCCGTTGCAGCCAGAAGCGTGGACGGCAAGAAGATAAGCAAGAGCGGCATCAGGCCGCCGAAGTAGGTGATGACCCCAAGTGCCGCGATGATAACGGCATTGGTGCCCATGGCGCTTGCCCAGTATTTCGCTTGGTTCATCAGGCCGAGCGGCAAACGGTTTTGCAGCAGGAACAAATAGCCGGGGCCGAGGCCGAAAAGGACAATCGGGTTGCGGTAAAGGCGATAGACGAGGCGGCCAAAGGCGCTGCGTTCGTTGTATTCGTCAACGGTGAGCGTTGCGATGTCGCCAATGCCGCGATGGCCAAGGTTGCCCGAGTGACTGTGGTGGACCGAGTGGCAATGACGCCAGACCGCATAGGGCGTCAGAGTCAGCACGCCAAGGGCGCGGCCGGTCCAATCGCTTGCGGTGCGGTTCTTGAAGAACGCGCCGTGGCCGCAGTCGTGTTGGATGGTGAAGAGGCGAAGCAAGAACGCGCCGTTGGCGATCGAAATGGCCAATGTCAGCCAATACGAGACCGAAAGTGACCACCATGCCAGCGCCCAAAGTCCGACGAAGGGGCCGATAGTGACGGCCAGTTCGAAAACACTGCGTGCGGTTGAGGGATCGCGATAGGCCGCGAGGTGTCTGATCCATTCACGTGCGTCGGATGGAGCTTGGGGTGCCGCCTTGGGCTGAGATCTGTCGAACATGCGCCTGCTTTTTTTGTCGTTGTGCGTGCCTTGATAAACAAATGCGCCCACACCGCAATGAATATCATGCCAACAAATGCCAGCCGCGACAACTTAACCACTTTCTGGGTTAAAGAATTGATAGCGTGTTATTCGCGTTTTCTTCGCGTTTTAACGAAAAAGGGCGACGCTTTTGCGCCGCCCTGTCTGTGTTGTCGAAGGTTAGTGGATCAGGAGAACCACCAACGCTCCTGTACTTTGTTGCCGTCGTTGGCCCAGTTTGCTGCCACGGCTTCGTCGTGTGCGAGCGTTTTGGAGTGTGCCGCAAGGTAGCTTGCGAACATTGCCACGATGGCGCCGCCGTCGTCTTGCAGCAGGGTTTGCGCTTCGTTGTACTGCGTCTGACGTGCGGCCTGATCTGTTTCGGCGCGCGCCTGAACAACAACTTCGTTGAAACGGGCAGAGGACTCGGTCGATTTCCAAGCTGTGTCGTTCCATTCGGTGTCGTTGGTGTAGGCGGACGAGTACATCCAGTCCTGCGTCGGGCGACCCGACCAGTAACAAGCGCACCAGCCTTTTTTGTTCCACACGTTCGACCAGTAGCCGTCTGAAGGTTCACGCACGACTTCGATGTCGATCCCGGCTTCTTTGGCAGAGGCCGCGATCAATTGAGCCGCATCGACAGCGCCAGCGAAGGCGGCGTCAGAGGCAGAGAGCTGGATCGGGCCGGAGTGGCCGGACTTTTTGTAGTGCTCTGCTGCAAGCTCTGGGTTGAACTCGTGAGTTGGCAGGTCCGCGTTAAAGAACGGCATAGAGGCGTTCACTGGCACGTCGTTGCCGACTTCACCGTGGCCAAGCAGGATTTTGTCGACGAGTTCCTGACGACGGATCGAGTATTTCAGGGCCATGCGCACGTCGTAGTTGTCGAAGGGTTCGGTGTCGAGACGCATTGGGAAGGTATAGTGCTGAGTGCCGGTGGTCTTGAGGATATCAATGGTCGGCACGCGGTTCATCAGCGCCACTGTATTGGGCGGGATGTCTCCGGCGAAGTCCACATCGCCGTTCATCACAGCGTTCTGGCGCGCGGTTGCATCTAGGATCGACAGAAGTTCGTAGCGGTCGAAGAATGCAGCGCCTTCTTTCCAGTAGTTTGCGTGGCGATCGAACGTGGCACGCACGCCGGGCTCGTATTTGTCGAGCGCGTATCCGCCGGTGCCGATGCCGCTAAGCGCGTCTACGGCGCCGTCTTTGGAGGGCATGATGATCAGGTGGTAGTCGGACACGATGTAAGGGAAGTCCGCGTTGGCGTTTTCCAATTCGAAGATCACCCGGTTCGGGCCATCTGCGCGCATCGACGATATTTGTGTGACGAGGCCTTTGGCTGCCGATTTGGACTCTTCGCTACGGTGATAGTTCATCGTGGCGATAACATCGTCTGCTGTCAGCGTCTTTCCGTTGTGGAATTCAACGCCAGAGCGCAGGTTGAAGATCCATGTGGATGCGGTGTCGCCGGGCTCGAAGCTTTCGGCCAGTTCGCCGACAAGCTCACCAGACTTGGACACTTCGGTCAGGTTATTGCCGATGCTGTAGATAGTGTGCGTGCCGAAATCGTTCTCGGTGGTCGCCGGATCGATCGAGTCAGTGGTCGAGCCGTGGCCGACAGCCATGCGGAACACGCCGCCCATTTTCGGGGTCATCGCTTCGGCGCGACCTGCAAGTGACATTGCGGTTGGCAGGGTAACACCCGTGGCCAGCGCGGACATAATAAAGCGACGGCGGTTGATCTGACCTGTTGTCAGTCGTTGCGCCTGAAGCTTGATATAGCTCTCTTTTTTCATTGTAGTCTCCCGGTTGGTCTTTGATTGCCCGGACTTTGTGCGGGCGTTCTTGTTTATTCCAGCAGATGTTAGCGGGGGTTGGGCGGCGTTAACACCCCAAAGTGATGACGATCGCGCGACAATGGGCGGTGGGGGCAGTTGGTTCGGGCGCGCATGTTTATCGTGGCATGCGGCCTGTGTCCGGGCCGTCGAGGCGACCATAGCCTGCTTTTTCGGGCATGGTTTGGCCGGGATAGCCGGTGTCTTCGGCTACCGCGAGGGCATTGAACCAAGCCTCATCGCCCGGTGCGGGGCCGGTTTTTCCGCCGTCGATCCAGTTGAGCAGGGCAAGAGCGATGCGGCGCGTGGCGAGCGCCGTCGAAAAGCTGGTGCCTTCCATGGTCATGGTGGATCCACTTTTCGAGCCCGACGCCAGTAATCCGAACCGCGACGCGCCATCTTCGCCAGGGAGGAGAGCTGTAGGCGCGCCGCGACCCTGTCCAACGGCAGTCAAAGACGCTGCGCTGGAAAACAGGGATGGTTTGCCGTCGGTCCTGCGGTAGCTGCCGATGACGCTGGCTGCGTGTGTGTGTGCAATCGCGTTCATTGTGGCTCGTCGCTGGATCGGCGGAGTGTTGTCAGTGAGGACGGGGGGGGAGCCGTCGACGGGGTAGTTGTAGGCGTCAATCAGGCGACCTGTCTGGTCGTGGGCGTCAAAATCGGGGTGCGCAAAGGTCGAAGTCAGGCCTGTTTCGCTACCATGGGTCAGGCTTTGGTCCGACTGGACGTGGGCCCAGCCTTTTTGCGGCGCGCCGGTGGTCGCGGCGGCGATGTTGAGGGTCCAGCCTCCTGCGGGCGTGGTTTCGCTGCGCGCCGCGTTCAGGGTCGGGCGCGAACACAAGGTGTAGGACATGCGGTGCGCGGTCGCCGGAGTGCTGGCGTCAAGGGGCGCGTTGTCGTGGGATTCGCAGTAGAGTCGCGCAAGTGGGCGGTCCGGTTGGTCCGTGTCGGTGAGGGTCGCGATCTGACCGGTGCGTCCGGGGCCTGCGGGTCCGAGGGGGCCATTTGGCGGGGCAAGCGAGGCTATCAACGGATGATCGGCGTTCGGATCGACCGGGCCGGGCAGGGCATCGGACCAAACCTCGGCGTAGTTTGGGGTGTGGTCTTCGGGGGCGAGGCGCCATGTGAGGGTGGTGGATGCGGTATCGCTGGCCTCGAAGGCCGCGGTGCCTTCGGAGAGGAGGTCGTTGCCCGCGGGCAGGACCACGCGGATCACACGGTCTTCGGCCATCGCGCGGCGTGCAGCTTCGGCGATGACCTTTTCGATCAGCATCTGTCCGTCTTTGGGACCGGCTTGCAGGCCGTAGGAGAGGTTGATCACGACGGGAAAGTGGCCCGGTCCATGGTCGCATGCGGCCCAGATCCGGTCTGCGCGATCAAGGATGTAGTCGATTGCGTGGATCGCGAAGAATTCCAGGAAGTTGCCCGAGGCGCCGATGCAGGAGCGCGGTGGCAGACCGACGGCGATAAGCGGCAAGCGGCGGCGGGCCTCGTCGAGGTCGGGGCGTGTAAGGTCGAACCCGGCGGCGAGATCGGCGACGTGGGTGCCGTGTGTGCCGTTCTGTTCGAGGCGGCGGTCGCCGCGCGCATAGTTGAATTGGGTCAGGCCAGCGGCGCGATCAAACGCGGCCTCGTCGATGTTGTCGCCAATTTTGCAGCGCCACATGAGGCGGTCAATTTCAGTGCGGAAAAGTTCGCGACCAAACGGCACGGCGGCGTCTTTGCGCCATGTGCCGCCTTGTAGCCATGCCGCAAGAAAGCGCGAGCCGCCGTCGATGCGTCTAAAACGGGCGTTGGCGATCGCGATTGCGCTGTCGATGACACCGATGATGGCGGCGTCGGGGTCGGGCATCCATGTTAGTTGGATTTCGGGATCGCTGGCGGGGGTTTCATCGGTGGGGCAGCGTGCGAAGTCCGGCAGTGGCGCCGGGGCGGGCGTGCCGCCGACCGACGCCGCTTGGGGGAGCGGAGCGAGGGACAGCCCGTCCATGTGATCTTGACCGTTGAACGTGACCGTGCGGTACCAATCAACATAAGGCGAAGTCGTGGTGGCGCGGTCGCTCCAGCCGCTCCATGTCAGGGACATCAGTGCGCCTCCTGCCATTCGTCAGCGGCTTCTTCCCAAAGCGTGCCGAAGACGTCGCGGGTTGTGGGGCGCATTGGCGCGTCGTCGTCCAATTGATCGCGCAGCCAGCCAAGGGACAAATCAAACGGCGGATCACCTTCTGACGGGGCCGCGAAGCCCAAAGTGCGCGGTTGTGGCCAGTCGATCTGGCCGCGCCCCGAGGCGATGCGGAACATGGTTTCGCCAAGAGCGCAGCCGACAAGGGCCCCGGCGGCGCTGTCGACAGGGAAGTGGACGCCCGCCACGGTGCGGTTGGTGGCGATCCGGTGCGCGATGCGGAATGGCATGGCGGCAATGGTTGCTTCTGCGTCTGTATTGGTCAGTGCGGATTTTGGCCCGAGACCGGTCATCACGCGCGACATCACGGTGGCCGCGACGAAGACTTCGATGGCGTGGCCCGACGGATAGCTGGAATGGTCCGGCGTCTGGATCATCGGTTGCACTTGCGGCGCATAGTCGATGGGACGCGGCGCGCGGCAGAAGTGTTTCAGCGGCATTTCGACGTGTACGGCCAACCGGATCGCGGCGGCCAGAAGTTCGAGCGTTTTGCCGTGGCGATCCGTATCGAGATAGGCGACGGCGCCGAAGAAGGACATGAGGTCCTCGGTTTGCTCAAGGATTTCCGCCATGCGATCGTCGCGCAGATCGGCGTAGGCGCGCACCATCGACAATTGTTGTTCGAAGGTTTCCGCGTCCGGGCGTTCCAGCGTAACGACAGTGTTGCCGAGCGCCTTTAGGTGAGCTTCGCCGTCGTGACCGGTGACGCTGAAATGAGGTGTCAAAAGCGAGTCAATCAGATCACCGCGCACAGTGCGGCTGAGGTAACTGATGTCGGTGTCATCTTCGCCAATGGGGCCGGGATGGCGCAATGGCGTGCCGTCCCAATAGCCAACAACGCCGTCATAGGTTGAGATGAGCGCAGAGCTGAGCATGCCACCTGCGGGACCACCTGCGTGGTCGTCGCCCTGGCCTTTGCCCTGACCTTTGCCTTGGCCCTTACCCTGACCTTTGCCCTGGCCTTTGCCTTGACCCTTACCTTGGCCTTTTCCCTGACCTTTGCCGTATTCCGCCATGTCTCACCTCTGTTTGTGACTTGGCGTCAACAGACCCGGCAAAAGGCGCGGTGGCAATCGAACAACGACAAAGTTCTACGGTTTCACGGACCATTCACGCAAAGGGTCAATTTGTGGGTTTTTTGTTAATCTCTTGATTCTGTTGCAGCGCCTGTGTGAACGTTGACGCAAGGGCACCCATCGAAACGGAGGCTTTTCCGTAATCGAAAAGGGATAGGGATGACGACGAAGAAAGCGGGTACTTTGCGGCTTGCGCTTTATGGCCGGTTCACACTGGTGGATGAAGAGGGCGTTTCACGCGCGCCCAATAGCGCTAAGGCGCAGGCGTTGATCGCAATGATCGCGACCAATGACACCGGCAGTCGCGGCAGGCTTTGGCTCCAAAAGAAGCTTTGGTCGACAAGTGACCGCGACCGGGCGTCCGTGAGTTTGCGGCAGGCCTTGAGCGAAGTGCGGCGCTGTCTTGGACCGGCGCGCGATCTCTTGCAGGCCGACCGCCGCAGTGTCTCGCTTGATATGGAGCGCATTTTGGTGACGGCCCCGAAGGAGGGGCAAGAGTTTCTGGAAGGCATTGGTCTTGGGGACCGGGATCATGTGCTGGCGAAATGGCTGGAACGCGAACGAACGAGCCCCGTTTCGATGTCGGATGATGCTTTTGTTGTGGTGGCAGCCTCCCGGCCTACACGCAGAGCGAATGCCCCGCCAAAGATCATTTTCCACACCGAAGGCGCTGACTCTCAGACCCGTCTGATTGAGGACATCTTCGTCGATTGCGTTGTACGGTCTTTGCGCGAAGCGATGACGGTCGATATTCACGTGGCGTCCAGCCCGCCGCCTGTGGGCGAGACGTTTCGGGTCGCTGTGCAGGCCTATAGCGTCGAAGGCTCGAAGATCGGCATTCGCGCCCGGATCGCCCACGGGACGGACGAAAGTCTGATATGGGCTGGCATGACGGCGACGCAACTTCATGGTGCGCCGCCCGTTGAGGATCTTGAGATCGTTTCGCTTGGTAATCAATTGATTGACGCTTTGGCGGATGCTCTGACGTTACAGGTTGATCAGGCCCAAGAGATGCGCGACGCCAATTTGCTGATCCGTCTTGCGGTCCGCCGGATTTTTCAGATGCGTCCCGAAGCCTTGACTGAAGCGGATGCAATGCTGGTGCAGGCCCATGCGATTGCGCCGCGCGGATTGTCGGCCGCCTGGCGCGCGCAGTTGCGGGTGATCCAAGAGGTCGAGCGGCACGATGGGCGCAGCGACACGCTTGCCGAAGAAGCGCGCAGCCTGACGGCGCATGCGATGGAGCTTGAGCCGTTGAATTCGATGGTATTGGCCGCAGTGGCCAATGCGCGACTGGTGCTGGATGACGATGTCAGCGGTTGCAATGAATTGGCGCGTAAGAGCGTTGGTTTGAACCCGTCAAACCCATTGGCATGGGACAGTTTGTCGACAGCCAAGCTTTACGCGGGTCAGATTGGGGAGGCGCATGCCCTTGCGGTGCGCGCACAACGTATATCGGCAGGATCTCCGTTCGGGTTCTGGTGGGATTTTGGGCGCTGTTTGACGGCAGCTTTGACCGGTCGCGGCGACGAGGCATTGCGGCTGGCCGAGGCGGCCCATGCGTTATCGCCGCAGTTCCGTCCGCCAATGCGGTATCTGACGGCGCTTTATGCCAGCAATGATCGGCCAGAGGCAGCACAGCGGGTGGCGGAGCGGCTGAAGAGGCTGGAGGCTGACTTTAGTTTCGACCGCATGGCCAATGATGCGGAGTATCCGATCTCTCCTTTGCGCTGGAGCGGACTTTTGAACAGCGACAAGATATCGGCGCTTGCCTGAAAACAGGGTTTTGCGGGAATCGCGCAGAATTCTGCTTCGGATTGTCTGAAAATTCATGGAAAGTCTGTGACGCGATGTTTCCTTCCTTTGGCTAATGCTGGGGCTCATTCGAACATTGTCGCCTGTTTGGAAAAATAACCTCTTTGGACTGCGCGTGGGATGGGCCAAGAAACCCTACGTCATGCTTGATTTGCGAATTGGAAACAAACTGTTGATCGGGTTTTGCGCCGATTTTCGAGGTCAGAATGCGGCTGAGTTGGGGCAAATTTCGCGGGCTGATTGTTGAGGTTTGAGAAACAAGACCGCCATAAAAGCCTTTAAGTTTGGTGGATTGAGCGGCTGAGCGTCCAGATTGTCGCCGATGTGGCGACGCAGCATTTACGGCTCTGTGGCGGGGGGGGGCGGGGGCTTCCCATTCCTGACCCATTCGACGTCGCTGCGCCAAACTTTCGCCAATGCCATCGTGGATAAAGGACCTGTTAGCGGAACGGCGATGACACACCATCGCCGCCTCGTGTAAAAGGTTCTCGCCGGCATGTTGCCGGTACCCAGGGTAGGGGGCGTGTCAAAGAGTGTGGACAGCGACACGTCCCATTTTGGATTGGTTGCCCCCATGTTTTTTGGGGGAAGGTAAAAGGTAGGTTGAGTGATGAGTAGTGCAGATGCAAACGGCCCCGAAACGTCAGTTTCCGGCGTCATGAAGGTTCTGACGCGAATGCGTGATCGTTCGTCCGGAGCCAAGGCGAAACCAGAAGCGCCTGTGGCACAGACCTCTGATGAGCATGCGCAAGGGTCGGCGGATCGCTGGCCATTGCCGGGATTGGCGCCGATGACGCGCGTTCGCACATCGTTTGGGGACGTGCATGCAGTTGCCTTGCGCAAGGGCGATCTGGTGCAAACGCGTGGCGGTGATTTCAAGCCAATTGTGTGGTTGAACCGGATCATGCTTGATCAGCGTTTTCTGGACGAGAAGGCCGACTCGAACCCGATCCGTATTCAAGCGGGAGCAGTGGGAAGTGCTGTTCCGACGACTGATATCATGGTCTCGCCGCGTCAGGTTGTTTGTCCGTCACCGATGTCGAACATAAAGAAGCGCCACGAAGCCAGTGAACTTGTGTCCAAGGCGGGTGTGGCGCGTCAGCGCGAAACGGGGCTGAGCTATACGATGTTCCACCTTGGCGATCCCGAAGAGATCTATTGCGACGGCGTTTACTTGTTGTTTGAGCCACTGCGCAACGCGGCATAGGCTCTATAAACCAAATCTTTAGCCCAACCTTCTAGAGAAAAGGCCACGTCGCTTGCGCGCACGTGGCTTTTTGTCGTTGTGAGGGAATAGTGGTGAGTTCAGACGGAACCCGACCCACGCGCGCGATCCGCGTGTTGATTGTGGATGATACGCGCACCATCCGGATGTGGATCCGTTCATTGCTGGCGCGCGATCCGCGGATCGTGGTGGTGGGTGAGGCGTCCGATCCGTACGAGGCACGCGATCTTATCAAAGCGTTGCAACCCGATGTTTTGACGTTGGATGTCGAGATGCCTCGGATGAACGGGTTTGTGTTCCTAGAGAAAATCATGCGGTTGCGACCGATGCCGGTGGTCATGATTTCGACCCGTACAGCCGAGCAAAGTGATGGAGCCGTGCGCGCCTTGTCGCTTGGGGCGCTGGATTGCATTGATCTCAAGCGTCTCCAGAGAGGGGACCCACGGATTGCCGATATTGCCGATACCCTGGTCATGGCGGCCGGCGCCATGGTGCGCCAACGTCGCGACGTTCCTGCTAATGCGTCTTTATCTGCGGCCTCCGGTTCCTATTCCTGGAACGGTAAGTTTGTTTTCATCGGCAGTTCAACGGGGGGCGTCGAGGCGTTGTTGCAGGTATTTGCGCAATTCCCTGAAAACTGCCCGCCAACGGTTGTGGCGCAGCACATGCCAAGGCACTTTTTGGAAAGTTTCTCGCATCGACTGAATGCGCGTTGTCCGCCTGAGGTGCGATTGGCGCAAGGGGGTGATGTACTCAAACAGGGGCAAGTTCTTGTGGCGGCGGGCGGTGATCATCACATCCGGATCCGGGGTCCGGAAAGGCCAAGGATTTCTGAGGTGCCGGATGACGGAAGCGCGCTTTATGTGCCGTCAGTAGAAGTTCTCTTCAAGTCAGCCGTGCAGTTGGGGTCCAAAGCGGTCGGCGTAATGTTGACTGGCATGGGGCGCGATGGGGCGCAGGAATTGTTGGAAATGCGACGGGCGGGCGCACATACAATTGCACAATCTCCTGAAACCGTTGTGGTGGATGGCATGCCGCGGGCGGCACGCGAATGCGGCGCGGTCGTAGATGTGTGCGACATCCACAAAGTGGGTCAGCGCATTCTTGAAGTCACCTCGCGACGGGACGCGCTGTGACGGTCAACATAAGCAATTATATATCTCAAGGTGAATTCGCAGTCGGAAAAAAGCCAGCGGAGGTCATTTCGACGGTTCTTGGGTCATGTGTGTCGGTGTGCCTTTGGGACCCGGTCGCCCGGATCGGTGGTATGAACCACATGCTTTTGCCAGAAGCGGCGATTGAAGAGGTCAATAGAAGCGCCGGTGCTGTAGATATGGAACTTCTCATAAACGCTATGGTTCGCATTGGTGCGGACAGGCGCAATCTGCGCGCGAAGGTTTTTGGTGGTGCGTCGATGCTGAACGGCATCACAGAAATCGGTGCGCGGAATTCTCGCTTTGTGTTGGACTATATCGAACGCGAAAATATCGCATGCGATGCCTCCAGCACCGGGGGCATGTCGGCGCGGCAACTGAAGTTTTGGCCTGAAAGCGGGGCGGCACGTCAACGATTGGTCAGCGAGGCGCCGGCCATTCGTAAACCAGAAGCGCCGCGCGCAAACGACGTCGAGTTGTTTTAAGTGACCTTTGGCCGTTGGTTTTGGTAAGTAGTATCTTCAACGCAAACAAGTGATCGGCTGGGATTGCTGTTTATGTTGAGCGGCAAGTGCTCTTTGAAGCGATCACCGCATTCTAGAACAAGGTGACGTCGCCTTTTGCGTGCTGTTTTGAGAGAGAGACATCTATCCCGTCAAACACTGCCGAGGCGGTTGAAGGTAGCGTGCAGACGTCTCGCAGACGTGCCGGTTCAAAACGCCCCTCAGAGAAATCTGAGCCCAATTGTTTGACTATTTTTGCCAGATCTTGAAGAAGTTGTGCGTGACGATCCAGCCCTTGAAGACTAAAGATTTCACTCCCGGCATTTTGCAATGTCGGTAGATCTTGTCCTATCGCCACCTGAAAAGCGAGGGTTTCGGCGTGAAGCGTGGTAAGCTCGCGCGCGATACCCATATGGATATCAGCGATGGACTGGGCAATGTCGTGCGCCTGAGCATCCTGAACCACAGACATGACTAGAGCCGACCCACGATTGCTTCGATCGATGATTTTAGGTCCGCTGGTTGGAACGGCTTTCTCAGGAAGTTGTTCATCCCCAACTGGCGACCTTTTTCGATAATTGCGGGTTCGGCGCGGCCCGTAATGAGGAGAAAACCGATTTTCGCGGTTTGAGGTGTCTTTCGCAGGTAGTGCAGCAAATGAAGACCGTCCATTTCAGGCATGTTGTAGTCAGACACCACCAAATGCACCGGAGACCGCAAGAGCGACTGTAGAGCGGATTTTCCGTCACCTGCAGTCGCAACATTCCGGATTCCGATAGAATCCAGTGCTTGAGTGATGAGTCCGCGGCTTGTCGACATATCGTCAACGACCAATACGCGAAGCTGTTCTCTCAATGACATTTGACTTCCTCTATCTATTTGGCTGGCGAGCTTGAGGGGATGGTTTTGCGGTAAGTTGTGACACCTGATGCCACGAACCCCATCGCTTCCGGACTTTGAATGCGCTCGGAATGTCCGAGAAATAAGACCCCATCGCGCGCGAGCGCGTCATGGAAGCGGGGCCACAGATCCTTCTGTGTCGGATTATCGAAATAAATAAGAACATTTCGACAAAATATGGCGTCGAATTTCTGTTTCATCGGCCACGGTCGAAGAAGATTGAGCGGGCGCAACGTCACAAGATCACGGGCGGATTTGGCGACGGTGGCGCCTTGCTCGGGTTGAGACGCGGCCACCATGAATTTGCTTCGCATATCATTAGGAAGAGAGGACGTTTCCTCGTTCGAATAGGTGGCATCGCAAGCTCTGTTCAGAATTTTGAGGTCAATATCGGTTCCGAGAATTTTAATATCCAAGGTGTGGATATCAGGGACGCGCGACAGGAGCACCATTGCCAACGAATAGGGTTCTTGACCGCTTGAACATCCGGCCGACCAAATTCTGACTTTTGACCCACTCCGCGCCCTTTCAAGAAGACCTGGCAGTAGTTTTTTTTCAAACGTATCGAAGTGATGTCGTTCGCGAAAAAAACTTGAAACATTGGTCGTAAGAACTGAAATCAACTCATTTTTGATCGTACGGTTGCTGTCTTTTTTGATGCTCTCAAAGTAGTCGTCGAGGCTGTCGCAGCAAATCTCGCGCAAGTGACGGGTCAACCTACTTTGGATCATTTGCCGCTTGGAATCTGAAATCATCAGGCCGGCTTCGGCAAAAGCAATCGTGGAAAGCTCTTTGAATTGCTGATCGCTCAAGGCCATCGCAGGTCTGTGAGCGGTGTTGGACTGAACCGATGTTGTCACGCTGCAACCTCGTCGTTTGATGGCAATACTGAACTGAGGTCGAGAATGCGAACCATGCGTTCTTCAACGATTGTCAGTCCGCGCAGAAAAGAGTCGGCTGTGTCGCCTCCAATTTGAGGAGGTTGTTGCATCGCGTCCGTGGGAATGGAGAAGATGTCCGATACAGCGTCGACACGCAGCCCAACTGTTCTGCCCTCCAGATCGACGACGACGACGACGTTTCGTTCGTGTGGCTCTTGCGCCTCTAGGCCAAGACGAAGGGCGAGATCAACGACCGGTAAGACGGTGCCGCGCAGGTTGATCACGCCGCGCACGAAATTTGGCGAATGTGGGAGTGATGTTGCCTTCGTCCACCCCCGGATTTCACGAACCGACATTATGTCGACGGAATACTCATGGTCGCCCACATAAAATGACAGGAGCTCAATTTCCTGCGCCGCAGTGTCGTTCTGTTTTTTGGTGTTGATTGACGTCATGTCAGCTTGCTTTCTCGAGGGATGACAAGACGCGGCTGCGACCGTTGGCGTGGGCCATGAGGTCGCTGGCGTCTAGGATGAGGGCGATTTGCCCATCACCGAGGATGGTCGCGGCGGCGACGCCCGGGACGTGTCCGTAGCTGTCTTGAAGCCCTTTGATGACAACCTGACGCTGGTCTTCGATGCCATCGACCACCAGAGCGGAGCGGCTTCCATCCTCTTGAACCACCACGAGGGCGATTGCGCCTTCATAATTGGTTTTTGGCGCGCGGTAGCCAAGTTCGACACCAAGGTCGAGCAGCGGCACGAATTCATCGCGTACGGATATAACAGTTGTTTCGGGGCCAAGGCGTTCGATGATCTCGGGTTGTAACGTCAAAGTTTCAGCAATTGCAGTGAGCGGCACAACCAAGGTTTCATCTTCTACCGTGATCACCATGCCATCCAAGACTGCCAAAGTAAGTGGCATAGAGATTGAAAAATTGGTGCCTATTCCTTCGGTGGAGGCGATAGATATCCGTCCGCCAAGGGACGTGATCGCGCTTTTGACGACGTCCATGCCGACACCGCGACCTGACAAGTTGGACACTTCTGTGACGGTCGAAAATCCGGGCATGAAGAGTAGATTTTCAATCTCGCTGTCCGAGAGTTGGGCGTCTTCGGGGATGAGACCTTTGGAGATTGCGATGTCGCGGACTTTTGGTCGGTTAATACCAGCACCATCGTCGGAGATTTCGATCACCACGCGTCCAGAGCGGTGCGCTGCCGTCAGCCGCACAATGCCTTCAACGGGTTTGCCGGCAGCAAGTCGGTCTTCGGAGCTTTCCAAGCCATGGTCGACGGCGTTGCGTATCATGTGGGTCAAGGGATCCGCGAGGCGTTCAATGACGGTTTTGTCAATCTCGGTATTGTCACCGTCAGTGACCAGGCGCACCTTTTTGTCGACGGCCGCGGAAGCTTCGCGGACGATACGTGACATGCGTTGGAAGAGCGATTTTACAGGTTGAGCCCGTATCATCATCACGCTTTCCTGGATGTCACGGGTGAGTTGCATGAACTCGTCAAGTCCGGACGAAATGCTGGAGCTTGAGAGCAAGTTTGCCCGAGAGACTGATTGCGACAGCATGGCCTGATTGATCACCAGTTCCCCGACGAGATTGACCAGACGATCAATGCGATTGAGATCGACGCGCACTGTGGCTGATTGGGTGTTTGGCTTGGCGATTGGAGCAGGTGTTTTTTCCGCGAGGCGTGGCGCAGAGGCGGTGGCCGGAGATGGCGCTGAGGTGGAAAGCGGAGTTGTCGGCGCTTGTGGTGTTTGTGAGGCGGCTTGCACCTCAGGGGGGTTAGAAACTTTGGCGGTGATTGGCGTTGTGGTGCCGGGGGAGTGAGTATTGATACTGATTTCAAGGTCACATAGACCGTCAACGAAATCAAAAACTTCACGTGCGAGTTGCGCGTCTTCACTGTCGGCCAGCCTTACGACCCAAGCAAGGCCGGGCGTTTTGAGTGCGTCCTCGAAAGTGTCGGCTGGGGTGAAGGTAAAGTCGATATCACATAGGCCAAAGTCGCTGAGGTTGCGCAGCAAAAATAGAGGCTCGTTTCCGAGGTCAAAGAGGGCGGTCTTTGGAGCAAACTTGACCAGTAGCCCGTGACCGGATGCCGACGGTTGCGCATCCTCTGCGGCGTCGTTCAAAGCGTGTTCCGGCGCGCCTTCATACAGGATGGCTGCAAGTTCTGCATCAAATTCCGCATCAAATTCGGCATCGTCGAAGTCCGCACCCGGAGCGGCGGGAGCGGTGAGATCCAAATCAAGCGTCATGGGCTGAAAGTCGGAGACTTGTTCCTCAACTTCTTCGAGCGAAATTCCAGCGCATGCGGCAAGTTCGGCGAGGAGCGGTGCATATAGGGTGTCTTGGATGTCCGTTGCGTCCCGCGACATTTGGACGAGATCGGAAAGCATATCGCCACAACTGAAGAACAACACCAGCAAGGCTTCGTCGGCGGCCAGCGTTTCAGAACGCACCATATCCATGACGGTTTCAAACTGGTGGGCGAAGGCCACAAGGTCATCGAGGGCGAAGGCACCGGCGCCGCCCTTGATCGAGTGGACGGCGCGGAATGCGATGTTGATGGTGTCTTTGTTGGTTGGGTCCTCTGTCATATCCTGCAACGCGTCAAAGAGGCTTTCCAAAAGCTCTTCGCATTCAATGAAGAATGACGCGCGTATTTCCTGCATGGGATCAGACATCTGAAGTTACCCTGCAACCATGCGCAAGGCACGAATGAGTTTGTCCTGCGCGAAAGGTTTAACGATCCAACCCGTCGCACCCGCATTGCGGGCACGCGTTTTAAGCTCGTCGGCGCTTTCGGTGGTGAGGACCAAAATTGGTGTCAAGCGCGAGGCATCGCGCCCCCGGATGGCGTCGATGAAGCCAAAACCATCCAGTCGCGGCATATTGATGTCGGTGATAATAACGTCCGGCACGAGGTTTTGAAGGACTTCGAGACCGTGTTCGCCGTCTTCAGCAAGGTGGACGTCGAAATCATCTTCGTGCAGAGCGAGCTTGATCATATCGCGCATTGTTCGGCTGTCGTCGACGGCAAGTACGGATATCGTCATATCGCAACCCCGGTTGTGAGAGATGTCTCGGTGATGCCGAATTCGACAAATGCTTTTTCGACACCGGGCAGGACATTTGAAACGGTTATCGCATGGCCACCAGACGACCAGTGATCGCGGGCGTTGAGGAGGACCTGCAAACACAAGGCACCCAGCATAGTGACCTTGCCAAAATCGAGCGTCAGATCACGACCGGCAAAGCGCGCCAGTTCGGCGTGGACATGCTCTGCTGCGGCGGTGTCCAGTTTTTCAGGCAAACGTACCCGCACAGGCCCCTCGGCGTGGTCCAACGCATCGGGCGCCAAGTCGGGCGTTGCCTTGGGCAATGTATCGGGATCCGCCATCAAGAACTTTCCTTTGTCCGTTCTGACGCAGGTCTATCCGAGCGATTGTTAAGGCGTGGTTACGGCCTCAGAAAATATGCCGTCAATTTTCCAGATGTGCGATCAATCCGGTCAATGCAGCATAGTCGTCCTCGATAATATGGACGGCGAAGTTTTGCATGAAGCCAGCGAAACGACCCTTGTCGCGATAGGCTTCGGTAAATCCAAACGCGCTCATGTGCGGGGCCATTGCGCGGGCGACGCCTCCGACGAGGTAGAGCCCGCCAAAGGGCAGGTGGACAAGGGAAAGGTTGCCGCAAACGGTGCCGAGAAGACGGATGAACGTCGCGACTGCGGCGGTGGCAACCGGGTCGTCTTGGGTGTTGCAGGCGGCCATGATGTCGGCGGCAGTGCGTTCGCCGTGGGCTCCGGTTTCTTGCGCATGCCAGCGATAGACACGTTCGAGGCCGCGCCCTGAGAGTACATCTTCGATGGCCGGAAACCCGTGGGCGGTTTCGACGAAGTGGCATAAGCGCAGGTCGTCTTCGGTTCGGATTGGCAGGTTGGCGTGGCCGGCTTCGGAGGGCGGAACAAAGCGGCCCTGAAGCGTGTCGTGAACCGGCGCTGCGTTGAAACCTGTGCCGACGCCGACCACTAAACGCCCTGCATTAGCGGTGGCGTCGGGGCCGGGCACGATGGAGCGCAGGTTGGCTTCGTCGATGAGGCCAAGCGCATGCCCTTGGGCCTGCAAATCGTTCAAGACGGCAACTTGTTCGGCGCCGGTGGCGCGTTCGAGTGTTTCGCGGTCGATGGACCAATCGAGGTTTGTCATCACGCCGCGCCCATCGCGCACCGGCCCTGCCACGGCGACCGAAGCGCCGTCGATGTGGCTGACGCCCTGATGTTCCAAATAGGCGCGCAGGACGGTTTCCAGACCGGGGTAGTCGGCGTTGCGGAAGCGTTTGATTGTATCGGTGCGCAGGCGCGATCCGGTGGCCAAGGCGACGCGGGTGTTGGTGCCGCCAACGTCGGCGACAAGCAAAGTGCGGGCGAGGGGCTCTTGGGTCATATACAGGTCCGGGTTAGCGTGGCGCGGTGGGACGGTGTTAAGATGCTTTGGGGCTTGGCGGCAAGGGGCGCGGTAATTTCGAGAGCCTGCGGTTCACGGTGTTCTAGCCATTGGACCGCACCGCAGCAGCAACGACCGGCCCGGTTGATTGGCCAATGGTCAGTTCGGCTTCCATCAGGACATGCATCGTGGCGTCAGGGTTCAGTCCTTCGTCGCGGCGACGGATTATTTTGAGCAACATGGCGGCAGCGCGTTGGCCGGCCTCTTGGACGGAGGATCGCACGGCCGTGAAAAGCGGTACGTCGCCTGAATTGCGGAAGTAGGACAATGCATCGTCGTGGATCACGACCGACACATCGCGTCCAACCACGCGGCCTGCGTCTTCGATGGCGCGGCGTACGCCAATGGCGGGAATGATCGAAGAGACCATGAACGCTGTCGGCGCATCGTTGGCGGCAAGCATCCGGCGGGCGGCTTCGTAGCCGTAGTTTTCCGTCATTTCGTCGTGGGCGATTAGGTCAGGGTCAATTGCCACGCCTCGTTCGAGAAGGGCGCGTTTGTAGCCGTCGCTGCGTCGATGCGCGAAGTCCATGTTGGCAAGGCCATTAAGCAGGGCGATCCGGCGATGGCCGAGGTCCAAAAGAAGACCCGTGGCGCGTTCAAATGCCCGGCGATTATTGACGTCGAGCCAGTTATAGGGCGTCAGGATGCCGCTGGAACGACCATGCACAACAAAGGGGATATCGAGGTCCTGAAGCATTGTTATGCGCGGGTCCATCAGCGTCGGTGCATGGACGATCAGTCCGTCGACGATCTGACGCGTGGCGATGTCGTGGTAGACGCGTTCTTGATCTGAATCGGGGACAACCGACAAAAGGAGATCGTAGCCAGCGCGGGCGTATTCTTCGCCTGCACCGGCAATGAAATCGGCAAAGACAGGATTTACCATCTCGTGTTTACTAGACACAGGAACAACGTGGCCGATGCTCATCGAGCGCCCCGTGGCGAGGCTTTTGGCGCGGGTACTGGGGCGGTAATTATGCGCCTCGGCGGCCTCGCGCACCTTCTTACGGGTGGCTTCACTGACTTCGGGATATCCGTTCAGCGCCCGATCGTGCTTATTCCCAGCAGCTTACCAGAACAGTCATGCCGGTGGCACGTTCCGAAATCTGGAACGCCGTGAGCGCGCCTGAGGG
>RCMY010001396.1_pt1 | contig 23123 bp, 8 predicted proteins | sample 2041341 | NCBI WGS metagenome assembly RCMY01 (sample SAMN09708234, study PRJNA481090) | Marine sediment metagenome, whole genome shotgun sequencing project.
TCCTCGACGCCGTGTCTGACGAGCGCCTGTCGTCCTGGAAAAAACTGAAGGCGTTCGCGGCGGTATGGCGGCGGGGTGGCGACTGAATTCATAGCGCTAGCGCCGGCCAGAGTAATTGCTATTCTTCCACGTCGTCCGGTTGACCGTAGGTGTCTCGCGGGGCTCGCATTATTGTGTAATAGCACCAGGCGGTTAACAGCACCACACTACTCACCGAAACGACCATGAAAATGATGGCGGCGTTAGTCATCGCGCATCCCCTCGTTGTTGACGCGCCGCGACGCGGTTTCGACCTCGTCACGGTTGTCGTTAGTCGGCTTCTGTACAATTCCGGACCAGCGCCTCGAGCCAATCGCCGTCACCGCCATCAGCAGGACAATGACCGACACAATAAGCAGCCAGGCGTACAGCGCGGTCCGGTTGGCGTTATCACCGATGAGGGTTTCGACATAGGGTGGCACGTCCGTCCAGCAGAAACCTGTAAAAATAATCAGCAGATACGCCGGCGAGACATACTTGATGATAAAGCGGAAGATCTGCGGGATACGGATCAGCGCGCCCTGGTGCGCCTCCTCCAGGCCGCGATCAACGCCAAACACCCAGGCAAAGCAAATGATTTGGGTGCCTGCCACGATAAAAATCATAAAACTGCCGACCCAGAAATCCAGCGTGTCGAGCGCTACCAGATCCTTGCTGAACCACAGCACGAAGATGTTTCCTGCTGAACACAGTGCGGCTACCAGCGAAGTAGCGGCGCTATGGGTCAGCCCCAATGCCTCCTGGAAAAAGGCTTTGGCGGGTTGCAGCATGGACAGTGAACTGGTGAGCGCGGCAAGAAACAACATGAAGAACCAGACGCCGCCAAAAAAATTGCCCAGTGGCATGCGGGCGAAGACCACCGGCAGTACCGAGAAGCCGGTATTGAACGTGCCACCGACATGCGTCGTCGTTGCGGTGATACCCAGAAAGACGACAGCGGCGGTCAGCGTAATCATCCCACCCAGCGCCACTTCAAAAAATTCGTTAGTGGCGGTTGCCGTCAGACCTGACAAGACGACGTCGTCTTTGCGCCGCATATAGGACGCATAATTGATAATGACGCCGAAGCCAACAGACAGGCTGAAGAAAATCTGGCCCGCTGCCGCTAACCAGGTTTTAAAATCCAACAGTGCGGAAAAATCGGGATTCCACATAAAGTTCAGGCCGGCGGCCACGTTTTGCGCCGGAAGCGCAGGATCCGGCGTACCGAGGGTCAGCACGCGAGCAAGTACGATGAGGGCGCACACTGCCATTATAGGCATTGCCCACAGACACAATGCTTCAATACCTCTGGACAGACCTCGGTACAACACGTAGATATTGAGACCAAATGCAATGACCCAGAAAATCACCGAACGGTGCAGTTCGCCGTCTGCCAGCAGCCCATTCGTTAGACTGCCGCTAGTCTCATTGAAGAAAGCCTGTGACTCACTGACCTGAGCGGCTACTGCCTGCGCCGAAGCGATGCCAATACCACCAGTCAGATAGCTCCAGGCGTAGGATAAGCACCAGGATTCGATCATCACATAGTAGAAATACACCACTAACGGTACCAGCACGCCGAAAGCGCCCATATAGCGAGCGAAGGCTCCATGGCCCCACAACCCCATAATGGCTGGTGCCGAATGATACCCCTTGCGACCGCCGTAGCGTCCCATGGTCCACTCTACCCAGCCGATCGGAATGCCCAGCAGCAGCAACGAGATAAAGTAGGGAATCATAAAGGCGCCGCCACCGTTCTCGGCCGCGTTGCCTGGAAAGCGCAAAAAATTTCCCAGCCCGACCGCGGAGCCGGACACGGCCAGAATAACGCCGAAACGGGTGCTCCAACCCTGTACCGAACGCGCCGCATCGGAAGGGGTCATCGCAGCCACTTCTCGGCATAGCGCCGGCAAATAAATCTGTTATTGGACATGGCTTGATTTCTGGACTCTCTGCTTATTCTTCCAACAGTAGCACGCTCGAATGATGATGGTGGGCCAGTGCCAGCTGTTTGACATTTTCATTTTGATCTCTGCTTTTCCATGTCATTGGGCCGCAATTACTACGGCAATGCAAAACACCTGCCACAAATAGCGCCGAACATTTTCAATTGCAGCTATTGCCGTTTGACTGAGGTCTTCTATATTTGCAGCGATAGGAGTTTCATTCGTCCTACGCCTCCCTTGTGGCCGAGATGACATGGGCCTGAATCTTGCCGGTGACGTGGCCAGCACCAAAGCGTTCTTTGATAACGGCAGCGGTAAGTTCCGTCGCTTCGTACAGAATCGAGGCGTCGCGTCCCTCGAGTTCGTTGCGTAACGGTGTTCCCTGGCAGTATGCAATCGCGACAATTCGGGGCGACTCGGCCTGAATTTGCACAGCGACGGTGTCGAACACATTGGAGCCCGTGAGGCCACCGTCAGCGAGAGCGCTGCCGATCACCGCTTTGTCTTAGTAGCCGTGCGGCAGCCTTGTCAGGAATCGAGGAGGATCACTTGGCAACAGGTGCGCCATCGCCTGGTTGACGCAGTCGGCGAATTCGTTGTCCTCTATTCGATCCCAGACGTTGAACAGGAATGTCCCACCTGGACGTAGTACGCGGCGTGTTTCAGCGAAGGCTGCCGCCTTGTCCGGAAAGAACATGGCACCGAACTGGCACACTACCGCATCGAAGGTGCTATCGCCAAACGGAAGGTTCATCGCATCGGCCTGCCGCCACGTCACAGCGCGGCTCGTGCCGACGCTCAAGGCGTGATCGAGCATTGCCTGATTCAGATCGGTCGATACGATCGATACGGCGGCGGGCAACTGAGCCGCCAGGCGACGCGTGACCACCCCAGTCCCAGCAGCGATCTCCAGAACAGCCGACGGAGCAAGGGAAGCTACTCGGCGGGTCAAATCTCTGGCATACGGGTCGAAGATCAGTGGGACCAGGTACTGCTCATACAACTGCGGGATGGACCCGGCGAAGGCTCGATCGCCACTTGACGTGTTCATGATGGTCGACTCTCTAAAACGTCGATGATGCGATCTAGCGCCTGAACTCAAGGGCGCGACCCCTGGAGTGAAAGGCTAAATTTCAATTACGCCAAACTTCTTCCAGACTCCTAGCGTTACAAACGTTACGCAAACCCTTCCCTTGTGTGCGCGAGTATAAGCAGAATTAACGCTCCTCCTGTGTTCAATCTACTAATTGGTCCCTGCTTTTCCATGTAATTGGGCCGCGAATACCACGGCAATGCAAAACACCTGCCACAAATAGCGCCGAACATTTCCAATTGCAGCTAGTTCAGTTTGACTGAGGTCTTTCATATGTGTAGCGATAGAAGTACGTTTCCCTGGTGTAGGGAATTACATAAAAAAACTTGTGCTGCGGATGAACGCACTGACGGTTGAGAAAGATGAATACGAAGAAAATTTTCCTGGACGAATAATGGATGGCCTCTCTTACTCAAGTGGGTAAATTCAACCACTTTGTTGTTATTCACCACCAGGGAACTGGGCGAAACTTGCGTCGCATCGTTTCTTTGAGGGGATTCAGTTGTTCGCCTGCCTGCAGGACGTCGTTACAGTGATCCTGATTTCAGAAAATTACGACTTTAACGTGGCGTTTGGCGGACATGTGCAAATCTGCTGGAGCGTGAATACGCCAGGCAGCAACATATCAGTGCCGGGAATAACAAACGGTTGTTGTTGATATCCACCAATACATCTCCCCAAAGGAATTTGATTCTCAGCGGATCGTGATTGCACCCAAAATCATAAAACTGCCGTAGCCTATCATTATCAGCCCCGCGCCTCGCGCCAGCCATTCGCCGGCAGGGGCTATTTTTTCGATCAGTACGAATACCGCAATGACAGCGATCCAGAGCAAATTCATCACGCCGGTGACGAACAGCAATGCCATCAAGGCCCAGCAGCAACCGACACAGAACACGCCATGCCGCAAGCCCATGATAAAAGCGCCGCATGTCCCTTCGCGCCATTCAGTCATTATAAAACCCAGCGGTGAGCGACAACGCCGAAGACAGGCGTGCTTGAGCGGCGCCCACTGAAACACCCCCGCCATGATGAGTAAAACGCCACCCAATACCGCACTGCTGCTGACCATCATGGCGGACAGCAACGCAGCCGCATGCAAGCCCCATTGGGCAAGCGTCGCGAGGATGCTGAATCCCGCCCAGGCTGCTACGTAACCCGAGACAAATATTCCGGTTTGTGGCAAGACGCCACGCTGCGGTCCTCTGCGGCGCACGGTGCTGGTATACATCAGCATCATCGGCGTCGCCGAGGGTAACATCATGGCGATCATCATGATCACCCACATGAAGAACAGCAAGACCAGCTCAGGCCCGCCCCAGCCCTGCATTTGCGGCATCGCCATCTCCATCCCCGCGGTCATGCCGCGCATATCCCACGCCAGATAGGCAGTATAGATCCACGCCAGCGTTGTCATACTGACTAGACCCAGCAGCACGATAGCGCGGTCGCGCTTTAGCGACACTTCCAGCAGGCTTGGGGGGTCGGCCATAACGGTGAAAGGTCAGGAGCCTACGTAACTGAAGGGCGAGTAAAAGCCGGATTTATCGGATATATTCCAGTCAAAGCCGTGATCCTTAAACAGCAGCCGTTTCGACCTGGCCGTCACGGCCGGTTGTCCGGGGGCAATACACAGCGGATGGCCAGTGACTGTTACCTCGGCGCCGCCCTGCCCCTCGATGGCATCGATCTCGGTCTTGGCAACATCGCCAACCCGCAGACTACGTTGCTTGCCTTGCGCCTTGTACTCGATGGGCACGTGTTCGACGCCCAATATATTGCCAACGTGAGACGCCAGCACCGACGGGTGCCCCCCGGCCTGACCGGAGAATATTTTTAACAGCGCCTCTCTCTGTGCTGCATTTGCGTCGGCGTCCAGGTACACCGCTACATTCCATTTAACCTCCGCCATGTGACCCGGTGAGTGCACGGCAAAAACAGCGTTAAACCCATTCAGGTCAATGTCACCAAACTGGCCGTCGTCAATATGCCAACCTATCAGTACGGTACATTCTCCTTCGGTTGGAGGGCTCAGGAAAACGCAGGGACATGCCACTTCACAATTACACGTTTCAAAATATGTGCCGGTGAGTTTCCAATTATCTTGTGACATTTTGGGTCTCCGTTGCTGTTGATCAGCCTGCTTTATAAAAAGCGACAACATTACCTTGTTCGAGTTCCTCAGACTTTTGGGTTCGATTGATTAGAAAGACTTTTGGCATAGCGATTGTCTTTCCTTCAACCGATAGCGCGTTGGTTGACGCTGAACAAGTCGCGCAGCGAAATATGAGTTTTGGGGAATATTAGCCACCGTGGCTAATATCCACCACTGCCGTGGTTAATTTCCACCACCACAATGGACTCAAAACAACCCTTGTAAGCGCAAATACCACGTCTGGTGGGCCACGTCATAGTAAGGCGCGATGGCACATATATTGCCAGTCGATGTCCAGAGGAACCGGGCATCACGCTTCGGCTCCTTATATTAGGGCAGAGGCGTTACGGCCGTGTATAGACAATTTAGGCAGATCTACGAATGTTGCCTACATCGCTCGCTAGATTACATTGCTAGCGCAATATCTTGCACATGCAGGCAAGCCAGTGACACAAACCACTAAGCCAACTGACGCACAGGCAGCGCCGGGCGATCAACAGTTCGCGGCAGTCGCCCCGCAAATCTCTATACCAAAAGGTGGCGGCGCAATTGGTGGCATAGGCGAGAAATTCGCCGCCAATCCGGTCACCGGCACCGGATCAATGTCGGTACCCATCGCCACGAGTCCCGGGCGTTCAGGGTTTGGTCCTCAACTCGCGCTCGCCTATGACTCCGGCGCCGGCAACGGTCCGTTCGGGTTCGGCTGGAGTCTTTCCTTACCGTCGATCACTCGCAAGACCGATAAGGGCTTGCCCCGGTATTGCGATGCGGACGAATCCGATACCTTCATTCTTTCCGGCGCGGAAGATCTGGTGCCTGTCCTGGTCGACCACAATGGCCAATGGGCGCGTCAGTCATCCGACTCTCCGGCGAGCGAACCGGATTACAGGATTCAAACCTACCGGCCACGTATTGAAGGGCTGTTTGCGCGCATCGAGCGCTGGACCGACAAGAAGACGGGTATCAGCCATTGGCGCTCCCTCTCCAAAGACAACATTACCAGCCTTTACGGCAAACGCGATGACGCAAGAATAGCAGACCCAGTCGATCCGGCGCGTGTCTTTAGTTGGCTTATTTGCGAAAGCCATGACGACAAGGGCAATGCCATCCTGTACGGCTACAAACCGGAGGATGACGCCAACGTTGATACGGCAGCACCGCAGGAACAGAACCGGCTCATCGCCAAACAGTATCCTCAGCGCTATCTGAAAACCATCCGCTACGGCAACCGCACGCCGATGGAAGTCAGCGAGGATCTGACGTTACGGGATGACTGGCTATTCGAGGCCGTATTCGACTACGGGGAACATGACGAAACGAAGCCGACCAGCAGGGAATCACAGCCATGGCCGGTGCGGCTGGACCCGTTTTCCCGGTTTCGTGCAACTTTCGATATCAGAACCTGGCGCCTGTGCCGTCGGGTATTGATGTTTCATCATTTTCCCGATGAGTTGGGCGGCACCGCGGACTACCTCGTTCGATCGACTGACTTTGAATACGAAGAAGGCGCCGTCGCCTCGTTCATTTCCTCGGTGACCCAGGCGGGCTATGCGCAGCAGCCCGACGGTAGCTATCTCAGGAAAGCCCTGCCGAAGCTGGAGTTCAAATACACTGAAGTCCGGGTGGACGAAACGGTCCACGAAATCGACCCGGATAGTGTTAAGAATCTGCCCTACGGCGTCGATGGCACTCGTTACCAGTGGGTAGATCTGGACAGCGAAGGACTAAACGGCGTGCTGACCGAGCAGGCCGATGCCTGGTATTACAAGCGCAATCTCGGCAACGGAACTTTCGGAGCAGTGGAACTGGTCGCTCCGAGACCTGTTCCGTCCGCACTCGCTGGTGGGCAACAACTGCTTGATCTCGCCGGTGAGGGCCAATTAAACCTCGTTCAATTTGATGGCCCGATAGCCGGCTTTTCTGAGCGTACCTCGGACGGAGACTGGGAGCCGTTCAAGCGATTCAAGTCCATTCCAAATATCGATACCCGAAACCCGAACCTGCGTTTCGTGGACATAACGGGTGATGGCCATGCCGATATTCTTGTGTCGGAGGATACGGTTTTCACCTGGTATGAATCTTATGCCAAAGAAGGCTTTGGCGCAGCGCGCGCTACTGCCAAGGCGTGGGATGAGGAAAAGGGACCCAGGCAGGTGTTTTCCGACCTCACCCAGTCAATCTTTCTTTCCGACATGGCGGGTGATGGCCTCGCCGATATTGTGCGCATACGCTACGACGAGGTCTGCTATTGGCCCAATCTGGGTTATGGACGGTTCGGCGCCAAGGTAGCGATGGGCCATGTGCCGGTATTCGACCGACCGGATATGTTCGACGCAAGGCGAATCCATCTCGCCGACATCGACGGCTCCGGCAATACCGACATCATTTATATAGGCCAGAACGGAATCTCGCTGTGCTTCAATCAGTCCGGCAATTTCTGGAGTGCCCCGCAGCCGCTATCGCATTTCCCCAAAATGGACAGTCTTAAAAGCATTGCCGTAACCGATTTGCTCGGCAATGGCACCGCGTGTCTGGTGTGGTCTTCGCCTTTGGCAGCCGACGTGCGCCAACCTATGCGCTACATCGATCTGATGGGCGGGCAGAAGCCTCATCTGCTTATCCATACTACAAACAATATGGGAGCCGAATCAGAGGTTCAATACACCGCCTCCACCCGGTTTTATTTGCAAGACCGTCTGCAAGGCAGGCCATGGGTGACCAGGCTGCCGTTCCCGGTCCATGTCATTACCCGGGTCGAGAGCCGCGACCTGGTTTCCAATACCAGCCTGGTCAACACCTACCGCTATCGTCACGGCTATTTCGACGGCGTGGAACGCGAGTTTCGCGGCTTCGCCTACGTCGAGCAACGCGACGTCGAGTCGGTCACGGGCGAATTCGACCTGCCGCCTATAATGACTAAAACCTGGTTCCACACCGGCGCCTTTCTGGAGGGCAGCAAGCTCGAAGCCTATTTCAAGGATGCGATCAACCAGGAGTATTTCATCGGCGATGCGCAGGCAAGCTTTCTGCCGGATAACGAGCTGCCACCCGACCTCACTTACGACGAAATGCGCGAAGCGGCTCGCGCTTTGAAAGGCAGCATTCTGCGTCAGGAAGTGTATACCGACGATGGCTCGCCCAAGGCGGAGCTGCCCTACAGCGTTTCCGAGCGCAGTTATAAGCTGACCGGATTGCAACCCCGGGGACCGAACCGCCACGCCGTCTTCTTCAACCATCCCGCCGAAACCCTCGATTATCACTACGAACGCAATCCCGCCGATCCGCGCATCAGCCATGCGCTCACGCTCGAAGTCGATAACTACGGTAACGAGCTCAAGTCAGTCGCCATCGGCTACCCGCGCAGAACCCCGGCCTTCGACGAGCAGAAAAAGACCCTGGCAACGTTGACCGAAAACCAGGTCACGAACGCCGTGCTTGATAGCGATACCTACCGCACGCCCCTGCCCTTCGATAGCAAGACTTACGAACTGACCGCATCGACGCTCAAGGGCGCGACGCCGCTGGATTTCGCGGTAATCGAAAAAATGGCTGGGGAAGCAGCGGAGATCGCCTACGAGTTGCAACCAACGCCAGGACAGAACGAGAAGCGCCTGATCGAGCAGGTGCGCACACTCTACCGCAAGAATGACCTCTCCGCTTTGCTGCCGACCGGTAGGATCGAATCCATGGCACTGCCGGGCGAGAGCTACAAGATGGCGCTCACGCCTGGCCTGCTCGATATTTTTCAAACCAGGGCATCTCGCGCCGACCTCATCAGCATTCTCACCGGCCCGGAAGGCCAGTACCGCAATCGCGATGGCAGCGGCCTGTACTGGATTCCATCGGGCAGTGTCTTTTACTCGCCAACACCCGGTGATTCGGCGCAGCAGGAATTGCCCTTCGCGCGGACGCATTTTTTTCTGCCGCATCGGTTCCAGGACCCGTTCGGCAATACCACCATGGTTGCCTACGATGGCAAGTACAGCCTGTTGCCGATTTTCACACGCGATGCCGTCGGCAATGAGACCGTCGCGGATCAGGATTACCGCGTGCTGCAACCTGGAATGGTCACCGACCCGAACGGTAATCGCACCGAAGCGCGTTTCGACGCCTTGGGCATGCTTGCCGGCACGGCTGTGCGCGGCAAGGCCACGGGAGCGGTCGAAGGCGACTCCTTCGACAATTTCACCGCTGACCTGACGCCCGCGCAAATCAAGGCATTCTTCGATGCGGCCGATCCGCGCGCGCTAGCAGTCACCCAGCTCGGAAGTGCAACCACGCGCATTGTTTATGACCTGGAACGCGTACCGCCGTGCGCGGCTTCCATCGCCCGCGAAACCCATGTCAGTGCGCCCGCGCAAGGGCAGCCGAGCAAGATCCAGTTGCATTTTGTGTATTCCGATGGCTTCGGGCGCGAGGCGCAGACCAGAGTCCAGGCAGAACCCGGCCCGCTCGACCCTAACGATTCTAGTTCCCCAACGCTTGATCCGCGCTGGGTCAGCACCGGCGCAAAGGTGTACAACAACAAGGGCAAGCCAGTGCGGCAATACGAGCCCTTCTTCAGTGCCACGCCAGCGTTTGGCATCGAAAAACAGGGAGTCAGCAGCACGCTGTTTTACGACGCGATGGAACGTGTCGTGGCGACGCTGCACCCCGACAACAGCTTCGAGAAAGTGCTGTTCGATCCCTGGCAGCAAATCTCCTGGGACGTGAACGACACGGTAACTTTCGACCCGAAAACCGACCCGGATGCCGGCGAATTCTTCAGCCGCCTGCCCGATGGTGAATATCTTCCCACCTGGCACCAGCAGCGGGTCAATGGCGGTAAAGGACCTGACGAAAAAGCAGCGGCAGACAAAGCCGCGAAACACGCCGACACGCCCACAGTCGCGCATTTCGATACGCTGGGCAGACCCTTCCTGACCATTGCCGATAACGGCAAGGACACCGGCGGCAGCGAGCAGAAATACCGTACGCGCGTGGTGCTGGATGTCGAGGGCAATCAGCGCGAGGTGATCGACGCGCTGGATCGCGTGGTCATGCGCTACGACTACGACATGCTCGGCATCCGAATCCACCAGGCCAGCATGGAGGCGGGCGAGCGCTGGATGCTGAACGACGTCACGGGCAAACCGATTCGAGCCTGGAACAGCCGTAAATATGCGTTGCGCAAAGAATACGATGCGCTGCACCGCCCTCTGCGATCCTTCGTACAAGGCGGCGACCCGTCTGAATCGAACCCGAACGTGCTGGCGCAGGAAATCGTCTTCGAACGGACGATCTACGGTGACAGCGTCGATACGGGACTCACCGACTTGCAGCGAAAGCAGGCTAATCTGCGCGGCAAGGTGTTCCGCCATTTCGACGGCGCGGGTATGGTCACCACCGATCAATACGACTTCAAGGGCAATCCGCTGAGCAGCAGCCGCCAGTTCGTATCCGACTACAAGAACACGCCCGACTGGGCGAAAAGCCCCGCGCTGGAAACTGAGATCTTCACCAGCAGCACAACCTATGACGCCCTCAATCGCGCCATCGCGGCCACCGCGCCGGACGGAAGCATCTACCGTCCGGCATTCAACGAAGCCAACCTGCTGGACAAGGTCGATGTCAATCTTCGCGCAAAACAGAAAAATGGCCAGCCGGTATGGACGCCCTTTGTCACCAACATCGACTACAACGCCAAGGGTCAGCGCACGCTTATCGGTTATGCGAACGCCGCACAGACGACGTATGCGTACGACGAAAAAACGTTCCGCCTCACTCATCTGAACACGACACGCACCATCTCTTCGGGTGCTCCGGGCGCAGGGCCGCTGGACGTTGCCAGCCAGATATTCAACAGCGCCACCACGGTGCAGGACTTGCGCTACACCTACGATCCGGCAGGCAACATCACGCGCATCGAGGACGCTGCACTACAAACCGTCCACCACGACAACCAGCAGATCGACCCGGTCAACAATTACACCTATGACGCTCTGTATCGGCTGACCGAAGCGACGGGGCGCGAGCATATCGGCCAATCGGCTTTCCAGTTCGTCCCGCCCAACGGCAGCTATCGGGATTATCCCTTCGTCGGCGCAGATCAGGCCAGCGATCTCCAGGCCTTGCGCAACTACACCGAGCAGTACGACTACGACCCGGTGGGCAACTTCAATCGAATGATCCATCGGGCGGTCAACGGCGACTGGACGCGCAGCTATACCTATGATGAAAGCAGCCTCAACGAAGTGGCGAAAAAGAGCAATCGCCTGAGCCAGACCGCACTGCAAACCAGCGGTGGGTTGCCGGTGGAGCCCTACCTTTATGACGCCCACGGCAATATGGCGCAGATGCCGCACCTGCCGTTGATGCAGTGGGACTTCAAGGATCAGTTGAGCGCCAGTTCGCGGCAAGTGGTGAATGTCGGCACTCCGGGAATGAGCTTCTATGTTTACGACGCCGGCGGGCAGCGGGCGCGCAAGGTCACCGAGCGGCAGAACGGCACGCGCAAGAACGAGCGACTCTATCTCGGTGGCTTTGAAATCTATCGGGAGTATGGCAGCGACGGAACGACAGTCACGCTGGCACGCGAGACGCTGCATGTGATGGACGACAAGCAGCGGATTGCGCTTGTAGAGACGATGATTTTCGACAACGGTAGTTCGATCAATACGCCTGCACCAACGCAGCGCTACCAACTGGGTAATCATCTCGGATCAGCCAGTCTGGAACTCGACGACGTGGGAGGGCTGATTTCGTATGAAGAGTACCTGCCGTACGGCAGCACCGCATATCAGGCGGGGCGCAGTGCGGCCGAGATTAGTTTGAAGCGGTATCGGTATACTGGGAAGGAGCGGGATGAGGAGACGGGGTTTAGTTATCATGGGGCTAGGTATTATGCGGGGTGGCTGGGGCGATGGACGAGTTGCGACCCAACGAAGCTGACGGATGGTGTCAACCTATACCTATACGTGAGTGGGAACCCCGTAATGCTGGATGACCCCAGTGGACGAGCAGGGGAGCCCTCAGGTCTTCTACCTGCCTACCGCCTCGTCCGTTGGGTCATAAGGGAGGGCTCAAGTGCGTGGAAAACGCCACCCGAGATCGAAAAGCGAATTTATGCGCTTGCAGAAGCGTCTGGGGTCGACGAGCTATTGCACGTGGGTCACCCATCGGACAGCCCGCGTGTGCTCACACCGGCAGGCCGCGAAACAATCGTTCGCCTCCAAACCAAGGAATCTAATCTGAAGGCTTCTGGGCAGGACAGGGTCGCCGCTACCGCAGTCCGCAAGGGCGATGCCAGCGGCGTCCACAATGCCGACGATCCCGGATTTGTTCGTGATACGCGCGGGAAGGATCCGAATCCGCCGCAAGGAGCTCCTAGCAAGCCGAAGTTCGTACGCACGGTTGGGCGTGGCGGCAGCGCTACTCCTCCTCCAACGGAGCCACCGCCTACCGCGTCAACGGAAACGAAGGGCGGTGTTGGAGCTGGCGTGGAGAGTGGAGCGCCGGCTAAGGCACAGACGGCAGAGGTAGTGAAGGAGGCAGAGGGGACTGCCGCCGAAGCGAAGTCTCTCAAGGGGACCACCCGCAGCAATCAAGGCGGCTTCGTAGAGGTTCCGTCCGCCAGTACAGCAATCAAAGCACTGAAGTTTGTGGGTAAGGCTGTGACCTTGTACGGGGCACACAAGGAGGCGCAAAAAAGCGCTGCCCAAGTCGAGGGAGAATTCAACAAGAACGCCGCTTACTCAACGACGTTTGCAGCTGGCATCGCGGGCGGCTTGATCGATGATGTCCTTGCAGTAAATCCATCAACGAGCGGGTTTGTTAACAACTCGTGGGAACAGAACAACGCCGGCCCTGCGCAGGTGTTAGCAGGAGACACGCTACGAGCGTTCAACGCTTGGGTCATGCGCAATTCAAGCTGGCTTCCATAATCGGCTATGGCGAATAAATGGCCAATGAAATGAGGTTAAGCCCGCGTAGGTTGGGGTGAGGTACGAACCCCAACAAATCAGGATGTTACAACCGTACAAAAGGCTTTCCGGCTTTTCGGGACAACGGGATTTGAACGCCGGAATTATAGAATGTTCGGGTTCACGTTGTTCACCCTAAACTACGGAGAATTGGCCAATGCAGAGTATCGGGTCAGGTCTTGCATCGCGCACATACACAATAGGAGCAATAAGCCATGCCAACAGAAGCTCTTGATATTGCAACCCGAGTCAAATCGCTAAACGCGGTTCTGACCACAAAGGCAGACCGGTCCTCGGTTGATAAGGCCATGCAAGCGGCCAACGGCAACTGGCCTGAAGCCCTCGTCAGCTTGCAAGACAAGCTTTCTTCAACCGCGCTCCAGAACGTTACGCTTGCCCATTCTTTGGCATCGTGGTCTGACGACCACACGCCGCTGGTAAAAGCACTGACCGGGTCACCGGAGATCAACAGCCTGCGCGACGTCGCCTTGCAGTTAGACAAGAAAAAGATGACCGCTCTGATTGATACGAAGACCATTCCTGCCGACACCGCCGGTGCCACGACAGCGCAGAAGAAAAAGAACTTTGCGGCCACGCTGCAGCAAAGGCTATTTCTGGTTGAGACCAGCGCGGTGTTGCAGCGGATGGCGCAGGACGCGGAGTTGCCGATTGCCGACAAGACGATCCGGGCTGGTGTAGGCAGCTTTCTGGACAACCAGCCGGATTTCAATATCCGCACTACGTCCATCTATACGGCACTCGGGCATCCCGAGGCTTTCAAGGACATCGCGGAGGAGCAGCGCGCAGGCGTTATCGAAAATCTGAAAACCCTGCAGCGCGTGCAGGCCATCAGTCCGGTGGCGGAGGCCGTTCCAGTGCTGATGAAGGCGAACCTCACCTCGGCGTTTCGCGTCGCGGAGATACCCGAGTCTACTTTTCTAAAAGCGTATAGCGGGTCGCTGGGCGAACAAACCGCCCAACAAGTCTATACCAACGCCATCAACGGTCATATCCGCAACGAGCACGCGCTGGTAACAATGCGCGAAACCATAAAAGGCACCGGGCTTGCCATCATCGATGGCCAACGCCCGATGGCGACGCGGCGCGCCGAGTTGCAGAAGGTGGCTGACAAGCTGGCAGTGCCGCTCAATCTCTCGACACTGTTCGGCAGCCTGGATTATTGCGAGTGCGACGAGTGCCTTTCGGTCTACAGCCCGGCGGCGTATTTCGTCGAACTGCTGCAGTTCCTGCGCAATAACAATCTTGGACCGGATCCCGCCACGGGCGATCCTGATCCTGCGCATAACAAGAACATTCATCCGGGCATCATCGGCACACCCTTGGAGAAGCTTTTCCGCCGCCGCCCCGACCTGGGCTGCCTGGAACTGACCTGCGAAAATACCTTCACGGTGCTGCCCTACATCGACCTGGTCAACGAAGTAATGGAAAGCTTCGTGGTGCACCTTGGGGATTACTACAAGAATACGGAGGTTCCAAAACAGGCCACGCTGGAAGCCTTCAATGTCGAGGATGAAACGTCAAGCGAGCTGCTTGCCATCCCCCAGCACATCAACTACGAGGCGTATTGCATTCTCAAGAGCGCGGTGTACCCGTTCACCCTGCCTTATCATCAACCCATCGACGCCACACGTATCTTTCTAAATTACCTCGGCACCAGCCGCTGGGAACTGCTGGACACGTTTCGCACACCCAGCGAATCCTGCCCCGGCTTGGCGCTCACGCCGGAACAACTAAAGGAAATGCAAGCGTTACACCAGGCGGTTATCGATCGCGCCGTGGATGCTGATTACCTCGGCATGACCCAGGAGGAATACATCATCCTCACGCGCGAAGCGTTCTGGCCCAAGCGCTATTTCGATCTGACCCAAAACAAGACATTTAGCGTAGCGGAATACGAGAAGAATATTGGTGTGCGCCAAGTCTGCGAATACTACGGCTACGTCGCGCCGGCCAATGGCAGTTGCGATGCGGATATGCTCAGCACGAACGAGACGGCGCAGCTCGGTCTCACCTTGGTTAAAAAGCAATTCTTGCCGCGTACGGGCATTCTCTACGCCGAGCTGGTCGATTTGCTTAAAACGCGCTTCATCAACCCCAACTTTCCGCAGGGCAAGGCCCTCACGTTGCTGGAAAGCGTTCGCTTTAGCTATCGTTTCCTGCAGACGCTGGTAGACACAACCAGCGCCGACCCGAAAATCCGCTTCGGGAAGCTGATCGACTTCCTGAACGCGGCACAACACTTGCTGCCGCTGCTTAACGCCAGGCTGAATCCCGACCCTTGCCAACAGCAGAAGCTGGACACTTGCGTAGATGAGCGCAAGGACTTTCGCAACTGGGTTTATTGCTATTTCGAGCGCATCGGTAAACTGATTGTGCTGGAGGCTGGTGAAGGACCACGGCTGCCGATTGAAGGCCCGCTACTCCTGAGCGATGGGTCACCAGCATCGATTGGCACATTGCACAGCGACGGGACGATTACGAGTGAACAAGACACAACTCTCATCGGTCATGTCACCGCCAGCGGACAAGTGGTCGGGAAGAACGGTAAGCCATTTATTGATGAATTCGGCTTTGAACTGCGTATTAACGACACAGACGGTCACCTCATCGGGCTTATCAATGGGGATGGGTTGATCAATGTGGCCACTGATGAGTTGGTGGTCTGGCTACCCGCCCGCGATACCTGCGACCTCGACAAAGTCCGCTTGATCCACCTCGACGGAACCTCGGTAACAGTCGACGAATACGACCGCATGCAGCGTTTCATCCGCCTCTGGAGAAAAATCGACTGGACGATAGACGACACAGACAAGGCATTGACTGGCCTGGCCGCAAGCCGCGGCGCAGGAGTTGCGGCCGGCGGGGCAAGCGGTGGTGGCACCTCGGGCGGAACACCCGCTGCGCCAGAAATTTGCGCAAGCGTCAGTTTCGATATTTTCGATGATGAGTGTCTCGCCGGCAACGGCAATGAAGGCGAATGCTCTAACGGTGATGGAGATGGCGCGGAAGATGGGTGCCCCGATAGCGTGGCAACCGATTACACGATCACGCCTGAATTCCTGCATCAACTCAGGGCAGTCAATAAGCTCCTCGACCAGAGCGGCCTGCCGTTACCAAACCTGCTCGCTTTCTGGGCCGACATCAGCACGGATGGAGAAAAATCGCTCTATGCCAGGTTGTTCCTTTCGCATAATTTGCTTGGCATCGACAAGGTGTTCAAGGCGGACGCCTATGGCAACTACCTGACGCAATCGGCGCGGATTACCGACCACCTGCCAGTGCTGATGGCCGCCTTGCGCCTCAAAGCGGACGACATCACTGCGATCATGGACTTCGCGAAGATGGCGGATTCGCTGACGTTGCCCAATGTCTCGATTCTGTATCGATACAGCCTGCTTGCCAAGCTTTTGCATGTGCGTATTCCGTTGCTGAAAGACGTGGCCGATCTGTTCGGCAATCCGTTCGGTGGTGCCTGGGATACATTGGGCTTGCTCGAAACCTGGGGCAGCATGGAGGACGCGGGTTTCACTTTTTCTCAACTCAATTATCTGGTCCTCGACCGCGACGACTCGTTGCGCCCGCTGATGCCATCGAATAAAACCATTCTGCAACTCGCGAAAACGCTTTTCGACGGGTTGAATGCTATTGATGTCGCGCATCCTGACATCGCGCCAGACAAAAAGGCGGACGCCACAAGTGATCTGGTTCGCGCCAAGGCAGCCCTGTTGTTCGACGCGGCCGTGGTAGAGCAGATGATGGGCCTGCTGGAAGGGTCGACGGTCTACACGACCAATGCGCCGACGGGACTGACGCTAGCGATTGCCGATACCGATACGCTAGCCAAGAAGCTCAAGTACAGCGATAAAAAAGACGCCACTCCGCCGACAGCCTCGATCCAGGTAACCGGCATCCTGACCGATGCGGAAATAGTCAGCGCCAAGGCGCTTGCCAATCACCCGAGTTGGTCGAAAGCTATCGTTCGAATCGGCAAGCAGGCCAAAAACGTCTTTAATGACGTGCTGTTCGGAATATTCATCGACACGGTCTCGGCGCAAGGAAAATTATTGGCCGGTGATTTCAGTAACCCAGGCAACTCAGAGGACCCGGCGAATACCGCACCGGACAAGCGATTCTACTTCCTTCAGGTGTTTCTGCCTTTCCTGCGCGAGCGTTTATCCCAGCGGCTGATCGTGGATACAGCCTCAAGCGCGGCGAGTCTGCCGAGTGACGTGACGAATGAGCTGCTATCCGACATCTTGCACGTGGGCACGCCTCATGTATCAGCGATGCAGGCGTTAGAGGCAATTAAGACCAGGCCGCCGGGCGCGCCAACGGGATGGCAGGGCTACCTGATACCCTCGGTGGACGCGGACTACACCTTTGTCGCGGACAGCTTAAAGGATGACGATCAACCTGCATCCATTACTATTGATGGTGCGTCAATTGCCTTTACCGTACAGCAGGAAGACCCTTCCAACGTCTGGTCAAGTGATCCTGCCGACCCAATCAAACTGAAAAGCGGGAAACTGTACTGGCTGGCAGTCACCGATCGGCCGGCGGAACAATTGCAGTGGAAAACCTCGACGTCTCCCAATGCAAAGATCCCCATTTCTGCCCTGTTGCCCGATTTCTCATCGATGGCGACAAAGGAAGTATTTACCAAGCTATATAAAGCTGCGCTGGTGGTTAACGGGTTTAACTTGAGCGCGGAAGAAGTGAGCTATTGGCAGAGCTACGCGACGTTTTTCGATAACTTCGATTTCAACGCCGTCACCTTGCAGCACTGGCAGCGGTTGCAGGCTTATGCCGATTTGCGCAACGGTCTGCCGCGCACGGAAACATCGCTGCTCGATCTGTTCAAGTGGGCGAGTGACCCCGCCTCTGATCCGACCAGGCTAAGCGAAAAGATTGCGGCAGCAACCGGCTGGAATCTGGAATCGATCGAGAAGCTGATCGCGCCGGATGCTAAAGACGCCAAAGAGCACTTCGATCTGAATCACCCGCAGGACTTCCGCAACGAGGTGAACCTCGTCAAGCTGCGGCACGCGCTCGCGGTGGAGGACAAGATCGCTGTCGACATCGACCGGTTGTTTGAATGGGCCAAGCCGGGCTCAAAGTTCTGGGCCTGCCATCAAATTGCCGAAGACATTCGCAATGCAACCCGCGCCCGCTTCGATCAGGATGACTGGGAGCAAGTGGTCAAGCCTTTGAACGATCAGTTGCGCGAGCATCAGAAGCAGGCGCTTATCAGCTATCTGCTGGTGCAGCCTGACCTGCTTGACTGGGGAGTGGTAGACGCCGACAGTCTGTTCGAGTTTTTCCTGATCGACGTGCAGATGCAGGCCTGCATGGAAACTTCGCGCATCAAGCAGGCAATTTCGAGCGTGCAGTTGTTTATCCAGCGTTGCCTGTTGGGTGTTGAGGAAAAGCAGGTGGGCAGCAAAGAGGTGGGTGTGCGCAACGATGACATCGACCAACATCGCTGGGAGTGGGTGAAGAATTATCGCGTATGGGAAGCCAATCGTAAGGTGTTTCTGTATCCTGAAAACTGGATCATATCAGAGCTCCGCGACGACAAGAGTTCTTTTTATAAAGAGCTGGAATCAGAGCTGTTACAGAAGGATATCAATGCACAGACGGTCACGGATGCATTGAAGAACTACCTATTCAAAGTAGACGAGGTAGCGAATCTGAAAGTGGTGGGGCTATTCGCTGAACAGGGTACTGACAAGGCTGGAAATCCCGCAGCCGATAACGCAGGGAAGCCCATATATATCAAGCTGCATGTCTTTGGCCGAACGCGCAATGCGCCATACTTTTTCTACTATAGGTATTTTCAGATAACGGAGAAGAACTGGTATGCATGGGAGAAGTTACAAGTCGACATTCCCAGCTATGACTTGGAAACGGTTGATGTTAACGGCAAGACCTTGATCGCCGAGAATGGCTCCTATCTTATTCCGGTCGTCTGGGACAAGCGGTTGCTGATATTCTTTCCGCAATTCTCAAAAAAAGCCGCACCCAATGAGCTAGAGAAGAACAAAGTCGTAGACTATTGGGAATTGAAGCTGTGTTGGAGTGAATATCGCAACAATAGATGGACGCAAAAGCAAGTCTCTGCAGATGCTCTTTATCACCTGCAAAATGCAACCGAGCCGTTGCGACCAATAAGTAAATTTCAGTTCTTACCGAGAACATTTGACGGCCCGGACTCCAAAATAGTTATTGAAGTATACAGGGGTGATGTTGGAGATCTTAGCGCGGGAGGGTTTCTATTCCAAGGTAGTCAGGTTTCAGTGGAGTCGGGGTATATTGCGCTCCCCACAGCCCTCGCAACGGATTTTCACTATGTAGGGAACACGATTCACTCCCTTCAAAGTGCTGCAAGTGGTGATCCACCGTTGGTCCTTATTCCTCCGTCCTTTAGGGATGACACCACACGGGTTTTCTTCAACAACGGTGGACCACCGGTGGTTGCGTATCATTCCTTCGTCCACGCGCTTTTGGGCACGTTGAGCGCGGCAACCCTTGATGATCTATTTGAGTACTTCGCTACGATCACTGACCCGGGAGACAAGGCGGACGCGTATGGCCAAAACATAGGAGATTTATCGAGGGCCTCCCCGTACCAGGAGCTGAACCGGCCTTACTCGCTTTACAACTGGGAAGCCGCTTTCCACGCACCAATGCTGCTGGTAGACCGTCTCCTCAAAGCGCAGCAGTTCGACCAGTCGCTGAAGATGTGCCACTACGTCCTGAATCCGTATGCGAAAGGAAAAGGTGTCAACGATGACAAACGGTTCTGGCAGTTCCTTCCATTCAAGGAAATCCAATCAAAGAATGTGCTGGAGAATCTGTTCCTGAAGCTTGAGCCTGGCCAGCCGGACTCCGAAATAGACGAGTGGCGCAACAAGCCATTCCAGCCGCACGTGGTCGCGCGCAGGCGTCCTGCCGCCTATATGAAATGGGTGGCGATGACCTACATAAGGATCCTGATCGAGTGGGGCGACTATCTATTCCGACAGGACACCATTGAGACTATTAATCAGGCGACGCAACTTTATGTGCTCGCGGCTCACATTTACGGTCCACGAGGGCAAAAGATCTCCAAGCGTGGCACAGTGCTTCCGGAGACTTACAACGCGCTGCTCGATAAATGGGATGCGTTTGGGAATGCGATGGTTGAGATGGAGTTAGCTTTCCCGTTCAGCAATCAGACCCAGCTACCAATTGATGCTAGCAACGGCGTGGTTGGATTAGCGAACATCTTTGGCTTCGCCACGACGCTATATTTCTGTATCCCGGATAACCCCGAATTGACCGCTGTGCGCGACACGATCGACGACCGGCTATTCAAGATTCGGCATTGCGAAAACATTGCGGGCGTGCTCCGTAAGTTGCCGTTGTTCGAGCCGCCGAATGATCCAGCATTATGGGTGCAGGCCGCCGCCCAGGGGCTCAGTCTATCCAGGGTGCTGAATGACCTGAATAGCCCAATGCCGAACTACAGATTCTATTACTTGCTGCAGAAGGCATTGGAAGTCTGCAATGAACTGAAGAGTATGGGTAATGCCTTCTTGTCGGCAAAAGAGAAGGGTGATACGGAAGCGATGTCAAGACTGCGGGCGACGCATGAGAGCAACATCCAGAACCTGTTGATGGAAGTGAAAAAACTGCAGTTGGACGAAGCAGGCAAGTCCTTGGACGCGCTGCAGCAGAGCCGAAAAGGCCCTGTATATCGCTTGCAGCACTTCCTAAAACTTATAGGTGACTCGAGTTCAGTCCCGGATACTGGCATAGATTTCAAGGAGATTGCTGAGCAGATTGAGCCCCCGATGGACGACGGCGGATTGAAACTGATTTCTTACGAAAAAGAGGAAATGGACAAGGCTGCCGAAGCCGCTGAAAAGCAAGAAGATGTTGGTGCAATTGAGGTTTTGGCGAGTATTTTCCATGCGCTACCGAATATTAGCTTTCCGCTCGGTGTTCCTGGATTTTCTTCGTCGCTTGGAGGGTCAAACGCAGGAAGCGCGACGCAAGCAGTGGCAAGATCGAATCAGATTGTTGCGGGTAATCGCTCTTTCTCGTCAACCAACGCAGGTCGCAAAGCCAGCTTTCTTCGTCAACTCCAAGACCGTGTGCAGCAAGCAAACGTCGCCGGCTACGAAATTAAAAACATCGATAAGCAGGCCCTTACCCAACAGATACGCATCAATATCACGCAGCAGGAAATTACCAACCAGCAAAAGCAAATCGACAATGCGCTCGAAATGGAAGACTTCCTGCGCAACAAGTACACCAATCAAGAACTGTATAGTTGGATGGAAAGTCAGGTACGGACGCTGTATCACCAAGCCTACACGCTTGCCTACGACTTGGCGAAGCGCGCCGAAAAAGTATTCTGCTTCGAGCGCGGATTGAGTGCGTCCAACTTCATTCAATTCGGCTACTGGGACCCGGCCTACGACGGCTTGCTTGCTGGCGAACGCCTGTACATTGGGCTAAAGCAGCTCGAAGCCGCCCATCAGGAAAAGCTGGGGTATGACTTCCCTATCGTCAAGAACATCTCCCTGCAACAACTTAATCCGCTGGCCTTGATACAACTCAGAGAGACCGGCCGCTGCGAGTTTGAGCTGCCAGAAGTGTTGTTCGACATGGGTTACCCCGGCCACTATATGCGCCGCATTAAATCGGTCGCGCTGACGTTCGCCTGTCATGTCGGGCCGCCCACCAGTATGAACTGCACTCTGCGCTTGCTGGAACACAAGTTCAGAACCAGCGCTATTGTGAATGGCAAGAACGACTACCCGGAGCATACCGATGAAACCGATCCCCGCTTCAGCACGGTAAATGTGCCGATCACTGCCATCGCTGTCAGCACCGGGCAGAATGACAGCGGCGTTTTTGAACTTAACCTGCACGACGAACGGTACCTGCCGTTCGAAGGCGCCGGCGCCATCAGCAAATGGCGGATCGAGTTACCGCAAAACTTCCGCGAGTTCGATTATGATTCGATTACCACGATTGATATGAAGCTCATGTATACCGCGCTGGATGGCGGAGACAAACTGAAAAGCGCCGCGGAGGCGTCACTACAGCACTATATCAAGAACGTCGAAGGGTTAAGTCAGGACCAGGGCCTGTTTGCCCTGTTCGACCTGCCGCACGATTTCCCGAATGCCTGGTACAAGGCGAACCAGCCAGCGGCCGGTGCTACCGAGCGAGTTGTCGTACTCGACGACCTTCTCGAACGCTTGCCAATCTTTACCAAAGGTACCGCGCCAAACAAAATACGCGCGCGAGATGTATACCTGTTTACCTCCGCCGAAATTCATGCGACTGCCTGGACGCTGGTGCAGAACACCGACCAGTTTTCGTTTCTCGATAGTCAGCCCGCCGGAACCATGAAATCCTTCGCCGTGAAAGACATCAATAACCAGATGACGGCCTGGCATCTGAAGATTGCCGACTTAAACACGGCGGTGAATCAACTTTGGTTGGTAGTCAGATATACGCTTGGCTAATTATTGGTCTAAGATCAATGGGAAAAAATCTCCGCGGAACTGCAAGGACACCCGAATATCGAATATTCAAACCCTACAAGCGCTGGACCAACGGTTTCCTAATAACCATTTAAACTAAGCATATTTTCAGTAGCTTGTCGGCCATCGGCGGCGTCCGCAGCGCGGCGCATACTTTGCGCCAACGACATGACAAGTACTGCGCAGGGCGCTTTGCGTATTCCCCAAGGCGGTGTTCACCCAATAGAATGCAGCCACTTCCACGGAGGCTGGTTAATGCCGTCACCTATAATCTTATCAGGCAACCCGCACCGCCAACACATCGCAGGTAGCGCCGTGTAGTACGGCATTAGCAGTTGACCCCAGCAACAACTGCACACCGTGCCTGCCGTGACTGCCTATCAC
>RCMY010001397.1_pt1 | contig 23121 bp, 17 predicted proteins | sample 2041341 | NCBI WGS metagenome assembly RCMY01 (sample SAMN09708234, study PRJNA481090) | Marine sediment metagenome, whole genome shotgun sequencing project.
GCCTTCCTATTGGACATTTTCACATTGGTCAACAGGAGGCTGAATTGTCTATCGGACGGTTTAACGTCTTTTGCAGTAGGCACTTGTACGGGGACCAGAAATGTATAGTTGATAAGATAAGAGCCGTTTACGAGCAGTCCGATAAGCAGTGCGGCAATAAGCAGATAATTCTGCCATTCCCACTTCCTTATCAATATCAAAAGCGCTAGCAGGCCGATCAACGAAGCCATGAAAAATTGAATCCGCGGAAAGTCGAGCATCTTCAAATAACGGATTTCCACATTCCTGAATATGGAAAGCATGGAGCATATAGCTAAAAACACGGCGATTACATAAAGGACAATATATGTGGTGTTCCTGAACTTTTCCATGGTCTGAAGGTATTCAAAAAATCGATCGTTCCGGTCATTATCAGATTTTTAGACCATCCGCACGAGAACGATCTTGCTATCGGGGTTGCCCTTAAGGATGCTATAAGAATAGATGGGAAAAGATTTTAAGGTCTGTTCCTTACGCCGAAAACCACTATTCTTTCGAATCCTTCGTTTTTTAAGGCGAATGCATGCAACACGTTGGTAGGTCCAGCAAATAAAGGTAAAACGGCTAAGGCAGGGCGGAAGTCCGGTACGTACCCTTTATACGGCCTAAAAATTGATCGTACTCCTTCAATTCGATCGGATTTGGATTCCCATGCAAAATGGCACTTTCACAAAGGTGGAGTCAGCTATACCGTTGTTAACTTCGGGGAAGTTTCCAAAAACCTCCGCTTTGTGGAACTGGCCAAGTGGAAATAAAAGCGATACATGATCGATATTACCGTATCTTTATTAAAAATGGGCCCATACCCTTGATCGCTAACTTAAGATACACAAATGAAGGACTGGCTTGTTTCCGACTGGACTATTCTACTGAAAGTTTTCATTTCCACGCTTTTGATCTTTTCCATGCTGATCCTCTGGGTCAGGGTATCGGGCCTGCGTTCGTTTGCGAAAATGTCGAGTATCGACTTTGCCTCGACCATCGCCATCGGGTCCGTATTGGCGAGTACCGTACTGAGCGCCTCCCCCTCTATAGTGAAGGGGGGTATCGCCATCGGTTCTATTCTGCTTTTCCAGACAACGTTCTCGAAACTGACCTTAAGGTTCAAGGCGTTCGATAGGCTTGTCAGTAACGTGCCCCTGCTGCTTATGGACGGGGAAACGATCTTGTACGACAACCTACGTTCCTGCAACATGAGCGAGGATGATCTGATGGCGAAACTCAGGGAGGCCAATATCGTGCAATTATCCGAGGTCAAAGCGGTTGTTCTGGAAACTACGGGCGACGTCTCGGTAATCCACGGGGACAGCGATAAAGCCGTCGATGACCTCATTTTGAAGAACATCAGGACAAAAATTTAGCGGGGACCGCCATCTGTCACGAAAGTGTCCGGCAACGCCAAAAAAAAATTCCAGACTTCCGTTCAGTTATGGGCCCGTTCTCCGGGACACTTGGAGATATTGGGAATAGGATCTAAAAATATGGCATATGGCCCGATATTTTCGGTCTGGTCAAAATTGTCAAACGAACATACCGATCTTTGCAAGTTCGACCGGATTGATAGCTAACATTCTGGCGCCAGTGTAACGGTGGCCGTTACCGAGTGCCATATCCCGCCAAACTTTTAAAAGTATTGTCAGACGTCACAGGACCGCAAACGAATTGGGTTTTTCAGGAAGTTTAAATTAAAGATGGGATTAAGTATACAAAAGAGTCCAATTTAAAAAACAACTCTTTATTTTTCATGCTTTTTTAAAAGATAAGCGTACGGCTCCATCCCATTGGTATGTTCGAACAGAACCTTCACCACCCCCAAAATAGGCAGGGCGATTATAGCGCCGACCACTCCCCATAGAACGGAGAGCATAATTACCCCGAATATAGTAACGAAAGGATTCAGGTCAATCTTGTCTCCGATGATCCACGGCGTCAAGATATAATTTTCCAAGAGCTGTGCCGCACAGATGACTGCGATTACGATAAGTGCGGGAGTTCCCCCCGAATACAATAAGGTCAGGATTATGGCAACCCCGCCGCCTATAAGGTTTCCAATATAGGGAATAATGGAAAAAAGCGCGGCGAACAATGCCAAGAACAGGGCAAAGGGCACTTGGCCCAAGGTGAACCCTAAATAATAGACGATAAAAAGGAAGAACATTATTATGCCCTTACCGAACATATAATTGCTGATAATCCGTGATGAACCCGTTAAAATAATGGATCCGGCGTTGGCATTTTTGACCAATCTTTTGAAAAACTGCATGAACATCTGTTTCTGCATCAAAAACAATATGGTGTAGATTAAGATGATGAACGACTGGGTCAAGAAATCGGTAAACGAGGTAATGAACATTTTCGAAATACTTTTCAACCTGTCAGTTATATCAAGGTTTTTGTCCACGAATCGGGCCGGATCGATTTGAAAGGTTTGTTTTGTCCATTCACTGAAGAGTCCGTATTTTTCAGTGCCTTTCTCCTTGATGGTCGGCCAATCATCGGCCATATTACCAACCTGGGAAGAAACCAGCCAAAACAACGAGATTAGGACGATGCCCGTTAATACTAGGGAAACTGTCATTGCCAACCAATGGGGGAAGCCCCATTCTTCCATTTTTTCGATCGGTCTGTCCAAAAGCGTCGCAATGAGCGCGGCTACTAATAAAGGCAACAGGAGTGTAGAACCTTAAAAAAGGATTACCCATATCCCCATAAGCAACAGAACGGTCCTCAACAAATATTTTCCCGACAGTTCAATTTTATCATTTTTCACCATTATTTCTGATTTAAAGGCTTTGTTTTATGGCCAGTTCGATTTTCAACTACCGATTCACTATTCGGTGTTGACCGTCCGATAGTTTTAGTACGCCAAAGGTAGACGAAATCGTGCATCCAAATAAGTGTCACTAAGAACGGATTCAGAATATCTTCTACCGCACCTATCGTCATACGGCTTGCAAACGAGTGCTAACCATAGCTTTATTGAAACTTAAGCACCCGATGAATCCGAACAGTTTTAAGTTCGACAAAAGAAACAACATATGGAATCGCTACTGTCTATCCGGGTCGGAAGGTTACCAATGGCCATATTGTTCCCACTCCGAACTTAAATCCTTTGAAATCGGTTTTGACCTCGGCGTCCGGTTCATGGCCCGACTGCTGGCCCGTCCTTGCAGCCGAGACTATCAGAAAACGGCAGATTGAAAGAACGGGATGAAAAATAGATGGCCAGAAGGCAAAAGTCCCAAAAAACGTTCGTGATATGAACCTATCCAAAACTTGAGATATTACGGTCTAGCATAAAGTGGAATGGGACGTTTCATAAACTCGTAGCGTGAGAGCAAAGCTAAGAAACGTGTTTAACAAATTTTAAAGAATTCAAAACGAACATGAAATCAGTTATTACGATGGCTTTAGTATTCACTTCATTAGCCGCCTTTTCACAAAGTAAAGATGATAAACGGGTGATGGCCGATGCCAAAAAAGCCATGACCAAGATGAAAAGTATGGACATTGGTCTCGATTGATTTTTCGATAACTCATCGGGCTATGTTATTTTCCCTAACGTCGGTGAAGGCGGGTTTATACTTGGAGCTGCCTCTGGCAATGGAGTGGTGTACGAGAATGGACAAGCGGTCGGAATGGCAGACCTGAAAAAGCTGGATGTAGGTTTCCAAATCGGTGGCCAAGCTGGTACGGAGATTATTTTTTTCGAGACCTAAGATGCCCTAAACGAATTTAAACAGGGGGAATTTCAACAAGGCCACATCAAAAGTGATCATTTGGAAAAAATCAACTTCAGCTATATTGACCTGAATAATCTTCAGCCTGATTTAAAGTGAAGCATACAATCCGGGAAGGTTAGAATAAAACGTACCGACCAAAAGAACGAATTTTTTTGAATACTTCCCCAGAGGTTTCACATTTTTACGATACTACTTGTAGTATATCCACACGTCAGGAAATTAAATCAATAGTGTTAGGAAGGATTGTAAACAACCGATAGTGCACAGTCTCGTATGCGGTAAAATTAGATAGAATGACTAGGTCAAAAGGTTGCTAAGGATATATTCGACCATTCCCAATTTGAATTCATAGTGTGCTTTAAATAAATAAGATTGATTTAAACTAACATCTTATATACCCGTCGCAATCTCGATAAATTCAGGAACGATGGAAACGGTCACCTCTTGCAAATCCCCATGAGGCTCACCGTCTATTTGAAAAGAAACAGGATTTTTAGTAGTGACGCGGACTTTTGTCGTTGAAATGACCTCTACGAAATCGCCATCCATATCCACTTTCCCGCTTAGGACCTTAATTATCTCGACCACGTCCAATTTCTTGAAAATCAATACTTCAAACTTGCCATCGTTGATTTCACCATTTGGATTGACCAAAGCGCCTGTACCAAACTTTTTGGCGTTCGCAAAGGCAATCATAATAGCATCGACCTCTCTACTCTCCCCATTAGCACATATAGTAAAATGATAAGGACTGTCCGATTCCCAAAGGGTAGGGATGCTACTTAAAAAGTAACCGAAACGGCCCCGTACCGCATTTTCGGAATACTTCTTTATTAGTTCCGCATTAATGCCGAAGTCACTGATGTGAAGTCCGATCGAATCCCCTATACGGAGCGCATCTACCTTCGTGGTAGTGTCGCCCATGGCTACCACAAGCGCCTTTTTACAATCTTCAGGCAGCCCCAGATCGGTCGCAAGGCCGTTAGCGGAACCGGCAGGAATAATTCCGATGACCTCACTCTTGCCGTCACAGGCCTGGGCGGCCATTTTAATCGTTCCATCTCCACCGGCCACCAAAATACGGTCCGGCCCGAGAATGTTTATCTCCTTTCCGAGGTTGGCGATGTCGTTTTCTCCTGTAGTCCTGTATATTTTAAGCTCGGCTTCTGATGGTAAAAATTGACGGACCATATCGACTATGGGCTGCTTATCGACGTCCCCCGAGACGGGATTGAATACCAAAAGAACTTTCTTTATCTTCGTTTTCATTTTGCAAGGATAAAAGGATATCCATACGCTCATTAAAAGTACTCCAAATATGCGACGAAGGTGAAAGTAAAGTTGAACATTTACAGGGGGTATGCCAATGAGCAGGAAATACTGCTTTCCGGTCACGCTTTCAAAGAAAATGCCCCGGATAATTTTAATCTCGAAGGCAGACGGCTACGGCACGCCTACGCCGTATTGCGCATGTTCACCATAAAGACCTTGGGAAATGTACACGTAACCTTAAAATTCAGGGGGATCGAGTTAAAAACAAAGACCTTGGCCGACGGGTACTTCCGTTTTGCCCTGCCCTACACCGAACCTCTTTCGAACGGGTGGCATAGCTTTACGGTATCCGTCAATGTTGAGGGGACCCCGGTCGAGCAAATGGGGGAATTTATCAAACCCTACCCTGGGGAGTACGGACTGATTTCAGATATCGACGATACATTTCTGGTTTCCCACTCCGATAATTTTTTCAAAAAGATTTATGTGCTGTTAACGCGCAATATCAACAAACGCAAGATTTTTGAGGGAGTAGTGACCCATTATTGCATGCTTGGGCAAGCGGGCAGGTACGAAGAAAACAGCACCAACGCCTTCTTTTACGTTTCGAGCAGTGAATGGAACCTCTACAATTTCATCGAACGCTTTACCCAACTACACGGAATGCCGAAGGGCGTACTAAAATTGAAGGACATAAAGACCGGTCTGGGAGATTTCTTATTTACCGGAGGTGGTAGCCATGACCATAAATTCTATAAAATAAAGCACCTTCTCGAATTTTACCCCCAACTGAAATTCATTCTTTTGGGCGACGATAGTCAAAAGGATCCGTTAATTTACGAGCGAATAGTCAAAATTTTCCCCGCCGGGGTGAAGGCCATTTACATCCGAAGTACCAAAAGCCATCACAAACAAAAAGTGTCAGATGTCTTGGCGAACATCCAGTCCTTAAACGTAGAAACTTGCTATTTTAAGGATAGTTCGACAGCGATACAACACTCCAAAAGTATCGGCCTGATTTCGGAAGCCGCGATAAATGGAAGATTGTAATCGGCACCGGCCATTACCGCACCTGCCAAAACTGTTGCTAACTTTCCACAAAAATTCCAATAGGGGTAAAAGTTTAAGCAGTAGAGCTGACCTTGACCGCAGTTTTATAATAACTTCTACTCCTAATCAATAAATTCCATCATGAGCAAACTTGAAGAAACAAATTGGATACTAAGTACATTATCTAAAAAGGCCGAAACTGCGTGTACCAGATCACTAAAACTCTTAAAGGCCAAGAACCAATCCGATTTTGAAGAGGCGGTTCCCAAAATCAGGGATAATTATAAAATCATAAGGGCAATTCTTCGTTTGGTCCGGGACGATTTCAAGGATTACAAGAAGGAGAACGAGTTCTACAGGAACGAGGCCAAGAAAATTCTTAGCGTACAACAGGCCATTGTCATGGTCAAGACCATTGACATTATAAATGAGCAATATAGCGAACGTCTGTACAAAAATGCGTTTACGGAGCTGCGGGACAAGCTGGAAGAACACAAAGATAAGCAGATTGAAAGTGCACTGAACGAGGAGCATGTTTTTCAGGACCTTCATCAAAACCTTTCCGACAAGTGCGGAAACCTCAAGGAAGGACTTCTGAAACCTGTGTCTAAAGACACTCTCGCTTCGGGACTTAAAAAGGTATACCAAAGGGGCAGGGATGCACAAAATGCACTTTCGGATTCGAAAAGCGAGAAAGATTTTCATGAACTTCAAAAAAGGGCAAATTATCTTGAAATTCAGCTCGGGATGCTGAGTCCGATATGGCCCGACATGATCGGGGTCTGGAAGTCGGAACTCGAAAAATTATCCCATTTGTTACTTACTTCCGAAGGCCTTTACCAACTTTCAGGGTTTTTGAGGTCAAATGCGGGGGGCAATATCAAAGAGGATGGTGTCTATCTGATGAATACATTGATAGAAGGCCATCGGGAACAAGTACAGCAGCATGCGCTGTTATCGGCCAAAAAAATCTATAGCCTTAAACCGAAACATTTTATGAAATATATAGACGCCGCTTGGGAGACCCACGAATCGGAAAGTGCGCAAAAGATTCTTCCTTCCGATAAATTAAAATTAAGCAAATAGGAAATAGCAACAAAAACTACACAAATCCGGGAATTGTTCCCTAAAACAACATTGAATGAAATCAAAATTAATTGGAATCGCAGCGGCATTGGTCAAGGGTCGAAAGTTTACTTTGGCACTGGTCGGCGCACAATTTGTCTATCTTGCCTATAAATTCCGTAAGGAAAGAAAACGAAAGGCCCTAAAAGGAAACTAAACGTTCCGTATACGGTTCACGGAACATTTTAGAATATGTCATTCTTAGAGTTATTTATCCTTTGTCTGAACATCCTTTTCTGCATTCCGAGTGCTGCCTCGCTGACCAAATTCGACTATTGGTGGATTCGGGGATTCGACTTTCCGAGAGTGCAGATCACAGTTTTATTAATCGTCAATATACTCTTGGCGTTGGTGGTATATGATTTTGATGCAATCTGGCACTTCCTGATTGTGTCGGCTTTATGTCTCGGTCTATGGTATCAGTGCGCCTTAATTTATCCCTACACCATTTTCGCCAAGAAACAGGTGATTAATTATGATGGTGGACAAAATGAGAACAACATCTCCATTTTGGTAAGCAACGTGCTTACCGAAAACAGCAATTACAATAAGCTAATAGACCTCACCCGTTCTAAGAATCCGGACCTTTTATTGACCCTGGAATCGGACAAGAAATGGGAAGAAGCATTAGATGTTCTGGAGGAAACCTACACATATTCCGTAAAAGTGCCGTTGGAGAACTTATACGGTATGCATCTTTATTCAAAATTTCCATTGGAAAATATCGAGATGAAATATTTGGTCGCCGATGGTATCCCCTCAATTCATGGAACCTTAAAACTGCCCAATGGCAAGAATGCGACCATACACTGCCTACATCCTCGACCGCCCAGCCCCAGTGAAAGCAAAACCTCTACCAATAGGGATGCGGAATTACTATTAGTGGGCCGTGAAATCGAAAAGGATGCCAAATTGGTTTTGGTTTTTGGCGATTTTAACGATGTCGCCTGGTCAAGAACGACAAGACTGTTTCAAAAAGTAAGTGGACTTATGGACCCACGTAGGGGAAGAGGTTTTATAAATACCTACAACGCCAATTATAAATTATTGCGTTGGCCCTTAGATCACGTATTCCATAGTGATGATTTCACATTGATCGAGATAGACAGGGGCAAGAATATCGGCTCCGATCATTTTCCCATGTATATAAAATTGAACTACACACCTAGAGCCGAGTGGAGACAAGAAGCACTCGTTGCGAGCCAAGATGAAAAAGAATTGGTCGAGGAAAAAATCGAGAAAGGCGACCCCAAGAGTACAGATATTTAAAATCCGATAGTATGTTGCTTTGTAATGTACCGAGGATTTTACGGATATGGGGTATGCCAATTGGGAAGCGGAAAGGGATGTTCCCATTGCAATTAATCGGAGACCTACCACATCGGAGATTCGGAAACGATTGGTAAAGAATGCGCGATATCGGTACCGGACCTTAATCGGGCTCCAAGCTTTTCATAACAATCCATGGCGAAATCGACGGTATCCATACAATGCATACTGACCGTGTCGTGAAAACCGCCTTTTATCTGAGATGGAATATCTGGATGGAACATTATACTAGGTTTAATGGATGTGGCACCAAAATTGGAAACATATCGAATTATGAGATTTTATTCTAGTTCTGGGACTCCTCAAAGAATATTTTTGTTTAGAAAGGGACAAAAATAAAAACCGCCGATCAAAAGACCGGTAGTTTTTCGTTTGGAAGACTAACTAGAACTTCTTAACCGTTTACTATAAAAGCATGTATTATGCCGGGTAGCCATGCCAGTGCGGTCAGTAATATGCTGATGAAAAAGGCCGATCCAAATCCGTGATTCATAAAAACCGCCAAGGGCGGCAAAAGAATGTTCAAAACAATAATTGTCAATGACATAGTCGTAGTTTAAAAGTTGATATGAATTTATGACGTCGGAAAGACTGCTTAACAGTCTTTCCTTGTAAAACTAAAAAATATTATTTCTCTTTTTTGACGATTTTCCCACGACCTGCCCTGTGCTCTTCGATCAGTACAGAATAATCGGGCGAACCGGTAATACCACCGAAAAATGCGGCGCCACCGCCCAAAAGCAGTATAAGGAAAGCTACTATACCAGCCGTGCCTGCTGCATCGGCCGCTTTATCGCTATATTCCTTGACCTTCTGTTTGGCTTCCGAGTAATATTTTTCGACCTTATCGACCGTATTCTGCAATGTGGTTTCCCATTTTTTAATGATACCGTCAATTTCCGCTTCGCTAAGTTCGGTATTCTCGGTAAGGGATTTTTTTAATTTTTCGGTATCGATAAGTTCGTCAGATCCATTCGATTTAATGTCAAGATTTCCGTCCTTGTCCAGATTGAAAGAAAGGTCGCCGATAAAACTTTCAATATTGTCCTCAAGGTTCATCCGCTTCAGTTCATTCTTTGAGTTCCGTAAAAATTCACTGGTTTCCTCCGAGGCGTCCTCCGGAAGCACGTTGTACTTCTCGCCAGTATTTATGAGGTCGAACATTTGTTGTTTGATATCTTTGGAAGCTCCTTGTGTTTGCTCTTTTCCCGATTGAAGGGCCTCTTCCACCTGCACAGTAATGTCTTTGGAACCATCGCCGCCGACCACACCAGAAACCATATTGCCGAGTCCATTAAGAATACCGCCGACTGCGGAGGTGAGCATAATTATACCGATAACAAAATAGAGCGCCCATGTCAGAAAACCGTGCAGCGCTCCATCAATATTGGAGGTGTAGCCCGACATGCGCGCTGCCACAAGACCTCCTGTAAAAAGTGAGGCGACATTTGTGAGTATCCACCAAATGGCGGTCCCTGTTCCTAAACCTTCAAAAGGATCTGCTTCGGTGAGGGGGTCTATCGTGGTAAGGCCAATCCCGAGTCCCAAGATGTTCAACAGGAACATCAAGGATAAAGTGGTAAGGGTACCCGCCAGGACCGCAGCCCAAGAAATCCGTGAGATTTTCTTCGGAACCTCGTTTACATTTGAAATGGTAGTATCGTTCATAGTTATAATAATTTACATCGTTTCGATTTTCTTTTCAAACCGCACCAAACCTAACCTTTAACTACGCCATACTATAGAGCGATTACATTAACTTTTAGCGCATATGAAATCAGTAGTGTTATTTGCAGTGGAATTATCGCGAATATCGCCCCCGACGACAGTATTAATTTTATACCGTGGCAGGCAGTTCCAACTGCCCGAATAATGTGTTGGGCCAATATTTTATCCTTGAAATCATTTGCCTTTTAATCGGGATTTTTTACACCGGCACGGTACCACAGTTTACCCCACTGTTTTTTTGTGTCGGGGCCTGCATTATTGCGATAGTGTAAACCGTTTAAAAGTATAGAATGAAAGCGGTTCCAAGGCTTTGAAAAACCTATTGGGACTGACAAATATTGATTGGAATTTTCTAACCGTTATTTTCGAAATAGCCGCGACATGCCCGTAGGTACGGTAAGGCGGACAGGGCCAGCGATAAAGCCATGCATAGGGCCTATCTTGAAAAGAGAATCCATAATGTAAATTTCTGTTTTGTTGGTAACTAAATAATAGCTTATTTTTAATAGAGTCGTTCTCCTATAAGTTGAAAGCTGCCTAAAATCTTCAAAAGCAGCTCTCAATACCCATAATGACCATATCCCCCACCATACCCATTCGGTCTGTAAATTTCGGCGCGCTGCCGATCTTTGAGCAAAAATGCCTCGGTCACAAAACCGATTACGTCTTCGTCAGTGTCGGTATCTTCAATGCGCATGCCCCCGTTTTCGTAGAAAGGCTCCGTCTGTAAGCCCTTGTCGTTCTCAAAGACCAAAAGGTGCATGTTGAAATTCTTGTCGTAGTCTTCGTTATTGTGCTTTTTGAAATAATAACCGGTCAATTGTTTATTTTTATGTGTAAAGGCTTTTTTACCAAGAAATGCAATGGAGTCTCTGGTCGCCGTATAGTTGCGACTTGGAAATAGCAGGGCTTCCGCCAAATCTTTCTGTGTTTTAAATGCTTCGGGAAACAATTCCAGTTTACCGGCTTTTTTTAGTTTATCGAACAGAAGCTGTCGCGAATTTAAATCAGCTGCCATCGTCTTTAGCTTCTTTTGCGGTATAGCCTTGTTGTTCTTTGCCAAAAGAACAAAATAAGTGGTGCGAATATCCGAATCCTCGATCAACGCCATCTTTTCAAAGAACTGATGAACCCTTTTTTCACCGTTGAACGGATACAAAAGCGTCACATAATCTTCCAACACACCCTTATCTTGTGTTGGGGTCCTAGGGCTATAAAAATCCTGCGCATTCGGGGCTACATCCCTACCCAACTGGCGCTTCAATTGTATCTTGGCATCGTTCAGGATTTGGGCCTTATATTTTTTATAAACCTTCGATTTTAGTCCGCCCTCGGCCACTAATTTGGCCAGTAGCGAGAAAATCGGGGCCTTGTATTCGCTTATCGTACTATACTGCAACAATTCGGGAAACAATTTTTTCGCCAGAGACAGATTTTCCCGGTACGGGGCGAAGATGTAACTGATATGAAAGGTGTTGGATAGCAAAGGCAGATCGGTCGCCATCAGTTCGAGCAATAGGTCTGAGGACGCTGCGTCCGATTTTTGGGAAATTGCCTGCAAAACCATGGCCTGTGCCGTCGAATTATTATACGATTTGGCATAAAAATCCCTATAAAATGTAGTAGCATCCACATCTTTTAACTGCCCTAGCTGCAAAATCAAGTACGACTGTATCGGGCGAATGGACGGACTAAACTCATGTTCGGCAATATAGTTTTTCAGCGAATCGGCATGCGTTTTATCGAACTTTAGATAGCGATGCCCATCGAGTACGATACTATCATTTTTACGCAGCGCGGCAAAGAAATCGGGGACTTTATCCTCAAAAATGCTCCGGCCTATTACGGTATCCTTGGGTTTGAAGTTCGCGAAGAATTCATTGATAAAGCGGCTCGGTCTTTCGATGGTGTCCACTACCGCTTTGAGCTCGTAGAGCAGGCCATCCTTTATAATATTCTTGATTAGAATACCCCGTGTACTCGCAGTATCCGTTAGGGTCAATTGCATTTCTTGATAGCCTTCGGGTGTCGTCTTGGTGGTATCGTTTATGATTTTAAACTGCTTGTAGGCATACATTTTTTTTCGTAGTGCCCAAGCGGAATCCAAATGGCTGAACATCAGAAAATCATGGGCTTTGTTCAGTTCTACGGTAATAGCTTCATCGTTTTTGTTGCGGTATATTGTTTTTTTATGAAAGGGATCGTACGATTTGGTTTCGGGAGCACCACTATAATAGCTATTGCTACTCTCCACGAATTTCGGGGGCTTGACCGTACTTTTTGTACTGAAGTAAAGAGCGGTATCGACCACCGTTTCAAAGGAATCTTCGTATTTCGTAGGTTTTAGTTGAAAGGATTCAAAATATTCTTCCGCTTCTTTGCCATATTCCGTCAAAATGCCCAAAAGGTAATACTCACCACCACGGAAGGTGGTCATCAAATGCAATCGCTTCCCGGAATCCGCATCGAAAATTGCGGATGAAATCAAACGTTTGCCATTGCCATCCCGATAACGGGGTTTCAGTTCCAAATCTTGATAAAAGCGTTTTTGAATCTGTTTCAGCTCGAAGGTATCGACCTCGATAAAACTGAAATCGTTAAAGACGGACTTCCGAAGAAAATAATAGGATTCCCTTTTTTCATCGTAGCCCTCGATCCATCGGTCGCCATTCCGGCTTTGGTTGGTAAAGCTATTTAGGGATGGCATTTCCACCTCGAAATCCGAAAAATCAGAAGAAAGGTGGACTTTTTCAACCGTAGGTTTTTTAAATGCCAAACTATTGAAGACCCTATCGGAATGCTGCGTTACGTAATCGCCTTCCCCTCCCATTTTGACGATGACAATTTCCAAAGGTGTTTTAAAAATCTGATAGCGTTGCCGGTCGCCGTTCTTCAATTGATTCTTGATATCCAATCCCTTTAAACCATCCTTTTCAATACCTATTTTCTCCAAAATTTTTCCGGGGATGTTCTCGAACAACAGCTTATCGATATCCTCTAAAGTGTACACCGCATCTTGCTTTAAAAATGAATGGGTGGGAATACGGTTTACGACCACAAAGCTACCGTTGGCCAAATCGGGGGAAACATATGTGGTCTTGCCTTGGTCGGAGACGGGATAGAGTTTGTTGGGAAGGTCTATCTTGAAAAATCCGTCTTCAGGGCCGTAGGATGCATAGTCGTTTTGACGTTCTTTATCCTCGAATTGTTGCTTCAGTTCCCTTCCTCTTGCACTTGATTTTGATACCAGGGGCGCTACTGTATAGCCCTTTTTCCGCAAGAGGTCGATGACGCCATCATCACCAGGTAAATGGGCGGCTCCAATACCGGCAAACACTTTTCCTTTCCGCATCGTGGAATCCAACCGATCGGCCATATTGACATTGCGGATGTGTAGCATGTTTTTCATGTAATGGTCGGTATACATGGCGCGATCAATGGAGTCGAGCAAAGCGATGTTACGCTCGCGATAGGCATCCTGCAACAGAAACATAGGGTCGGATTGCTGCATCTTTTTCTGCAGCCATTCATCGGGCTTTTGTTTCATGGCGTTCATACTGGCGCGCCCGACCAAGGTCCGTGATTCGTCCATATCCTCAAGGGCAATGATCGGCTTGTTGAACTTTTTGCCCGCTTGGTAGATGAACATATCCAAATACGTCTCCTCCTCGAAATTTTGGGAGTTCTCGTTGGTGCGATATAAAATATTATTGACGATACGGTCTTCGTAGGCAAGGTAGGCTCCTAATAGTTCTTTCTTTGGATTATCGACCTTGAAGGCATTGGCATAAAATCCTTTCGTGACATATCCGCCATAACCGAAGACGTTGCTGCCCATCGCATCGCTGTTTTCGAGCCAAAGACCGGGGTCGGATTCGAGGGCCACCATCTCACTTTGATCCAAGGCCTCGTAGAAAACATCGTCCAACCGAAAGGCTATCTTTTTACTTACGTGCATGGTGCCGTAGAGATACGAGGATTTCTCAAGGCCGTTGCCCGAAATTTCCCAGAGGAGACTGTTTTTCTCTTGGGAATATCCCGAAAGGGTAAAAAGACAGAATGAAATGATAAACAAGGGGCGCATGAAATTTCTTTTTTCGCAATACAAATTTACGGAAGTATGCCTCAAGACATATCCCTGAAAATCGTTAAAACGATACCATTCTAGGGTATAACGCTTAAACCTGTCCCGTATTTTCCTACTTGCCGATTTTTTGCCCCCTAAAATCGAAGTATGCTATTGAAGCATCAAAAAGTATTTGATGGATCTCTATTCGGGATGCTTATCAAGCCTTATTTTTGCAATTGGAAAATTATTGTGTTTGTCAGGTCGAGCGCAGTCGAAAGGCTCGAACGGACATTCAAGAATATTTTGAGTCATCCGTACCTCTAAGCCAACTCTTTGAGGGTTTTAAAAGATGTTTGCATTAAAAAATTCCCGCCTTTGCGGAAATGACAAAAAAGTTGCTAAGCTATGAAAGGTGTACTGCTCGTAAATCTCGGTTCCCCCGAAAGTCCCACTGCTAAAGATGTCAAACCCTACCTCGACGAATTTTTGATGGATGAACGGGTCATCGATGTCAATAAAGTACTTCGTAATATCATCGTTCGCGGTATCATTCTGCAAACCCGGCCCAAGAAATCGGCGAAGGCCTATGCCAAGATTTGGTGGGACGAAGGTTCGCCCCTAATCGTTTTATCGGAACGTTTTGCCGAGAAACTGAAAAGCCATACCGAAATGCCCGTTGCCCTTGGCATGCGCTACGGCACGATGACCATAAAAAACGCGTTGCAGGAGTTGAAGGATAAAGACGTCGACGAGGTGCTGTTGGTACCCCTGTATCCACATTATGCTATGTCATCGTATGAAACCGTTGTGGTAAAGACCATGGAGGTACAGAAGGAGTTTTTTCCACAAATACGGTTGACCACCCTACCGGCCTTTTATCATAATGCTGAATATATCAAAGCATTATCCCAAAGTATCACCGATGGATTGAAGAATTTCGATTACGACCACATTCTGTTTTCCTATCATGGCATTCCCGAACGTCACATCCGAAAATCAGACCCAACCAGCTATCATTGTAAAATTGACGGCAGTTGTTGCAGTATCAATTCCGTGGCGCACAATACCTGCTATCGCCATCAGGTCTATGAGACGACCGAACTGGTAAAAGCAGAACTGGGGTTAAAAGAAGAGCAAGTCAGTTCTTCGTTTCAGTCACGTTTGGCCGGCGACCCATGGCTTAAGCCTTATACGGACTATGAATTCGAGCGATTGGCGAAAGAAGGTGTAAAGCGCTTGGCCGTCATCACTCCTGCCTTCGTTGCCGATTGTCTTGAAACCTTGGAGGAGATAGCCATGGAGGGCAAGGAGCAGTTTACAGAAGCTGGTGGCGAAAGTTACAAGCATATACCTTGTATGAACGATAGCGATACGTGGGTGCAGGTGATGGCGGATTGGGTGAACGCGTGGAAAGCGACAGGAGCATTGCCCTCGAATTGACCTGCAAGGCAATCCATTGACCCATGGCAAAAATATCCGCAGAACAACTCGGCTCAGAACCTATTGGCAAATTGTTGATCCGCCAGTCCGTACCGGCATCGATCGGTATTTTGGTGATGTCGCTCAATATTTTGGTCGACTCCATATTCGTGGGCAATTGGATCGGGTCCATCGCCATCGCGGCCATCAACGTGGTGCTGCCCGTATCTTTTTTTATCGGAGCCCTTGGCATGTCCATCGGTATCGGGGGATCTAGCATCATTTCACGTGCACTTGGTGCGAACAACACCGAAAAAGCCCTAAAAACCTTCGGAAACCAGATAACCCTGACCCTATTGGTGACGGTGGTCATGGTTGCTTTGGGATTGTTCTACGTCGATACGTTGATTCCCGCTTTTGGGGGTAAAGGCGCTATTTTCGATCCGGCCAAGATATATTATACGATTGTACTATACGGAGTGCCCTTTTTGGCGCTCTGTATGATGGGCAACACGGTCATCCGCGCCGAAGGGAAGCCGAAATTCGCGATGATCGCCATGATCATTCCCTCGGTCGGAAATTTGTTGATGGACTATGTCTTTATCTATATCTTCGATTGGGGCATGGCAGGTGCGGCGTGGGCGACCACCATCGGATACGTTTTATGCTTTGCCTACATTCTATATTTCTTTCTATCCAAAAATTCCGAACTAAAAATAAGTGCGTCGCATTTCGGATTGGATATGCCTATTTTAAAGGAAATCGGTTCTCTGGGTTTTGTGACACTCGCACGTCAAGCGGTCGTTAGCATCACCTATCTCCTGATGAACAATATACTTTACGGTCTGGGCGGGGAAGCCATGGTCGCGGTCTATGCCATTATCGGTCGGATGCTGATGTTCGCGCTATTTCCGGTTTTCGGGGTGACCCAAGGATTTTTACCCATTGCGGGTTTTAACTACGGGGCGGAGAAATACCAACGAGTTCGAGAGACTATCAATACCGCCATCAAATACGCCGCCATCTTGGCCAGCATCGTTTTCGTCGGCCTGTTCATCTTCCCTGCGGAAATCGCGGGATTATTTTTGGGAAGCGGCCCAGAGATGTCCACCGAAGACCTGGCCACCAATGCCTATGTTTTGGAGCACACGCCCTTTGCGATGCGGCTGGTGTTCGCCGCCACCCCGATCATTGCGCTACAACTTATCGGGGCTGCCTATTTTCAAGCTATCGGGAAAGCCATCCCCGCACTTCTTTTGACCTTGACCCGACAGGGTTTCTTCTTTATTCCCTTGATTCTGATCCTGCCCCATTATTTCGACGAATTGGGGGTTTGGATATCTTTTCCGATTGCGGATGTCTTGTCTACTATTGTTACGGGATATTATTTGAGAAGGGAGGTCAAGCGGACTTTGGCGAAATGTGACCAGTAGATTGCAGGGGTTGCCATTGCGGTCGCAGGTAGTCTAAAACTGCAACATTGCTAAAAAAAGGACAACCCGTGTAACAATCGATTTCGCTTTAGGTCAGATATGACATCACTCAATTGGAGCCGTATGCAGCAATTCCATCCCCGTAGAAGATCTGGGCTTGAACCCCGGCCAATCTTGGGCATTCGAATCTTCTGGAATGTCAAGATATTTGGAGGTATCTTTCCCCTTGAGATATGAATCGATAAAAGCGGTCACGAAATGCTGGTTGATGTTGTTAATCTTGCGCTGGTCCCAAGTGGCATCGGCGTAGCGGTAGTATTCGTCGATATGCAATCCGGGTGCTAAAGCTTCCGCCGGTGGTGGATTCGGGGCTACATTGTGCCTGGCATCTTCATAGGTCAGCAGATAACGGTCAGCGTTGACGGCACCTTCATAAATGGCTTTAATCCCTTTTTCATACCCAGAGATATCGTCTTGGCTTCCGGCGACAAAAAAAGTGGGCGTTTTCAATCCCTTTAAACCTTCGGCATCCCAGACGCCGCGTTCCATGCCCCATGGAGCAAAGGCGACAACAGCCTTAATTCTAGAATCGGATTGTGCCTGATACTCCGCATTGCTAGCTGCCAAAGCTTGAATTGCAGTACTTCCCTCGGTCATCCCTCCGAAAAATTGCACCATACCATCACTATAACCAGCGCCGGCGACGTTCAATACACCATAACCGCCCATCGAATAGCCGACGATTGCCGTATTATCGGCATTGATTTTTTCCGATAAATCATCCATGCTATCCGATTTTCCCAGCCGTTCCATTTCATTAAGTACAAAACGGATATCCTTGGCCCGATTAAGCAAGGTACTTTGAAAGGCGTTGGCATCTTTAAAAGTGGAATCGGTGTGGTCTATGGCGACCACGACATACCCCTTAGAGGCCAGATTTTCGGTCAAGTAGGTCATCAGATATCGCGAACCAACGTATCCATGGGAAACCACAATCAAAGGAAATACTTCTTTCGAAGCCTTCGGGGCGGCATCTCGAACCGCCCTACCCTTAAACCTAAACGGAACCAATGGGCGTAATGAATCACCGCGAGTACCCATGACCTCTTCATAGGTTACGGAGGCCTCCATGTCGGAAGGTACCTCCGCGGGATACCACACCTCAACGGTCAAGGGGCGGTCGTACATCGCCTCTTTGTCTCCCTTGGAATTCAAGATGTCCACCTGATCGGGATTGACCAAATCTAGGGTTCGCACCCCGACGGTATAGGAACCTCGTTCAGAAAGTTCAGGGGCGTCGGGCAGCATATCGCCGTACAGAAAATCTTGGGTTTGGGCCTGAAGCAAGACGCTTGCACCTAAGGCCAGAACGATGAAACAGACGATACATTTAGAAGAAAAAGAGGATTTGCCTTTCATAAGCTAATGATTGGTTTGGAGCACCCATTTGGACGGGCATTTCGATAATGGACGAATAAGGTAAGGATTAAATTTAAGCTTTAAACCATCCTCCTAAAACCAATAGCCCAAACTGAAAAAGAAATTGCTGTTCTTGCCTTCGGGAGACCAAGCATAGTGCACCTGCAGCGGCCCCAAAAAAGATTCCCATCCGTAGCCGACACCATAACCTGAATAATCGGGAAGGGTAAACCAATCGCTTGTTCTGAAAATATCATCATCGACGTTGGCGAAATTGGCCGTGAACATCAGGTGGTTCTTGGGTACGAATTCATAATCGAGCCTTCCGTAGGCCTTTACAAAGCTGTTGCCCGGCAGACTTATAAAATCATATCCGAAAAAAGGAATGAAATTGTTGATCAGCTCCGTGCCATATCCACCAAGTAAAAAATCGAAGGAGGTGACATCGGAGGTGCCCAATTTAAACCCGCCCTCGGTTTCTAGCGTAAGGGTAAGATTTTTTAATAGGGGAATAGCTCCGCCCATACGTGCTTTCGCAATTGAAAATTCCTTGAAATTATCGTTGAAATCGGAAGAAAACACGTAAAAATGGAAGTCGCCGGCAAAAATTAGTCCCCTTGAAGGAAAATAGGCGTTATCGTACGTATCGAGGGTCAACTCACCAAAGGCACTGAAAAAATTACTGTTTTCGAACAGCGTCTTCCCATCTGGCGCCGGTCGGCCGAGAGGAGTCTCTTCATCACCGCGCTGTGCCAAGGTTCTTGTACTATACTTCAACAATTTGTGCTCGATACCGGTCCTGAACGCAAATTCTTCGCGCAATACGGTCTCGACGTATATCTGGTTGGTCAGATCGGAAACATCTAGGTTTATAGTGTTGACATTGATGCCCGGTGGCACTTCAAAATTACCGCGGATCAGATCAAAATCGATTTCCTTTCCAAAATCGTTGAATCTAGAGTTCAGGCCGAAGCTCCAATAAGAACCTTTATCCACGTAATACTGAAAATTATAGCGCACATTGTCTCCGATGATAAAGTCGAAAGAAGCCACATCGTCGCGGGTCAGCAAGCGTTTTCGAGTCAGATTGAGAATGGCCGCGGTTTTGTAAAGGTCATCGTAATGGGCGCCCAGACGAACAAAGGTCTTGACGGGATTTTCAGAAAGATCTAAAATCAGTTCTTCCCCGGCCTCGTCGCCTTGCAGCTTATAGTGTATGGTCTGAAAGTTTTTGGTCGCGGCAAGATTGCCGATCCCCTGTTGCAGCCGGGAAAATGTAGTCTCTTTTTTCTTCCCCAAACGTAATTTCCCCTTTACGTAGCCCCTTGGATAATCGGCGCTGCCCGTAACGGTCAGATTATCGATTATCAATTTCTCCTGAGGCTTGATTTTAGCCCTCTTTCTTTCGCTATCGTTCTGTTTTATGGCAAGTCTTCTAAGATCGCCATAGCTCTTCTTAGCCGCTACGGTGCCACTCTCTATGATCCGGTCGTAGAGGTTAAAATCGATGACCGAAAAATTGGTCACCTCGGGCTTGATGTAAATATCGGTAAGTTTCGTTTTTTCTTCCATATCGAGAACGGACCGGTAATTGTTGATCTGCAGTAAAATCTCGGTGGCCGAAATCAGGCCATCCCTATCTCGTAGTCCGTGTTGCACATCGACCCCGATGATTACGTCCGCCCCCATGTCCATGACTTTTTGTATCGGATAATTATTGACCACCCCCCCGTCGACCAGCAGGCGATCGCCAATCTTAACGGGCTCGAAAAGGGAGGGCAAGGCCCCACTTGCCATAACGGCCTGGGGTAGATATCCCTCTTTCAGAACGACCTCTTCGCCCGTCTCTACATCGGTCGCCAAGCACAGAAAGGGAATCGGCAACTTATCGAACTCTTCTATGTTTTTTACAGGGTAAAGCAGTTTTACCAGTTCATTGTACACGTTCTGCCCTCCCGAAAAAGCGGGGGGTACAGAAATTTTGAACTTATCGAAAGGCAACGTAATCGCGTATCTTTCCGAATCTTCCTTTTCATAGAAAGTTTTGGCGCTTCGCGGAAGATTATCCTCTATCAGGTTGGTGAAATCGGTAGTGCGGAAAATGGAATCGAGTTCCGCAGCGGTATAACCTGCAGCGTATAGCGCCCCGACGATAGCGCCCATGCTCGTACCGCCGATGTAATCGATTTTGATTCCGGCCTCCTCTATAACCTTGATCGCGCCGATATGGGCAAGGCCTTTTGCCCCGCCACCGCTCAACACCAGACCTATTTTCAGGTCATTTTTGTCGGAGTCCTGTGCCGATACACAGTGGCCTAAACCTAGAAGTACGACAAAAAATAGAAGCTTTTTCAAGATACCAAATTTAGGTAGACTAATCGATCTTTTACGGTTTGTAACCGAGAAAAGCCGTACGTTAATGAAACGACCCATAAATTTTCTTGGCCTTGGCCATGCCCACAGTTTCCGCCAGCTTTTCCATGGATGCCTCTTTGACACGCTTGACCGATTTGAAAGTTTTCAGCAATTCTTGGGCCGTTTTTTCACCGACTCCGTCGATGCTTTCCAATTCGGAATTTATGGCCGCCTTGCTGCGTTTGTTCCGGTGAAAGTTGATACCGAAGCGGTGTGCCTCGTTGCGCAGTTGCTGGATAATTTTCAGGGATTCCGATTTTTTGTCCAGATACAGGGGGATGGGGTCACCGGGGAAGTAAATTTCCTCGAGACGTTTTGCGATACCTATGATAGCGATCGTTCCTCGGAGGCCTAAAATATCCAAACTTTTTAAGGCGGATGATAACTGCCCTTTGCCCCCATCAATAACGATCAATTGCGGTAAGGATTCTTCCTCGGCCAGTAAACGCTTGTACCTTCGATAGACAACCTCTTCCATGGAGGCAAAATCGTCAGGGCCGTCAACGGTCTTAATGTTGTAATGGCGATACTCCTTTTTCGAAGGCTTTCCGTTTCTAAATACTACACAGGCAGCAACGGGATTGCTGCCCTGAATATTACTGTTATCGAAACACTCAATATGCCGTGGTTCGTATGAAAGACGCAGGTCTTTCTGCATCTGCGCCATAATCCGGTTCATATGCCGATCGGGGTCGATGATCTTGATCTGCTTGAACCGTTCTTGCCTAAAAAACTTGGCATTGCGTTCAGAGAGGTCCACTATCTTTTTTTTGTCGCCCAATTTCGGGACGGTAACCTTTAAGTGAGGTTCTACCGTAACCTCAAAAGGCAAGTAGAGCTCGGTGGAATGGGACTCAAAGCGCTGCCGTATCTCTACAATGGCCAATTGCAAAAGATCGACATCACTCTCATCAAGTTTCTTTTTGATTTCCAAGGTATGTGAGCGGATGATAGAACCGTGGGACAACTGCAGAAAATTGACATAAGCGTGCGATTCGTCGGAAATGATGGAAAAGACATCTACATTGTTGATTTTAGGATTGACTATGGTCGATTTCACCTGATAGTTTTCCAAAACCTCGATTTTCTCCTTGATGAGCTGGGCCTTCTCGAACTGCATATCGGCGGCTAAAGCTTTCATTCGATGCTTGAAATATTGCAGCGAGGATTTGAAATTTCCTTTGATAATTTCCCGTATGTCGTCGATCTGGGCATGATAATCCTCCGCATTCTGCATACCCTCACAGGGGCCTTTGCAATTTCCTAGGTGATATTCAAGACATACCTTATACTTACCCCCATCGATTTTTTCTTGGGAAAGATCATAATTGCAAGTCCGCAACGGGTAAACGCTTTTCACCAGATCTAAAAGCGTACGCACAGTTTTCATACTGGTGTAGGGGCCATAGTAGTCCGAACCGTCCTTTATGAGCTTTCGGGTTGGAAAAATCCGCGGGAACCGCTCGTTCTTGATACAGATCCACGGATATGATTTATCATCTTTGAGCAAAACATTGTAGCGCGGTCGGTACTTTTTAATCAAATTGTTCTCAAGCAGTAGCGCGTCAGATTCGGTGGGTACAACAATATGTCGGATACCTCGAATTTTTTTGACCATTACCCGGGTCTTGCCATATTCATGGGTCTTAGTGAAATAAGAGGCAACTCGTTTCTTAAGGTTCTTTGCCTTCCCGACATATAAAATCTTTTCATCCGCATCATAAAATTGATACACTCCCGGGCTATCGGGCAAGGTACTCAACTGAATTTCTATGGATACTTGAGACATTCGGGTCGCGGATTAAATGTAAGCAGCAAAAGGTGCTACAAAGTTAGAGACAATTCCTAAATTAGCTCCATCAAAATGTTGTAAGAATGCGTTGTAAGTCTTTCCTTAATAATTGTATTTACAGAAATTAGTGATTATTACTAGACCTGTTTACCAAGGTATTCAACACTAAAATGTTAATATTTAGCTAAAAAGTGCATTTCAACGATTAAAACATCCCTTTGGCAGTCTAGGTAATGATTTTATTAATTATATTTAACGTATCAAAATCAATTACCCCCATGGACAAAT
>RCMY010001398.1_pt1 | contig 23120 bp, 23 predicted proteins | sample 2041341 | NCBI WGS metagenome assembly RCMY01 (sample SAMN09708234, study PRJNA481090) | Marine sediment metagenome, whole genome shotgun sequencing project.
GGATCATCTGGAATGAGTGGCCGGGATCACGTGGAATGACTGACCGGCTTCGACTGGAATCACTGGCCGGAATCAATGGAATACGCACATAAGGGCACCTGAAATTTACAAACTCTATTAATTGTGCGTGACAGATACCTTGTTTTTATAACTGCATTTGAGTGGAAAATCAACATTATCCCCTCTCTTCGGTTCTGTCGCAAAGTTTTCAAAAAGGTGACATTCTCTCTTTCCCCCTGTCCAACTCTGCTGCCAACGAGTAGAAGGTTTTCGCTAAACTTTGTAAGGAAATATCCTGCGTTGCCAGCCGCCCCTCTTGGAGCGTGCGAACTATCTCAATGCCATTCAAGGTAAGAGAAGCAGAGTCAAGTGATTTGAAACCAAGCATGGCAGAGGTTATTCGCTTTAGGCTCTCAATGATCCTGCTCAACTATGTTGTTGAGATATTTCACCTGGCGGATTTCAATGGAGGTGGGTTTTTCGTTATTATACTCTTCGAGAGTAGACTTGTTAGCAGCACTTCCGTCGATGGTGATCTTTTCAGGAACAGAACTTCCAGGAAGGGAGTCTCTTGGACGCCCCACCGTGCAACCTTTCCCCGCCTGGCATTGAGTCACCTCCACAGAAATTTGAATATCATAAAAAAAGCTGGCAAGGCTGCCAATGGGCGGGTCAATTTTGCGACAGAAGAAAATAAGTTGTACAGGGGTTGTACAAACAGGCACATACCGCAATCCAAACAAAAAAGCCCTTAACTCAAAAAGAGTTAAGGGCTTGAATTGTTAAATCATATATGGTGCCGGGACCAGGAATCGAACCAGGGACACACGGATTTTCAGTCCGTTGCTCTACCGACTGAGCTATCCCGGCACCTCATATGGAGAAGGATATTTACCCGACTTCCATTTCGGTGTCAACCAATTTTCTAGTCTTTTTTACTCAATGTTTTGGATTCAACATCTTTTTGAATCGACAAGCCACCGAGGTCCAGGTCAAAATCCAGATCCAGATCAAAATCCGGGTCCTCATTTTTTTTGGGAGTACCCAGATCGCTTGCTAAAAGAGTATCAGTAAAATCAAGCTCATCAAGGGATAATACATCTTTTTCCGGAACAGCCGGGCTCTTTTCCACAGCATCATCGAGGTCATCCAGACCCAGATCAAAATCAAGATCGTCCAGATCCAGATTCAGATTCAGATCCAGATCCAGATCCAGATCAGAAATATCAGAATCTGCAGGGGCGCTGCCAAACAACGCTTCTTTTTCACTATTTTTTGCAGGAGGAGCAAGATCAGACATATCCGACAATGCTACCGGCATGTCAATTTTTATAGGGTTTCCCTTCGTCTGTCCCTGTTGCGTTGCATCTTCACTCAAAAGATCCGCCTGGTCGTCCTTGTCTTCAAACTGACTGAAGTCAATTTCGATCTCGCCATCATCATTTTCATCGTCATCCGACAACGCCATACCAGCCAGCGCATCTTTCGTGAAATTGATTTCACCCTCTTGCCCAGCGTCCTCTTCTTCGACCAGAATCGCCAGTGCTTCATCAACAATCTCATCTTCAGCAACAAAAGATTGATTTTCTGAAAAATCCATTTGTTCAGACGAATCTTTTCTCTGTTCGTGATTCAGCTTAAGAAAGGTCGGTGCCTCAATATTATAGGTGGAACCAAACAGAGCAGCAGACACCGTCTCAATATTTTTATTGCATTTACGACATTTTTCCAGATGATCAAAGGAGATGTATCCACATTTCGGGCAACGCATGCGCTAGTACCTCTTCATATAACTTGCCGGTGAGTAATCAAGAAAGTTTGTTCTGCAACTCCGGCTTTCTTTCCGTATATCAGGGTGAGTATCTTCCAGATTATCTTCTTATTTTTCAGAAGGAAATAATCTGCCTCGAGAGACTTACCCTGACTTATTTTCCGTTTATCGGGGGTCAATATTTATTTATTTTCAATAAAGGCTCTTACAGCATTCTTCGAGTATCGCATATTTCTACTACAATAATCAAGAAATTATACACCAGGAAAACACCAGAATAACGGATACCAGTTTGTAAGAGGAAGCCGGATAAACGAAAAGAAAGTTACGATTTTTTCTAGGAGTCGGTCGGATTATGCCCTTTTGACCCATCTCTTCGTTGTTAGTGAAAAAATTAATGCTCGCAATATTAATTATATGGCTCCGCTTAATTTTCAAACACCGTCTTGATCTAGGCAAAAATTGCTATAACCCGACAGGCTCCTAGAATGACCAATCCATACCAATATCACAGGCAGGGGCAGAGTGGGTTAAGGCGCCAATGGAAATAATATCAACGCCGCTCCCGGCAATAGCCTTAACCGTCTCAAGATTCACCCCCCCTGACGCCTCCACCAGAGCGCGCCCATTGATCAACAGTACTGCTTGGGCCATCAATTCCGGGCTCATATTGTCAAGCATGATGATATCAACGCCGCATGCCAGACACTCTTCCACCTGGTCAAGGTTATCTGTTTCCACTTCCACTCGAATGGTGTGTGGAATCTTCCCCCGTACCTTGTGAACCGCCTCACAGATACTGCCGCAGGCCGCGATATGATTATCTTTTATCAGTACACCATCGGCGAGATTGAATCGATGATTGGCACCTCCTCCGACCTGCACAGCATATTTTTCCAGAACCCGCAGGCCCGGCGTGGTTTTGCGAGTATCGGTAATACGCACCGCAGACCCCTTGACCTTGTCAACAAATTGGGCAGTGAGTGTCGCAATCCCGGAAAGCCGCTGCAACAGGTTAAGCGCCACCCGCTCGGCTTTCAACAGATCGATGACCGGACCACTGACGGTAAGCAACTCCATCTGCGGCCTGGCCCTGGTACCATCAGCAACGGCATCAGCAGTAACAATCGCCGGGTTTTGGACCTTAAATACCTCGGCGGCAACTGTCATTACGCCGGCAACAATGAAAGAATCACGAGCAACCAGCCGGGCACGACCGATGTCAAGCTCAGAGAAAATTGACTCACTGGTGAGATCGCCCCGTCCTACATCCTCACGAAGAAAATCTCTGATCATGCAATGAAGAAGATTTTTATCCATCCTGTGTTCCACTCTTGTTTTGACCCCGCTGAAAAGTGCGGGGTTCTTTTCAATGTCCCTTGCGGGTGTTCTGTTTAATACTCGCTTGTCGGGTGTTCTGTTTAATACTCGCTTGTCGGGTACTCTTTTTAGTCCCCGTGCTGTGCGGGGGCAAGTTCCTTCACGAAAGATTCCTGAGTCGCTCTTCAGCTTCCACGATCTTCGCCATTTTGGCATCGAGTTCCGCTTTCTTCTCCTGTTCTTTGGCAACAACCTCATCCGGAGCATTCGCGAGGAATTTCTTGTTCGACAACTTACCATTGACCTGGCCGAGCTTGGCTTCGACTTTTTTCCGTTCCCGCATCAGCTTGGCAAGCTCACTTTCGACATCGACCAGGCCTTTGAGGGGCACGAAAATTTCTATATCGTTATAAATATAGGTCGCGGCATCGGCCGGTTTTTCTGCCTGCTGTCGAATGGTCAGACTCTGCAGTCTCGTCATATCGGCGATAGCCGCGGTAAATGAAGAAATACAGTCAGCCTTTTGCTGGTCGGCACAAATCACGAGTGCGTCAATTTTCATTGAAGGATGCACATCAGCCTCAGCGCGGATATTTCTTATTCCAGTAATAATGCCCATCAGCATTTCCATCTGAGCAACCACTTCAGGATTAAGCCAGTCGTCCTGTTTCTCCGGAAAAGCGCTGGTAGCAAGCAGCGGTCGCTCGCCGGGCAATACCGACCATATTTCTTCGGAAACAAAGGGGGCGACAGGATGGATAAGCTTCACAATCGTCTCCAGAACAACAAGCAAGGTCCCCTGAGCCTGTCGTTTGGCCACCGCGTCACTACTGAACAGATCGGCTTTAATCCACTCAAGGTACCAGTCACAAAACTCATGCCAGATAAACTGATAATTAATTGAGGCAAAGTCATTAAATCGATACTCCGCAAGAGCCAGCCGCACTTCGGCAATAGCCGCAGCGGTTCGACTAAGAATCCACTGATGGACTAAGGGCAGTTGTTCCGGACGACTCACGACATCTTTTATCGACTCGTCGCAATCACTGACATGCATCAACGCAAAACGAGCGGCATTCCAGATTTTATTGATAAAGTGGCGATAGCCCTCAATCCGCTCTTCATCAAGCTTTATTTCTCTGCCCTGGGCGGCAAAAGCAGTCAGGGTAAAACGCATGGCGTCCGTGCCGTATTCCCGCATCACAACCAGCGGATCGATGACATTGCCGGTCGACTTGGACATCTTTTTGCCGAACTTATCCCGTACCAGGGCATGCAGATAGACATCTTTAAAGGGCACTTCGTCCATAAAGTGCAGCCCCATCATCATCATTCTGGCTACCCAGAAAAAGAGGATATCAAAGCTGGTGATAAGTACCGACGTCGGGTAAAAGGTCGCCAGTTCCTTGGTGTTCTCAGGCCAGCCCATGGTTGAAAATGGCCAGAGCGCCGAAGAAAACCAGGTATCGAGGACATCAGTTTCTCTGGTGATCTTTTCCGATGCACATTTCGGGCAGACAGTCGGGTCTTCTGACTCAACTATCAACTCCCCACAGGCATCACAGGTCCAGGCGGGAATACGATGTCCCCACCAGATCTGCCGGGAAATACACCAGTCGCGAATATTATCCATCCAGCTGTAGAAAGTGTTGTACCAGGTTTTTGGGTAGATGTTTATCCGTCCATCCCGGACCGCCGCCACCGCCTTCTCGGCAAGAGGCTTGACCGACACAAACCACTGCACTGAGGTGGTCGGTTCGCTGACTGTTTTACAGCGATAGCAGTGACCGACAGCGTGGTCGTAGTCTTCAATTTTTTCAATAAAGCCGAGCCGGTCAAGATCTTCGACTATCTTTTTACGGCAGGCAAACCGATCCAGCCCGCAGTACTCCCCAGCAGCCGCATTCATCACCCCGTTATCGTCCATGACTTTCAAGCGGGCCAGCGAATGGCGCAGACCGATTTCATAATCGTCCCGGTCATGCGAGGGAGTGACTTTCAGAGCGCCCGTACCGAATTCCCGGTCGACATGTTCATCAAAAACCACCGGAATGATTCTGTTTGTCAGGGGCAATTTGATCCCCACTTCTCCCAGATGCCGGTATCGCTCATCTTCAGGATGAACTGCCACCCCCGTATCGCCCAGCATCGTTTCCGGTCTGGTGGTCGCAACGACGACAGAACCGGAACCATCGGCATAGGGATAGCGAATATGATACAGTTTACCCTTGGTATCCTCGTGCTCCACCTCGTCATCAGACAGCGCTGTACGGCAACGCGGGCACCAGTTGACGATATAATCACCCTTGTAAATGAGCCCTTCCTTAAAGAGCCGGACAAAGACCTCCCGCACCGCCTGGGAAAGCCCTTCGTCCATAGTAAATCGCTCACGTTCCCAGTCACAGGAGGCGCCAAGCTTCTGCAATTGATTGATAATCGTGCCGCCCTTTTCTCTGCGCCACTCCCAGACTCTGTCGACAAAGGCATCCCGCCCGAGATCGTCCCGGGTTTTACCCTCAACGGCAAGCTGACGTTCAACAACATTCTGGGTGGCAATACCGGCATGATCGGTCCCAGGTACCCACAGGGTATTGTCACCGCACATGCGATGATAACGGGTCAGAATATCCTGCAAAGTATTGTTTAAGGCGTGGCCGACATGCAGCACGCCGGTGACATTAGGTGGGGGAATAACTATTGAAAAGGCAGGTTTTCCTGGTTCCATTTTTGCGGCAAAACTTGCCGATTCCTGCCACTTACGCAGCCATTTTTCTTCTACTTCGGCAAATTCATAGCCCTTGCTCAAGAGTTCTTCTTTCTTAGGTTCTTCTTTCTTAGTCATAATGGTCAATCGGTTTATATTAATTTATTTATTACTGCGCCAATAATGGCGCACAATTTCTGAGATTAACTACGAAGGCGTCAGAATTCAACAGTTTTTCCGGACGGGCTTGAAGGGGTTATTTAGCGCTCCAGGGTTCAGGAAGGAAAATATACTTGTAGATAGACAGGGCATACCGATCCGTCATCCCGGCCACATAGTCACACACCGCGCGATGGGCCTTTTTCTCATCCGACCAGGTCTCTTCGTCAATGGTCGTCTCCCACTTGTTATTTTTGAGCCGCACTATGCCGTTTTCCATGAAATAGCTGTACAGATGGGAGATGATGCGCTGTGCTTTGATAAACTCATTATGGACTTTATAGTAGGTATAAACATTATCGTAGAGATATGTACGCAGATCGTTGATGGCTTCAAGCACCCCGTCACTGATATGCAGATCGCCGTCGTTGGCCGCCAGGGTTTCAACAATCAGGTCACGGACCATTGAGCCGATACGTGTTGAATGCCGGTCGCCCACTGCGTCATTGATTCTGGCAGGCAGGTCGCCTTCGGTTAAAATCCCTGCTCTCAGAGCATCGTCAAGATCATGATTGACGTAGGCAATAATATCAGCCAACCGAACCACCTGACCCTCAAGAGTCACCGCACATTCGGTTTTGTCCTTTGGCAGGATATCGGCGCGCCCCTTGGAATGGCGGACAATACCGTTGCGCACCTCAAAGGTGAGATTCAAACCTTTGCCTTTATTTTCCAAAAAATCGACGACCCGCAGGCTATGTACATAATGCCGAAAACCACTGGGATGTAGTTCATTGAGGGTCACTTCCCCGGCGTGGCCAAAAGGAGTGTGGCCAAGATCGTGGCCCAGGGCGATGGCTTCCGTCAGCGGTTCGTTCAGGCAAAGGGCTGAAGCAATGGTCCTGGCAATCTGGGAAACCTCGAGAACATGGGTCAGCCTCGTGCGATAGTGATCCCCTGTTGGGGCGAGAAACACCTGCGTTTTATGCTTGAGGCGGCGAAAGGTCTTTGAATGGGTGATTCGGTCTCGATCGCGCTGAAAAGGGAGACGAATGTCGGACATCACCTCTTCTTCTTCGAAATGTCGACCGGAGGAGTTCTTATTGAGTGCGGCAAATGGCGAGAGGATTTTTTCTTCCCGATCTTCCAGCTGCTTTTTTATCGATTTCCCTATAACCGGTACGAAAGACATAATCTCACTCTGGTGACCGTATTAATCCACCATGGGCAAAATGTTACCCTGCCTTACCCACGACTTAACCAAAACATCCATCCTGTTAAACCACGACCAGCCCATGATTTCAATGCTTTTCAAACAATATCATGCTGTTCAAATTGAAACAGGTGCTACACAAAGCCCCTGCAAAAGAATTACCGACAGCAGCGAATCGCCAGACAGTTATTTTCCGCCGGAACGGTTGACAAGCAGCTAAAAAGTAAGAACTTCTATTGCGTAGAATTGTTGTGCAGCAAATTTTTACGAGTGTATTCTTTCCAACCCCGCCAAAAAGATTTGCGGGATAAGTACCTTGAGACAAGATTAATTTCTTTTTAAAAAACAAGAAGACACCCTGTAAGGTACTCAGCTACTAAATTATTTCCCAAGGAGACCCAAATGGCTAAAATCACCCTTAAAGGCAATGCAATTGAAACAGTAGGAGCACTCCCCGCAATCGGCTCGGCAGCGCCGGATTTCACTCTGGTCAAAACAGATCTTTCGGAAACAAGCCTGAAGGATTATCGGGGAAAAAACGTGGTACTCAACATTTTCCCTTCTATAGACACCGGCGTCTGCGCAGCATCCACCCGCACATTCAACAGTGAAGCCAGCAACCATACCAATTCGGTTGTGCTTTGTATTTCTGCCGATCTTCCTTTTGCCTTTGCAAGATTCTGCGAGGCGGAAGGATTGGATAAGGTTATCCCTTTGTCGGTTTTCAGGTCTGCTGACTTCGGCAAAAACTATGGCCAGACTATTACAACTGGTCCGCTTGCCGGAATTCTTGCCAGAGCCGTAGTGGTCATCAACCCCGAAGGGAAGGTGAAATACACCGAACAGGTTCCGGAAATAGGCCAGGAGCCGAATTACCAGGCTGCACTGCAATCCCTTGCTGCATAGCACAAGCAAGAATGGCCAAAAAAAACAAATGGGATGAACGGTATAGTGAAGCCGGTTATGCCTATGGCACCGAGCCAAATGATTTCCTAGTGGCATTCCAGCACCTGCTGCCACCAGCCGGAAAAGTTTTATGCCTTGGCGACGGAGAAGGGAGAAACAGCGTCTTCCTCGCTCGGTGTGGCCATACAGTTACGGCGGTAGACTCCTCCTCTGTCGGTCTGCAAAAGGCTAAATACCTGGCTGCAGACCGAAGAGTGACAATTACCACCTGCGTCGCCGACCTGGCCGAGTACCCACTCCCGCCCGACACCTACGACGCAATAATTTCCATCTTCTGTCACCTGCCGCCACCTGTGCGCCGGCAGGTGCATGGCCAAATACCGTCAAGTCTGAGACGAGACGGAGTCTTTCTCCTCGAGGGATATACCCCTCGTCAACTCAATCATGGTACGGGTGGTCCTCCTGTAAAAGAGCTCTTGCTGGAAATCATCGATCTGAGCAAAGAGCTGGCGCAGCTGCAAATCACCCACCTGATAGAGTTAGAACGGGAAATACATGAAGGACGACTGCATACAGGACTCGGTGCTGTAGCGCAGCTCATTGCAATAAAAATTTAGTGCTGATACAGGAGAAAACCATGAAACAATATTGCTATTATGAGAGTTCCATCGGTAAACTGCTGCTTGTTGGTGCTGACGGTGCGCTGGAAGAACTGCACTTCCCAAACTCACTGGAACAATTACAGATCCCTGACGACTGGCGCTACGATGAGGAATGCTTCCAACAGGCTCTCCAGCAGCTCGCCGAATATTTTAATGGCAGCCGACAGCAGTTTGATTTAAAAATCGCCCCGAAAGGGACAGTTTTTCAGGAAAGCGTGTGGCAGGAACTGTGCAGAATTCCCTTTGGCCAGACCGCGAGCTATGGCGAGATTGCCAAACGGATCGGTAATCCCAAGGCATGTCGGGCGGTCGGCCTGGCCAACGCAAAAAACCCCCTGCCGATACTAGTTCCCTGCCACCGGGTCATTGGTAAAGACGGATCTCTTACCGGTTTTGGTGGTGGTCTGGAGATAAAAAAACAGCTTCTTGACCTTGAGACCTAACCCTCTGCACTGGTAATTCTATCAGCCGAGAAAAGATTCTGGAATACACCGCATGCATATATTAACCACCCTTGGAATTGCCGTGGCACTGGCAATGGATGCTTTTGCCGTGGCCATTGCCACCGGGGTCAGCCTTAAACAGGTCAGCATTCGCCAAACTTTCCGGCTTTCCTGGCATTTCGGCCTTTTCCAGGCCCTGATGCCGATAGTCGGCTGGGGCCTGGGAGCCTCAATTGAAAACTATGTGGCTGCCTATGCCCACTGGGTGGCCTTCATCATGCTCGCTCTGGTCGGTTCCAATATGTTAAAAGAGGCAATCCAGGCTGATGAGGAGGAAGACCAGACTAAACCCATAAAGGATGCAACAAAAGGTATGACCATGGTGATGCTTTCCGTTGCCACCAGCATTGACGCCCTGGCCGTCGGCCTCTCCATGTCGATGCTACAGGTGTCGATTGCCTATCCGGCAATGATCATCGGCATCGTTGCCGGACTTTTTACCATTGCCGGATTGCACCTAGGTAAAAGGGTCGCCCGTCTCACCTGGCTTTCCACCTGGGCTGAGATAACAGGCGGTCTGGTTCTCTGGATTATTGGTTTGAATATTCTCAGAGAAAACGATGTCTTTGCCATTCTTTTTTGATTAATATTAAAATAACCACCAGCTACAAGGTAGAGCGCACTTTTGCGTGGCTGCACAGAACATCCATTTGACCTGCTCTGTTGAGTGGTTATTATTTCAGCCGACTAAACAAACTTTTTTATTACTGAAACGCTCAATCTGGTAAAAGAGCGTATCTGATGATCAATTCTTAACAGAGGAAACATACATGAAAGATACAATCACTGCGGTACGGGGAATGGAAATACTCGATTCCCGGGGGAACCCGACTGTACGGGTATTTGTCGAACTAAGCGATGGCACACAAGCCGCAGCCTCCGTTCCTTCAGGTGCCAGTACCGGCGAAAATGAGGCAATTGAGTTGCGCGATGGTGATCAGACCAGGTACCTCGGCAAAGGAGTCCTAAAAGCCGTAAAAAACGTCAATACCATCATCAGTCCGGCACTGATCGGCATGTCGGCTACCAAGCAACTGGCTGTAGATTACAAAATGATCGAGCTTGACGGTACTGAAAATAAGTCGAAACTTGGAGCGAACGCCATCCTCGGGGTATCCATGGCGGTGGCCCGCGCTGCCTCGCAATCGATCGGATTACCGCTCTACCGCTACCTTGGTGGAACAGGAGCCAGGAGAATTCCGGTGCCGGCCATGAACATCATCAACGGCGGTGCCCACGCTGACAACAGCGTTGATATCCAAGAGTTTATGGCCGTCCCGATAGGGGCGCCGTCTTTTCGTGAAGGCCTCAGATATGTTGCAGAGACTTTTCATGTCCTGAAAAAATTGTTGAAAAGTCGTGGCCTGGCAACCAGTGTCGGCGACGAGGGCGGTTTTGCGCCAAATCTTGAGAGTAATGACGCAGTCATGGATATTATCATGGAGGCTATCAAAAAAGCCGGATATACTCCGGGAAAAGATATTTCCATCGCTCTCGATAGTGCTGCCAGCTCTTTTTCGACCGACCTCACCAGCTCTTACGATCTCACCAAATCAGGGGCCGGAAAAATGACCTCGGCAGACCTTATCGATATGGGTGTTAAGTGGATAGATAAATACCCGATCGTCTCCTGGGAAGATCCTCTGGCTGAAAATGATTGGCAAGGTTTTAAAAAATTCACAGAACAGGTTGGCCACAAGATCGATATCGTCGGCGACGATATCTTCGTCACCAACACCAAATACATTGCCAGGGGCATTAAAGAAAAAACCGCCAACTCGGTACTCATAAAACTGAACCAGATCGGTACAGTCTCTGAAAGTATTGATGCCGTGCGGATGTGCCGTGACGCCGGTTGGCACTATTTTATTTCGCATCGTTCAGGCGAGACAGAAGATACCTTCCTCGCCGACTTCGCCGTGGCCATGGACGGTGGCCAGTTAAAAACTGGCTCGGCCTCTCGAAGTGAGCGTATAGCCAAATACAACAGACTGCTTGAGATTGAACATGATCTTGGCGGCTCGGCCCTATACTACTGGTAAGATTACCCAGCCTACCAAGGAGAACTGCTGGTGCAGACAGGCAAGACTGCTGTGCCAGCCACACATATGCAACCAATTGGAACTATTTACACGCCGTTTGACAAACTAGAGGATATGCCGATTCAGCCTAAAGGTGCCGAGGATATCATCGGGACAGTAGAGCTGGAAGAACAATACCTTGCAGGTCTGGCGGATCTGGACGGATTCAGCCATATTTACCTGCTCTACAAGTTTCATATGGCGAAACGAACCGCCCTGACGGTGACTCCTTTCATGGATACGAGTCCTAGAGGAGTTTTTGCGACCAGATCACCTCTGCGACCCAACCATATCGGTATCTCCATCGTTAGACTTATTGGTGTTGAAAAAAATATTATCACCGTCCAGGGTATTGATATTCTCAATGGATCACCCCTGCTGGATATCAAGCCATATATCGCTGCTTTTGATGCGGTGCTGCACAGCAGTTCAGGCTGGATGCAAGGTTCTAACGAGGACGTTAGCCGCAAACGTTCCGACACACGTTTTGTCGGCTGAGACGTCGATACTGAAATAAATTTACAAAATATTTCTCGATGCGCATTGACAGGGGTATTAATGACATACATTTTATGCTATTATTGGACAGTTTTTTTACCCGGAGAACTTTAGTACCCTCCCCCCTCAGGGGCAATGTGAAAAATCAGGGCTATCTTTCCTGTTACCGGAATTACCTGTATGGGGAAAATATCAGCAAGGAGGCAGCCCATGGCCGATGCACAAAAAGAAAAACCGGATCCACAACGTGTAGCAATTTTACGTTCGCTCCCTCTCGAGGTGAAAGAACAGCTAAGCGGCGAAGAAGCAGAGGCTTTTATGTATAATCGTGAGCTTCCTGAATCACTTCTGGAAAAACTCAAGGATTACCTCATTGAGGAATAGCTTCATTATTTTTACGTGTAGTTCAAATCAACAATCATGCAAGAGGAGAAATAAATGACCGAAGAAAAAAAACGTACCCCATGTCCCACCTGTCAAGGCAAAAAAGTTATCGAGGGTGTCTGTGAGACAGCCCAAGAATGGAGTGGTACAAAGGATGATGATGGCATGCAATGCACTCCTGAGCAGGTTTGTCCGACCTGTAAGGGTAAAGGATACGAGGAATAAGTTCGTGTAAGAAAAACTCCGATTCGTATTGCTGAGTATCGGCAATACGAATCGGAACTACAGCAAGCACTGCTTATTGAACAGGTATTCTACCGATCAATGTTCAAGAGCAAGCAATACGTCCATTTCTTGAAGTGCCCAGTATACAGTACGTGTAAGCGTTCACCAGCACCGAATCTGTCTTGTCATCGGCCATCAAACGTACCAATAGTACAGTTTAATGACCTCTTTCGCGCATTTCCGGCACTGGTAAACGCTTACAACTCGGAGGTTGTACAACATTTTCAGGTTTTCCGGTGAACGGTTACCAGTACGTTGATTACCGCATTCTCCATTGAGCCAATCGTTTCAATCCGGCTCTCGCCACCATGAACACACCCGTCAAACTTCCTCGATAGACTTTTGAGTTGCGCATGGACCATTTTTTCATGGCCATGCAGCAGAAAGCGTTCCAGCAACGAAAAACTAGAGACTAAAATCTTTTTTGCCAGGCGGTGCTTAGATTCCACATTATCGAGATCAGCAATAAAGCCTTTTAAACTTTCCAGTTTTCGCAAAACCAGCACAGCCCTAAGGATTCCTTGCTAATAAACAAGAGGTACCATGTCGATTTAAAGAGATAATTCAGAAAAGCCTTACGACAGCTGACAATTAAAGACATACGGATTGACTACTTGAAGTGCAGTAAATATTTTTTCACAGGGAAGTAGGGTAAAGAGAATCCAACTGATGGCCTGCTTACAGAGATCCACTTGCCAGTACCGGTTACTCTATGGTACTTTCTGATGGCGTCATACAAATCACCACCGAGCAGCAGCAAAGAAGTTGGTCTCCAATAGAGTCGAAACGATTGTCATGGCCTCACTGCACAATCACCAACCATAGGAGAACTACATGCGCGCCCACATCCTGCAACATGTTCCCTTTGAAGATCCAGGCAGTATCACCACCTGGCTCAAATCAGCAAAATACCAGACAACGACAACAAAGTTTTATCAGTCGGCATCATTACCGAATCCCACAGACATTGACCTGCTCATCGTCATGGGCGGGCCCATGAGCGTCAACGACGAAGAGAGATTCCCCTGGCTGCGGATAGAAAAACGGTTTATCAAAAAAACCATTAAGTCCGGCAAAGCGGTACTCGGTATATGCCTTGGTGCCCAACTCATTGTCAGTGCACTTGGCGAATCGGTTTACCCCAATCGGCGTAAAGAAATCGGCTGGTTTCCTGTGCATGGTCTTGCGCAACAGGACAAATCGATTTTTTGCTTTCCACCTTCTGTAGAGGTATTCCACTGGCATGGCGAGACCTTCGATCTCCCCGGGGAGGCTGTGCTTCTGGCACGAAGCGAAGCCTGCGAGAACCAGGCGTTTCAGGTGGGTCGAAAAGTCATCGGCCTGCAATTTCACCTGGAAACGACACCGAAATCGGCCCAGGCAATAGTGACCCACTGTCGACAGGAAATTCTGCCGTCAAAATTCGTCCAGCCTGAAGCACTGCTCCTCGACCAGTCCCCTGATAAATACCAGGTAGTCAATCGGCTGATGGCCAGGATACTCGATTTTATAACAAAAACAAAAGAGCATCGCCCCTCCAGCTCAAGTTGAACCGAACACGAGGCAAATGGCCGTTCTGTTCATGTTGCTCTTGCCTAAAGAGACTTTATAGTAGAAAAACGATACTACTATTATGACACACACTTTCTCTGTGACAAAAAGGATGAAAATGACCATGGAACTGGAAATATTCTCTGACTATATCTGACCCTACTGCTATTTCATTACCGGGCGTATTGAAAGACTGCAAAAAGAACACGACGTGACTGTCCGCTGGCGAACGTTTCCCCTCCACCCGGAGACGCCCGAAGAGGGGCAGCTATTAAAAGATATGTTCCAAACAAGTCCGGAAAAAATAGCCGGCATGATGGCCCATCTCCAGGCCACAGCCAAAGAACTCGGCCTGCCGTTTGGGCCAAGAAGCACTACCTACAACAGCCGACTTGCCCAGGAGCTGGGCCTCTGGGCAGAAGATCAGGGTACTGGCGAGCCGTTTCATATGGCGGCTTTTCATGCCTATTTCGCCGATGGTTTGAATATAGCCAAAATTCCTGTTCTTCTCGAGCTGGCGCGAAAGGTCGGCCTGTCGGAAAAAGAAGCGAAAAACGTCCTGACCCAACGCAGCTACAAAGAAAAAGTTGACAAAGACTGGGCCGATTCAAGGTTTAAATCAATCAACGCGGTACCAACCTTTGTCATGGGCCACCACAAGCTGGTCGGTGCGCAGAGCTATGCAGCCCTGGTCGACCTGATCACCCATTACAGTGGCTGACGCCCTCCTGGACTACCCCGCGACCGGCTTACTCGCCTCATCCACCAGATAGAGGATCGACCGATAGGGAATGCCGCCATGCAGCGACAAACCGATCTCGCAGGTCTTGCTGGTGGAATAGCCCGCCTCACAGGTACAGACATGATCTCGAAGGTCTTTGAGGGCTGCTTCATTAAGTTCCGGAAAATTGAAGCCCCGATCACCGGCAAAACCGCAACAATAGATATCTGCAGGCATCACAACTTCTTTAGCGCAGGCCCTGGCCAGCTGCTCGAGTTTGTTCTCCAGCCCCAGTTTTCTCGTAGAACAGGTAGGATGAACCGCTACTTTCACATCCATCTGGGTAAAGCTGAGCCTATCCATCAGATATGTCAGGACAAATTCGATCGGTTCAAACAGCTGCAAGCGCTTATCCAGCGTTGCCTGCATCCGGTAGAAACAGGGACTTGTGTCACAGAGTACCGGAATTTCACCATTATTACTTGCTGCCAAAAGGGCATCGGACAGTTCACTTGACTTTCGATCGGCCTGGGCCATAAAACCTTTACTCTCAAACGCCTGACCGCAGCAAAGACCATCTAGTTTTTCTGGATAGATAACCTCGTACCCGGCCTTTTTGAGCAGCGAATGAGTCTTTTGTGGCAAGGAATCCCGTTCCGTATCCTCTCGGGCCGGACCGCTCATCGCCCGACTGGCACAGCTTGGGAAATAAACAACCTGCAACGAATTGTCTCCCCTCACCGGCTCAGCTTTTATGTGCGGCACCCCTGACGGCATTTCCGGATTCCACAGAGGCAGTTGGTTCATGGTCGCTTTTCTGGCCAGGGAAGAAGCTTTCTCCATAAACGGTGTTCCGGTCAGCTTGTGAACAGAATCGACGACATTAAGGGTGGTGCTAATGGTTTTAGCCACTCCACCAAAATTACCTGCCACCCAATCAGCAACGGTATTGCCAAGCTTACCGTTGGCTTCCTCCCGCAAAGATTTGACCATCTTACCGGTATCGATACCAACCGGACAACGGGTGGAGCAAAGGCTGTCCGCCGCACAGGTATCTTTTCCCGGATAGCGATAGGCCTTGATCAGCTCTTTTACTTTTTTTGAATTACCACCCGCTGCCAGCTGCCTGCTGATCTCACGTCGCCCGACAATGCGCTGCCGCGGGGTAAAAGTGACATCCTTGGAGGGGCAAACCGGTTCGCAGAAACCACATTCAATACACTTATCGACTATTTCATGGGTGGCAGGCAGCGGTTTGAGGTCCTTCACATGAGCCTCGGCATCGTCGTTTAGGATAACTCCGGGGTTCAACAGATTATGCGGATCGAAAATATTTTTAATCTCACGCATCAGATTAAAGGCTGCCTCTCCCCACTCTTTTTGCACAAAAGGGGCCATATTACGACCGGTACCGTGCTCCGCTTTTAAGGATCCATCATATTTTTCAACTACCAGCTTTACTACCTCAGCCATAAAATCCCGGTACCGGACGACCTCAGAGACAACGGAAAAATCCTGGGTAAAAACGAAATGGAGGTTGCCTGCGAGGGCATGACCAAAAATAATCGCCTCGTTGTAATGGTATTTTTTAAACAGTTCCTGCAGATCAAGGGCGGCATCGGCCAGATGATCCCCTGGAAAGGCCACATCCTCAATGATAACAGTGGTCCCTGTCTGACGAACTGCACCGACTGCCGGGAACAACCCTTTTCTAATCTTCCACAGAGCGTTGAATTCGGCGGGGACAGCAGTAAAGGTGATCGGCCGCACCGTCGGCAGCTCCTGCAGGGCCTCCTCAATCTGGCCAATCTGGGACTGCAGGGCCTGCGCCGACTCCGCCCTGGTCTCAACGAGCAGAGCGGTGACCGATCCCGCCAGATCTTTCAAATAGCTTGGCATCCCCTCCTTGTTTTCGACAGAGCGCAGCCCGGCGCGATCAATCAATTCGGCCGCGGCCACCGGTTGCTTGCGAAGCAGCGGGATAGCCTTACAGGCAGTCTGGACATCCGGATAAAAAATAAGGGCAGTAGCCTTATGGCGATGTTCTATGACCGTTCGATAAACAACATCGGAGATAAACCCCAGCGTCCCCTCACTGCCGATCATCAGATGCGTCATGATGTCATAGGGATCTTCGAAATCGACGAGTGCGTTCAGGCTATAGCCGGTGGTATTTTTAATCTTAAATTTATAGCGGATACGTTCAGCGAGCTGCTCATCGGCCAGCACCCGCTCTCTCAGTTCTTTGAGCTTTGCCAAAAGAGATGCATGGCTGCGCTCGAACTCGGCCCTGCTCTTACTCTCGGCGGTATCAACTGCTGTACCGTCGACAAGAACCAGCCGCATGCTCAAAAGCGTCTGATAGCTGTTCTGTTCAATTCCACAGCACATACCGCTGGCATTGTTGGCGAGGATGCCGCCGATCTTCGCGCTGTCTATCGAGGCGGGATCAGGCCCTATTTTTTTGTCAAATTCTGCCAAGATGGCGTTGGCCTGACTGCCGATAATTCCCGGCTCGAGCTGTATCTTTTCAGCATTGTCAAAGACTCGGTATTTCCGCCATCCCTGCCCCAGCCGCACCAGTATGGAATCGGAAATAGCCTGCCCGGACAAACTGGTCCCAGCCGCGCGGAATGTTACCGGGAGCTGCAGTTTGCTTGCCTCCCGCAGGATCAGTTGCACCTCTTTTTCGTTTTCTACATTGATGACGATTTGAGGAATCAGGCGATAAAAACTGGCATCGGTGCCAAAGGTTATCGTTCTGAGTGGATCAGTGATAATATTTTTGGGGGCGATAGTCTGCCCAATTTTCTTATAAAATTTCCGGTATTTTTCTTGAAGCATCGATGCCCTCATATAGAGAATTATTCTTAAATAAGAACTCTACCCATTATCACTATTATTTCCACTTTAAAATCACGGGCCGTTTGTAAAATTACGTTAAAGACGCTACAATCAGCTCAATTTAATGCATTTTGCAAATGGTGATGCGTACAAGAGCAAAAAATACAGTTATGCAGGAGGACCACATGGTTACATCAATTATCCTGATGAATGTCGAACGTTTAAAAATCAACAAGGTTGCAGAACAACTGGAAAATACTCCGGGAATATCCGAGGTGTATTCTGTGAGTGGGAATTATGATCTGATCGCCATCGTCCGTGTAGCAACAAACGAAGAGTTGGCAAATCTGGTAACCAACAAGATGCATGCGATCAAAGAAATCCTAAAAACCGAGACCATGCTTGCCTTTAAAGCCTATTCCAAGCACGATCTGGAAGCCATGTTTAGCGTGGGAATGTAAAGTATAAGGTGGCAGAAATAATTGCCGATTTCTGCCACTACAACGGGGAATGCGTATCGTGTAGAGCAGGCAAAGGGGTATCCCAGCTCACTTGCCGGCACAACGGGGACAGGTGCCGATAACAAACTGAGGATCGTCGCCATTTTGCAGGACCTCATCAAAACTCTGCCATCGCCCATCATACTTGTTATATATTTCCTGACAGGCCCGGCAGACTTTCACGCCGCTCTCCAGCATCTCCAACTGATTGAGAGCCGCGCGCAACTCAGTCACCGACTCGGAAAGCGAAGCCTGGGTGCGAACCAGCCTTTCTGCGACCCTGGTTCGTGCCCGAAGTTCGTTGTCATTAAAAGGCTTGGTCATATAATCGTCCGCACCGGCATCAAACCCGCGGATGATATCCATCTTGCTGTCCCGACTGGTCAGCAGAATCACATAGGGAGGATTTTCAACGTCCATCTCTTTCACCCGCCGGCAGACCTCCAGACCGTCAAGAACTGGCATTTCCCAATCGAGAATCGCGATGTGGGGGGTATCAACCTTTTGCAGCTTAGCCCAGGCCTCTTCACCGTTGGTCACACTCTCCACACGATATCCCCAGTTTTCCAGGCAAACCTGAACCATCATCCGGGTGGTAAATTCATCTTCAGCTATCAGTATTTTCATAATGCCTCACTTAACATCTTACAGATTATTGCGTAATTTACGCTTATTTCTTGTCTTTTATTTGCAAGAAAATAATCTTCCTCAAGGTACTTCTTCCGATTTTTTCCTGATTACCGTGGCCGTATTGTCTTGTTTCTTGCACCTTGACTTTTTACCATCAGGATGTCAATACATCAGCAGGCATAAATAATTTACTCCCGTCTTTGTATCAATCTCGACTGTAAGCCTGCCTACATCGGTATTATATTATCGTATCGTCCAATATTTACTAGTGTCATGTCAAGTAATATCCGTCAGTTGTTACTTGATTGGACACCATTGCCTTTTCTTAATCACATGAATAACTGCTATAACTTCTCATTGAAAGCCCGGTTTATTCCAGCTTTCAGATCCAATGAATCCATATCGGATCCTTCCCTATGGTTTGTTTTCCAAGGCGAAAAATTACTAACAACAATTTCGGAAAATTCTCCGGAGAACATCAGCACATGCTCTCCCGAACAGTTGGGATTACAACCGATCTTCAGCCAGTTCCTGGGCAAATACAGCAGCGTCAATTGTTTTGTGGCCGAAGTCAGCGACAATATTGCACTTCCGTCCAGAATGCGATTCAAAGGCCTCAGAAGCCTTTTCGGCACAGTGGACGACGACCTTTTCATCCTGGCGGGACGGGCAATTCAGATCCTGCACTGGCATAAAGAGCATCAGTTCTGCGGAAAATGCGGCACCGCCATGGAAGCTCGTACAACCGAAATGGCCAAAATCTGTCCAGCCTGTGGTTTCGTCAGCTTCCCTCGACTGTCGCCGGCAGTGATCATGTCGATCACCAGAAAGGACTCTATCCTTCTGGCCCGGGCGCCGCACTTTCCACCCGGCATGTACAGCACCCTGGCCGGTTTTGTCGAACCTGGAGAAACCCTTGAAGAAGCCGTTCAACGTGAAGTACGTGAAGAGGTAAACGTACGAATTGGCAATATCAGGTATGTTGCCAGCCAGCCCTGGCCGTTTCCCCATTCGATTATGATTGGCTTTTCTGCCGATTTTGTCAGTGGAGAGATTGAAGTCGATAATGATGAATTAGAAGATGCTCAGTGGTTTTCGGTGCAGGATCTGCCAATTTTGCCTTCAAAGATTGCTATTGCACGGTTGCTTATTGATAATTTCATTTTGGGTTGTTCTTGATGACATTTTGCTGTAGTGCCCAACAGGATATGTTGCCCTCGAATACCCTGTGGGAAACTTTTTGCATTGCTCATTAAAGATTTGAATTTATTCGAAGATCTCATCCTTAAGGGGTGAATTTTTATTACACATTAAGGACATGATTGCTTTTTTAAGATCTCATCCCCCTCAAGGGGGGACTCCCTATAGTACTCGCTTGACGGGTATAAGTGGCATCACGAAATGCGTTTTACTTGCAAAGGGCGCAAGTAAAACGCATTTCTATGCCACTAGAACCCATCCACCATGCGAATCAACTGAAAATTATTCAAAAAAACAGTCTGCAGCGCCGCCACGTGGTTATACTTGGCCCGGGACAGGTTGGTAATCGCAGCGAGCAGATCGGATTCCCGCTCCAGCCCCTCATTGTATTTAAGCTGCGAAATTCGTAAATTTTCCTCGGCCTGCTCAATCGAACGCTTGGCAACCACAACGTTTTCAAGACTTACCTCGAAGTCGATATGCAAATTATTTAAATCCGTAACCAGATCATTTTTCAACTCATCAAGCTCATATTGAACAGATCGCGTTTCAAGCTTTGCCCGGGCTACCGATGCTTCGGTGGTGTATCCTTGAAACAGATTCATCGACAATACCAGTTGTGCACGCAATTCATCAGTATTCGTCGAACCGCTGCGATTGATGAAACTGTCATCATAGTTGCTGTAACTGCCCACCACATCAACCTGTGGGTAGTACCCACTCTTCTCCACCTCCGTCCTGGCTCTGTCCGCATCAATTACCGACTCGAGAGCCTTAATTTCACTTCTTGCAACGAGCATCTTACGGAGGTATTCGTCTTTGTTTATGGATGGAGGCAGGTTCTTGAAATCGGCAAAATCAAGCTCTGCTAATTTAATTTCACTACCCACCTGCCGAGAAAGTCCGTTGACACTCTTTTTCAAGCCTGCGTCGGCGGTCTTTAAGGTGATATCGGCGTTATCGTAATCGACACGAAATCTCAATAAATCATTTTTACCGATAAGCCCTACCTGAAACCTGCTCTCTCCGTCTCGATAGACCTTTTCCAGAGTCTGGTATTCGGTCTCAGCCACTTGGCGATTGGCCCATCGTTCAGAAACACTCAGATAGGCAAGGGCGACATTCAACTGAACATCCTGCCTGATCCCCTCAAGCTGATACTGCGCAACCTGTTTCAGTTTTGCTGCCGACTCTACCTTGTACTTATCTCGAAACCCGGAAAAAACATTCCAGCTGATCCTGCCCACCGCCACTGAGTTTTCCTTCGCTTCTCCGTCGAGGGTATCCTCATTAAGGGAATTGGTAGTGTACCCTATATCAACAGCAGGGTAATACCCACCTTTAGCCACCGTGATATCCTTCTCACTTTGCTCAAGGCTGGTCATATACTGGCTGACAACCTGCCTGTTGCCAAGGGCAAGAGTTTGCATTTCGGCAAGATTCATCGCAAAAACGGGTGCGGCACAAAGCATAAACATTATAAAAAAACCGACACCGCTAGAAAAGCTGCGATTGTTTTTCGTGTCACCTACTGGGGAAAAAGTTCCTTCACGAAAAAAATTCCTGCAACTCTTTCCAATCCCCACCCGAGAGGCAAACCATAACAGAAACATCTGTAACCCATGCGACATCTTCATCTATTCGACTCCTTTCAACTTATATGACCTAACTCATAAAAATAAGACAACCAAAGGAAATTCAGTCCCACCAAGCAGTATATCGTTCAATATTTACTGGACAGGTGGATACCATGTGGCGGCATTGATAACATATCATTTTTTCATTGCAGACATTTTTTCGATATTTTTGCGTATGGCGAGCAGTACCTCAATGGCAGCCTGCTGCTTTTCATTGTCAATACCTTGAACCAGTTCGGCACGTAAGCCTTCAAAAAGACGTAGTACTTCGTCTTTGAGTGCTTTGCCTTCTTTGGTTAGAAAAATAAGAATCGATCTCCGGTCATCCAGATTAAGTTTTCGAATTATCCTTTTTTTTCTCTCTAGACGATCAAGAATTCTAGTCATATTGGCGGGGCTTTTTCCCGTAAGTGAGCTCAGGTTACGTTGAGGCAAACCATCATGCAGATCGGCGTGTTTCATCACCTGCAATTGCTCCACCGTGAGATCATAGCATTTTAACTGCTGATCAGCATAACTGCGCATAGCTTGACTGGTAATACCGATTAACCGCCAAAAGGACTCTTCACACGTTGTATCCATTTCGTTTCTCCATGATAGTTAACAAGGCAACAAGCTACGCGTAATCGCAACCACTGTCAAGAAATGATAAAACCATTCCAATGCAAAGTAGAGATGGACACCGGCAGAGGAAAGCACTACTGTAACGTGTGAGGCTTAAGCATAAATGACTGCAATGAATCTTTGATCTCTTATTCCAGGAGCCACCATGCGACTCTTTACTCGATTGACCATATTGTTATGTACCCTCTTTCTACTTGGAGGGTGTGGTTACAACTCTTTGCAAGTCCAGGAAGAAGGTGTTTTTAAGGCCTGGGCAGATGTCGAATCGACCCTCCAGCGGCGTGGTGATCTAATTCCCAACCTGGTTGAAACAGTGAAAGGCTATGCCAAACATGAAGCGGACACCCTGGAGAAAGTAATCAATGCCAGGTCAAAAGCATCATCAGTACAACTCTCTCCAGACGACCTTGGTAACCCCTTGGCCATGGCCAAGTTCCAGGAAGCTCAGGGCAGCCTTACTTCAGCCCTCAGCAAAATGATGCTGGTGGTCGAACGGTATCCTGAGTTGAAAGCCAACCAAAACTTTCTCGATCTTCAATCCCAGCTCGAAGGGACCGAAAACCGGATCAATGTTGCCCGGCAACGCTACAACCAGGCGGTCGAAGGTTTTAATAGTGCAATACGACAATTTCCGGCAAGTTTGACCAACAGTCTCCTGCTCCACCTGGACAGAAAAGAATATTTTAAAGCCGATGAGCAGGCCAAAGCCGTCCCCAAGGTTAAATTTTAACTGAGGATGCGTATGACAACCGATAAAGAGGCGCACTGGAACAGATTACTGTCATTGTTCTTGACACTGGTTCTGGCGACGATGCTTCTGAGCAAGCCCGTTGCGGCATTGGAAATTCAGTCCCTGACCGCAAGGGTTAATGATTATGCCGCCATGCTCTCTCCGGCAACCAAACAGCAGCTGGAAAGCGTATTGGC
>RCMY010001399.1_pt1 | contig 23093 bp, 21 predicted proteins | sample 2041341 | NCBI WGS metagenome assembly RCMY01 (sample SAMN09708234, study PRJNA481090) | Marine sediment metagenome, whole genome shotgun sequencing project.
GTGCTCGCCTCGAAAATAGCAAAAATGTTGCAAATGGATGGCTTGAAGGCAAAAATTAAAATGATAGCTATTTTGGACAGTTTTTAGCCTCAACCTTGTTGAGCCCATATGTAACTTAAAATCAAAAAAAAGGGATTTATGGATGAGAACTAACTAAAAAACTCTTTTTACATGTGAACAAAAGCATCCTTATTACTTTTAGCGCCGGTGTGACTCAATGTAACCCCGGAGAATTACAAGAAAGTATTACTGAACGAGCTGATGATGCTATGTATAGAGCCAAGAAAAATGGAAAAAAACAAATAACTGTGGCGGAGGAAAAAAATTGGGTGAAGTCTATTGCCAAGTTAACGAGCAAGCTATAGTTTTAATCAAAATTAGTCAATTAAATTAATTATATCAGTCACTTGGGTATAAAGTTCTAAGTGGGCGTAACATACTGAGCGCGCGGTCTTGCTACGGAAAGTCACAAATTCAATTATCTTTATTTATAATTTTGCGTTTTTTCTCTATGAATTCCTCCCCGGTCAATACGCCGTCATTCCTCAATTTATTCAGCATATCTAAGGCGCCCAAATCATTATGTTTATTCATTGCAAGCGTTGATTCCTCAGCATTTTTAATATTTCCTAAATACCGCCCTATTCTTGATACTGCTTTTTTAAGTAAACACCATATTTTGGGTAACAACCAAATTGACAAGCATATAAAGATAACAAATAAAAATAAAAATAAAGTCGGATAATTCAATGCAGCCCACAAACCTGCAATAACAAGCACATCTTCTGCTATGGATGCCGTCCAATTGGAAACTGGCTCAGGTGATGTATTTATTAACAGACGAGCGCCAGATTTAGTTATATGACTTGTCGCCGCAACACCACCACCAAGTATCCCTGCAGCAATCTCTAATGCAGGAGTGACATCTCCAACAGTACTCGCCGCCAACATTGCGCCTGCAGGAATGCGAATAAAAGTATGAATTGCATCCCAACCTGTATCGACACCCGGTGTTTTATCTACAAAAAACTCAACAAAATACATTAAACCAGCAGCACCTATGACCATTGGATCTTGTAAAAACAATAATTCAGCTGGCAAATCAATATTTCCAGTAGTACCACCGACACCCAGCACCAACAACGCGGCATATAAATTAATTCCACTTGCCCACGATACGCCCATCGTTAACGCCAATGTTGTTAATAAAGCTTCATAATTTTCCATATTAGACACCCTCAGTCTTTATCATTTACGCAATACTACTTTGTATATTCCTCTACCTGGCTCCACTAGCTTAACCAAACCCAATAAGGCTCCATGTGAATATAGAAACATTTAAGTTTTTAACACTAACCTATTATATTATTATAGTACTCAGATTTAACGAGGGAATTCCATGGTTCAAGTAAGCAAATATGTGGCTTTAAAAGACTTGATTTGCTTATCCGCGATACTTAGTAATTTATCTAAAATTTTTATTATTTTTTAAGGGTAGAAATGAGCCAAATAAGAAATGGCATTTTAGTCATTATCATTATTATTTTTGTAATTGTAGCTCACTCACATTTTAGAAAAACAAGCACGACTTATAATTACATCTTTTCACCGTCCGATTTATATCATCATTTATCCGAGGCAAACTTTGACTTGTCTGAAGCAGGTTTATCCAAGGGCGTTGAAATTACTCACAAATACCCAGGGAATCACAGAATCGTAATTTTAGTTGACAAACCTGCAGACCCTGGTGTGCTGTACAATTCAGATTTTATTGTCAAAATCAGCATTTCAAATGGCAATGATATTTTATTTGAGCGTACTGTTTCAGATTCCAGCGCATGGTTTCATGGCGGCGATGAGAATAGTGGATTTACACTAATGAACTATAAAATTTCAAATGAACTGCTGCTCGGCGTACCACTATCAGCAAAAATAAAAGTTATTGAGAGCAGTACTGAATTTACCAACAAATATGGTAACCAACGCATCATCATCAACAAAACTTCAGATGAATAAAGTGTTTATATCCGTTAAATTTACATACTTCCAGGTAATCTACCATAGTCTCAAAAATAATAGAAAAGAACCATGCGTCAATCAGAATCAAATAGGCATGATATGGTGAACATTGTCTTTGAATATCGCTAGAAAATTAAAATGAAACCACAAAATATTTATTCAGCCATACCCATTAACTCAGGACAAGAAACAATTGAACAGTTGCTAAAAAAAAATGGTATAAAGATTGAACGAATTATCTCAAAGGGACATAAGTCGCCAGAAACTGGCTGGTATGATCAGGATATAAATGAGTGGGTTTTAGTGTTGAAGGGTAAAGCAACATTAGCCTTTGAAGATCAAACATCAATCGATCTTATTGAAGGAAGCTATATTAATATCCCTTCTCATACAAAACATAAAGTCACCTGGACAGACCCAGATAGAGAAACTATCTGGTTAGCGATACATTACTAAATATGGTGGAATCCTAGAAATCAGAGTAACTTCTGCAAGAATCACGTATTCAAATAATTAATTTTCTTTGATCTAACATTATTAGGCTAGATCAAAGAACAAAGCAATTAATTAGCTTGAAGCTTGTTTGCCATATTTTTGGCGGAATTTCTCAACGCGACCAGCAGTATCTACAATTTTTTGCTTGCCTGTATAGAAAGGGTGACATACTGAACACACTTCAATACTTAATGGCTTACCCATGGTCGAACGTGTTTCAAAAGTGCTGCCACAACTACATGTTACGGTAATCTCTTGATAATCTGGATGGATCTCTGCTTTCATGTTTATTTCCTTAGTTACCCGACATGATACCGTAATTCACGGATCACAAAGCCGAGTATTATCCTTTAATGTACGACAGGATGCAATAGTAACAACGATTGGAAAATAACCGTAATAAATTAAACTCTACGCATTGAATCAAAAAAATCAGCATTATTCTTAGTCGCTTTAATCTTATCAAGTAAAAATTGCATCGCATCCATATCATCCATTGGGTAAAGCAATTTACGTAACACCCAAATCTTTTGTAGATCATCAGGTTTAATAAGAAGTTCTTCTCGACGCGTACTTGATCGATTAACATTAATGGCGGGGTAAACACGTTTCTCAGCCATACGCCGATCAAGATGTATTTCCATATTACCTGTGCCCTTAAATTCCTCGTATATCACATCATCCATACGTGAACCAGTATCAATTAATGCAGTAGCAATGATAGTAAGTGAACCACCTTCTTCAATATTTCGTGCTGCACCAAAGAATCGTTTAGGGCGCTGCAACGCTTGAGCATCAACACCACCTGTAAGCACTTTCCCAGACGATGGCACCACGGTGTTATATGCACGTGCCAAACGTGTAATAGAATCCAGCAAGATCACTACATCTTTTTTATGTTCAACCAGTCGCTTGGCTTTCTCAATAACCATGTCAGCCACTTGAACATGACGCACTGCTGGTTCATCAAAGGTTGAAGATATAACTTCGCCTCTGACCGAACGAATCATTTCCGTCACTTCCTCAGGCCGCTCATCAATCAACAGCACCATCATGATAACATCGGGATGATTAGCCGCAATTGAGTGAGCAATATGCTGCAACATCACCGTCTTACCAGATTTCGGACTAGCAACTAACAAACCACGCTGACCTCTTCCAATTGGCGCAATTAAATCAATAATCCTGCCTGTCGTATTCTCTTCAGCCTTTATATCGCGTTCGAGCTCAAGTCGCTTTGTCGGAAACAAGGGGGTGAGATTTTCAAAAAGAATTTTATTCTTAGAGTTCTCAGGTGGCTCATCATTAACTTTATCAACTTTTACCAGCGCAAAGTAGCGTTCACCATCCTTTGGTGGACGTATCTCGCCATCAATCGAATCACCCGTATGCAAATTAAAACGTCTAATTTGGCTAGGTGAGATATAGATATCATCAGGGCCGGCAAGGTAAGACGTATCAGGAGAGCGCAAAAAACCAAAGCCATCTTGAAGTACTTCTAAGGTGCCATGGCCATAAATACTTTCGCCTTTACGTGCTTCATTCTTAAGCAATGCAAAAACCAGATCCTGTTTTCGCAAACGATTGGCGCCATCAATTTCATTGTCAACGGCCATTTTAATCAATTCAGTTACATGGAGATTCTTAAGATCAGATAAACGCATGAAAAAGCTCGTGGGTAGGATAATAAAAAAGGATAATGAATAATGAAAGGACTGGAAGGGTAATCGCCGTTTCTGGCTGAATAATCAGATAGCGCGCCTTTCTACTAACTACAAAAAAAATAAAATCAATCACCTGTTAAACAATTTGATTATAGATGACTGTCAATAAATGCTGTTAATTGTGATTTTGAAAGCGCACCAACTTTGGTTGCTTCAATATTACCATCTTTGAACAACATTAATGTAGGTATGCCACGAATACCATATTTCGGGGGCGTCACTTGATTTTCATCAATATTAAGTTTGGCTATTTTTAGGCGGTCGTCGTACTCACTGGCAATTTCATCCAGTATCGGCGCAATCTGTTTGCATGGCCCACACCATTCCGCCCAGTAATCGACTAAAACAGGTACATTTGATTGTAATACTTCAGCGTCAAATGTCGCATCGGTAACGTAATGAATATGCTGACTCATATGATCCTCATAAATAATCTGATAATAGAAAGTAATTCAGCCCGAAGAATGTTGGCTAATTAGGTTAAAGACTGTTGATAAAGTTGTATCGTGGGATTTTCAAATAGTGAATACCATTATGCTATAGAAAAAATTAACAAAAGGAAAGGGACAATACTTCAAAACATCTTATTTTAACAATAAAGACTCAAATCCTAAGATTTTCTAATGAAATGCGACAACATGACTCACTTCTAAACGAATACCGATTTTCTCACCAATAGCATGATTATGGTTGCTAGGCAACAAAGATAGCACCATACTACCACCTGCCAAACGTAGTGTATATAAAATATCTGCGCCACGAAAAGCCTTATGCTCAACAACGGCTTGTAAAGGGCTGGCATCATCATGCACGATATCATCAGGTCTTAATAATACATCTACTTGAGACCCCTGATCGTACACTTCTAGAGTCTCTAGTTTTTCTTGATGAATATTCTCAGTTAAAACACCCAATTCAATCTCTATTTGATGTGATTCAAGCACCTTGCCAGGAAGAAATACACCTTGGCCGATAAACTCAGCTACAAAGCGATTAGCAGGACAATGATATAGGTTATAAGCCGTGTCCCATTGCTGAATTTCGCCTTGATTCATGACGCCAATTTGGTCTGCCAACGTAAATGCTTCTTGTTGATCATGTGTTACCAGGATAGCTGCGATTTCTTGGTTCTTAAGAATATCACGTACTTCTAAACTCAAACGTTCACGTAAATTGACATCAAGATTAGAAAAAGGCTCATCTAGTAAAAGTAAATCGGGTCTAGGAGCTAAAGCACGAGCTAATGCTACCCGTTGTTGCTGACCACCAGAGAGCTCATGAGGAAACCTCTTGGCGACATCAATTAAACCCACGGTTTGCAGCAATTCATCTACACGTGATTGTCGTTCTGCCTTGGCTAATTGATGTAATCCAAAATCAATATTAGCAGTAACATCAAGATGTGGAAATAATGCATAATCTTGAAAAACCATGCCTATTCTGCGTTTATCAGGCGGCACAGAAGAACTCCCACTACTTACTTCACTACCATTGATTAGAATTTCACCTGACACAACTGCCTCAAAGCCTGCAATACATCGTAATACCGTTGTTTTTCCACATCCACTAGGGCCCAACAAACAACCAATCTCTCCTTTCTCAAGTATCAGAGACAAATCATTAACCACGGTTTGCTCACCATAACTATGTCTAATATTCGCAAGCTTTAGTATTGGTGTGCTCATGATGTTTTTTCAGTTTGGCGCATAAATAAAATAATAGGAATTAACCCCGCCAATACAAGCGTTATTGCCGGCAAAGCAGCCTGCTCCCATTCACCCTCAGATGTCATCTCGAAAATCCTAACCGCCAACGTATCCCACCCAAAAGGCCGCGTCATCAGCGTGATGGGCATTTCTTTCATTACATCCACAAAAACCAAAGTGGCTGCTGTAAAAATACCCGTTCTTAAAACTGGTAAATGCACTTTTTGTAAAATAGACCAACCACTCAGACCCAACCCCATGGCAGCCTCATCAATACTTCGCGTTACACGCTGCATTGCGCTATCAATAGGAAAGTGACTCACTGCCAAAAAACGCGTTATATATGCGATGAGCATGGTCGCCAACGTGCCCTGAATCAATAGCCCTGTTTCAATTTCAAGCAACTGCATCGCCCAGCCACTCAATTGACCATCTAGCCATGCGATTGGAATAAATATACCCACTGCTAACACAGACCCAGGTAATGCATAGCCAAGCGTTGCTACACGCACCGCTGAGCGTGTCATACCATCAGGATGACGACGTACAGCATAAACCATTAAAACCGCAACCATACAGGTTAAAAATGCAGCCAATCCAGATAATGATAAAGAATGCCAGAGAAACTCCAAATAACGCTGCTTATCAAAATCTTGAGTGTATGAATCTACGGCCCAAAGACTCAATTGCGACACTGGCAAAATAAATGCAAAAAACAGCACAGATAGAATTAAACCCGTCACTGACCAAGTATGCCAACCAGTTAATTTAATTCGATCAGCATGCTGACTTTTTTTAGTCTCCGCATAGCGCATACGCGAGCGAAATTGTTGCTCTAAGAAAATCACAATGAATACGATAATAATTAGAAGAGATGCTAGTTGAGAAGCGGCAGATAACGAAAACATGCTAAACCACGCTTTATAAATGGCAGTGGTAAAAGTATCGTAATTAAACACTGAAACCGTACCAAAATCCGCCAATGTTTCCATTAACGCCAACATAACTCCGCCAGCAATCCAAGGACGCGCCATGGGCAAGGCAACGCGAAAAAAACCTTGCCGACGATTTAGACCCAGTGATTGAGCAGCTTCTAATGAACGTTTACCTTGGGTAAGAAAAGCATTTCGTGCCAGCAAATATACATAGGGATAAAATGCCAATGTCATGACAATAATGACACCCAACCTACCTCGTATATCAGGAAACCAAGATAGATCTGAATCAAACCAAGTACGTAACGTTGTTTGAACTGGGCCAGTAAAATCAAAAATACCCAATGCCACAAATGCGGTGACATAAGCTGGAATCGCAAATGGTAATAACAACGCCCAAGAAAAGAATTGTCGGCCTGGAAACTCATATACGGCAGTAAACCAAGCAAGACTCACACCCAATAGCGCCGTTCCAACAACAACCCCTAACGACAACCAAAAAGTATTAACCAGTAAACCCGGCAATGTTGTTTCTACAAGATGCTGCCAAATATCAGTTTCTGGCGAAAAGAAAGATGAAAAGACAACACCAATAGGTATTAATACAAGCACCGCAACAAAAAAAACAACTAAGCGCCACCCAGTTACTCTTCGATAGCGATTAAATGAAATGTTCTGGGGAAAACCTGGATTTACCGCACTGTTCTTTGTCGTTAGTCCAAATGACTCATCATTCACCGCGCATTACTACCGATAGCCTGCACGATCCATGAGTTTTACCGCAGTGGTTTGAAGCTCACCAGCTTTAACAATATTCATCGGGTTTTGTTTAAAATCTCCCCAAGCTGCAACCGCTGGATCAGGCTCTATTTCGGGGTTGACTGGATATTCCATATTGACGTCGGCAAACAGATTTTGTGCTTTCTCAGATGATAAGTACTCCAATAATTTAATCGCTGCCTTTTCATTCTTACTGTGCCGAGTAATACCAGCACCGGAAATATTAACGTGAACACCACTATTATTCTGATTAGGCCAGAAAATGGCTAGTGGTAGGTTAGGATCTTTTTTCATCAAGCGACCATAATAATAGGTGTTCACCAACGTCACATCACAACGCCCCGCCGCCACAAACTCCATGGCACGTGTATCATCTGACAAAGGATCTGTAGCAAGATTTGCAATCCAGCCCCGTACAATTTTCTCGCTCTCCGCTTCACCATGCTCAGCAATCATCATGGCCACTAATGACTGGTTATAGACCTTCTTAGAGGTGCGCAAACACAAGCGATTCATCCACTTCGCATCAGCCAAGTCTTCATAAGTCGACAGATCGGCTGGATCTACTTTCTTGGTGTTATAAACAATTGTTCGGGCACGAATAGACAAGCCAAACCATGCATTCCCAGGATCTCGCAAATGTGCAGGAATATTTTTTGATAATACTTCTGAATTGACTGATTTTAAGAGTCCCGCACGTGCAGCTTCCCACAAATTACCCGCGTCTGCTGTAATCAGCATATCCGCCGGTGTATTTTTCCCTTCTGCTTTGAGCCGAGCAAGTAAAGCACCTTCTTTATCAGTCGTATATCTCACCCGAATCCCGGTATCTTTAGTAAACGCATCGAACATGGGTTTTATCAACTGCTCTATTCTTGCCGAATAAACAACCACCTGCTCTGCATAAGCCGCATTGATGACAAATAAAGAATTACAGAAAAACAGGACTGCAAGGACGTGACTAGCTTTACGTTTTAACATTACTAAGCTTCCGGGTACAAGAAATATAAAGGACAACTAAAATTGGTCAATGACTATAATACGAATAAGAATAATTATCAATTAAATGCACACTAAAAACCAAGTGTCTATCGTTTACGCCATTGGTCGTAAGTATTTTCAATTTTGTGAAGTCAAGCTGACACGCCCGACCATAGGTAGTTTAATCGCCATTGGAGTTGGGTCGATACCAAAGGTAAGACCCAATAGGTTGAGTTCAACACCTTCAACTTGGCTGACCAAAATACCCAGCATTCCATATAGTGATAGTTGAAAACCACGCCCACTGGGCGCCGAATCAAATAACTGATGGCCTAGGAAATCCTTACCAATTGCTGTGGGCGGCAAATCAAGTTCAAGTTCAGGAACAGATCGTGAAACCCAGGCAGTGAATGTATTTGAATTTGGCCCGGGCCATACCGAGTATGCTCTCTTATAAGGGTAATCACGTGCCACTTTTTCAATACGTGCTATCAACTCATCAACCCCTCCCCCCCGTTTATCAGCTAATACTTCAGGCATACTGCCAAACCAACGACTATCCGGCGGTTTGTTATGACTAACCAACACCCGTCGATTCCGTCGTAGTCGCCAACCAATAACTTCATAAATCGTAAAGGCCGTCGCATATGAAGGCTTAACCGCTATCCAAGTATGAATACCAAAATAACCACGCCAACTATAAGCACGCGCACCATAAACCTGAATGACCGCCTCGGGTGTTACTGCAGGATCAGGCGCTATTCCAGCAGATTCACGACTGGCAGTACGCCAACTCTCCGCTTCAGCATGGTCAATAAATACGGTCAAGCATACGATAATGATTGCAACAAAAATACAAAAATAACGCAGATATGGCACAAACCACCTATTTGGTCATTAGTAGAATAGATGATGTATACCTTGAATTGAGCGATCAGTCACTATCTATCTCAGATAATGCGATCACTGCATGACGATGAACGACGTCAGGTTGGTAAGGATGGCTTAATTTATTATAGAGAGCTTGAATCTTTTGCACATAATCTTCTGTTTCTGGATAGGGCGGAATACCTTGGTGTCTTTCTACCGCACCTTCTCCTGCATTATAGGCTGCCGCAACAAGGGTTACATCACCTTTAAAGAATGCCAACAACCAGCGTAGGTAGGACATACCTCCTCTAATATTCTCTTCCGCATCAAATGCATCTTTAACTTGAAAGCGCTCTGCTGTTGCTGGAATAAGCTGCATCAAACCTTGGGCATTTTTAGATGATACCGCTTGCACATTAAATGCGGATTCAACTGAAATAATGGCAAACACCAATGCAGGATCAACATCATACTCCGGCGCTAACTCATTGACTAATTTATATATACTTTCACCCGTAAGCTTAAGCCAGTAGTCAGGCTCCAAATTATAATCATTGGTATTGATCTGCAAACAGACAGGCAATTCCGATTCTGACGAAACACGGATATGGCGCATCATATTTTGAGCATGACCATGACCTTGTTCAGCTGCCATCGCGAATAACTTCGCCGCAATACCGTCGTCCCTTGGAACACCACGCCCATTGGCATACATCCATCCAAGTGCATATTGCGCCTCAGCATGACCCAGCTTTGCTGCCTGGCAATGTAGTTCAACAGCTTCTTGTTTGTCCTGCGGAATTCCTTCTGCATGTTCATACCGAACCGCCAACATATATAACGCATTGGCACCACCAGACACCACATTTAGTTCAGAAATATCTGCTGCAAGCTTGTTATTATCAGCCATGATGCCGGTAGTTAGTACCGCACCAAACATCAACACTAACAACTTCAATAATTTTGCTAAATTCATCATTATTTATTATGTCTATTTAATTAGCCATTGACTAAATATTATTAATATATCAACCAAAGAAAATTGCTAACTTTAGCGCTACTATATAACAAGCAACTAATATGCCAATAAAAAAAATAAAAACAAATCATCTATTATCAATCAGTTGCATGATTTTATTATAATAGGCGAAGAAAGATTGTTCTATTAGTGTAAAGCATTCCGACAAAGACAATCAAGACCTTTATGGATCAAAAAATTCACACACTAAAAAAGGATAATTATGATAGAAACTGACAATCACGCCTAGGGTTAAGCGTATTTGATGTATGGAGGCGGGAGTCGGAATCGAACCGGCGTTGACGGCTTTGCAGGCCGCTGCATAACCACTCTGCCATCCCGCCATTACTTATTAATCTTGGTGATTAAATTGAGTGAAGAAAATTCAACTACTCTAATGATAATTTTGGAGCGGGAAACGAGACTCGAACTCGCGACCCCAACCTTGGCAAGGTTGTGCTCTACCAACTGAGCTATTCCCGCATCAAACACTTCATACGCACTTAATACTTGCGTCGAAATAAAGCACGGATTATAGAGATGCTGATCTTTTTGTCAAGCCAAGACGTAATGATATCCTGTTTATGTTTTGCTTAATCCTCTTTTAGCGCTTGAGGAATCGCAGCCTTTAGGTAATAGACCATTGACCACAAGGTTAAAATTGCAGCGACATAGATAAACCAGGTACCAATCTCATGTGCATTAAAATATTCACCGATATTGTCATGATAGAGCAGCAAAGGAATAGCGATCATTTGCGATGCAGTTTTTATTTTCCCAAGAAAGGAAACGGCAACACTCTTAGACTTACCAATCTGCGCCATCCATTCTCGTAACGCCGACACGGTTATTTCACGCCCAATAATAATTAACGCAATCGGCGCACCTAACCTATCCAGATAAACTAAAACAATTAATGCAGCAGTTACCATTAACTTATCAGCAACTGGGTCAAGAAATGCACCGAACTCCGACATCTGGTCAAGCACGCGTGCAAGATAGCCATCTAACCAATCAGTAAGCGCAGCACCTGAAAATATAATGGTGGCAACAAGATTCTGGTTCTCTGGAGACATAACCGTAGGTGGCAAATAAAAAATACCAACGAACAATGGAATCGCAAGGATTCTCATCCAAGTCAACAGATTAGGAAGGTTATAGACCATGGAATTTTGGAATAAATAGTTGTTTTGAGTAAATCATCGAACTTTGACCAGATTAATCAAACATTATTATTTTGCATGTTGTTCAAAAAAGTTTAAAGTACAAATATTCAACTTTTAATTAGACTCAAATAAACAAATAACGAACAAACTGAATTTAATGTAATTCTTTATAAATCTTCTCAGCCAGCGCACGGCTGACACCGCCAGTTTGCTGCAATTCTTCAATACTAGCAGTTAAAACACCTTTTAATCCACCAAATCGCTCTAACAAAGCCTGCCGTCGTTTAGAACCCACACCGCTAATATCTTCCAGGCTTGAGTTTGTTCGCGCTTTTCCGCGTCGCTTACGATGACCCTGAATCGCAAATCGATGCGCCTCATCACGAATTTGCTGAATAAGGTGTAAACCAGCATGATCACTGGGTAATTGTAACGATTTTTTCTTATTTGGGAAAATCAATTGTTCTAAACCCGGTTTACGAGCCTCCCCTTTGGCTACCCCTAATAATAACGCCTCATTCAGACCCAATTCAACGATCACCTCTAACGCAGTACTTATTTGCCCCTTACCTCCGTCGATCAAAATTAAATCGGGCAGCTTACCCTCACCCTCAGCAATTTTCTGATACCGCCGTGTCAGCGCATCTCGCATGGCAGCATAGTCATCCCCAGGGGTAATACCACTGATGTTAAATCGCCGATATTCACCGTTACGCATCGCAAAATTATCATAAACAACACACGAGGCCACTGTCGCTTCGCCTTGTGTGTGACTAATATCAAAACATTCAATACGTGCAAGACCGGGCATATTCAATGCTTGCTGTAATGCTTGCAAACGCTCTTCCTGGCTGGCTTGACGATTTAACATTTGTTTTAACGCAAGCCTGGCATTCTCAACTGCCATTTCCAACCAAATCCGGCGCTCTCCTGTTGGCTTCAGGTTAATCATCACTTTATGACCCGACTGTTCAGACAAAAGTGTTTGCAACGCATTTTTATGAATTTTTTCGCCAACAATAATGAGGTGTGGCGTGCTTCGATTCAAATAGTGCTGTGCGAGAAACGCTTCTACGACGGCAGGCGGTTCGTATCCAGCTGCATTTTGCGGAAAAAAACTTTTGTCACCTAAGTGCCGGCCACCTCTAACCATAGCTAGGTTGACACAAAGCTTACCACTGCCGTCGCTAAGTGCTGAGCAAGCTACAATATCAGCATCCAACGCTTTGCCACTATCGACAAATTGTTTTTCTCTAATTTTTCGTAGCGCTTGGATTTGGTCACGAAATAAAGCCGCTTGCTCATAGGCCTGTTGACTCGCTGCAACTTGCATTTTTTTTGAGATGCTATTAACCACTTCAGTTTGCTTTCCATATAAGAAAAGCGCAGCATTTTTTACATCTTCAGCATAAGCTTGCGCAGAAATATGGTTCACACAAGCGCCGCTACAACGTTTGATTTGATACAACAGACAAGGTCGACTGCGGTTATTAAACACGCTGTCTTCGCAAGTGCGAAGACGAAATACTTTTTGTAATAACTGAATACTTTCTCGGACAATGCCAACATTTGGAAACGGTCCAAAATATTGATGCTTCTTATCCAAGACACCTCGATAAAACCCAAGGCGAGGGTAATCATGTCCACTCAACATAATATACGGATAGGTTTTATCATCCCTAAACAATATGTTATAGCGAGGACTTAAGCGTTTTATTAAATTATTTTCCAGCAATAACGCTTCAGCTTCTGAACGCGTCACAGTTGTTTCTATCCCCGCCACATGGGACACCATCAATTTTGTGCGGGGCGCTAGATTTGTTTTCTGAAAATAAGAAGAAACACGCTTTTTAAGCTCAATCGCTTTGCCGACGTAAATAACCTCCCCTGCCGCATTTAACATGCGATAAACCCCCGGCTGTAGCGGCAAATTTTGGCAGAAATCTTTCGCGTTAAACACTGATTCCTTCAAATGATTTAGTCCTTCTTACCTAATAAGTCGCCACCAACAGCCCAGTTCTCTCGAGGCACTTCGTCAAATGTTATGTAAGTAGCAGACTTCGGCTTATTAATCACTCGCTCTAAAGTAGCGCTAATTTCCTCTGCAATTTTTTCTTTTTGTTCATAAGTAATTGTTCCGGCGACACGCACGTTCACATAGGGCATTTTTTATTTTCTCCTAGTCTATTTGATCTTTTTTAATTCGCTCAAAAACCTGCTCAAACATTTCTGTCGTCAGGCGTTTGGTTTGTGTATTGTAACGACTGCAATGGTAGCTGTCATAGAGTATCAAGCCATTAGGCAAAGCATGAACCGCACCATGACCAAACGGGAAGTCTTTCAACTTTAATTTCAAGGCCCTCAGTGCGGCTTGATGTGCGACCGTTCCCAACACCAGCAATGCTTTTCCACCTGCAGCGATAAAACCATCAATTTCAGCCACAAGATATGACCCACATTGACGAACCTCTTCTGGTTTGGGCTTGTTTTCAGGCGGCAAGCACTTAACCGCATTGGTAATGCGACATCCACTCAGTACCAAACTATCATCAGCTGAGATAGACTCATGGTGACTCGACAACCCAAATTTATGTAATGTTTGATACAACAAAATGCCTGCATAATCACCGGTAAATGGTCTGCCCGTTCGGTTGGCTCCATGCATTCCAGGGGCCAAACCAATGATTAATAATTTTGCTTTCACATCACCAAAAGCGGGAACAGGTTTCGCGTAATAATCCGGATGGCGCTTTTTAACAGCATCCAAAAAATCTGCTAATCGATCACATTGACGACAATCCATTAATTGTATGGACGACATGAAACGCTCTCCTTTTATAGTAGAATAACAAACTGACCTGCTATCAAGATTCCGATAACAAAGACCAGTAGATAACAAACTTCTTATTTCAATAATTCAAGATTAAATTGTGTGCAATACCTGTGACAAAAACACCTATTCATTATTTTTTTATATGCAGGCCACTACTTTTCTTGATTCTTATTACACTACTAAATAATCAACTGGTCTCAGCGCAATTATCACTCATCAAACCATTTTTTGATGGGGATCACCCATCCAAAATCACTTTCACGGCACCGGGTTCAATTAAAAAAATTTATAAAACAATGGTTTCTAATTTGATAATGGCAAAAAAATTTAGCAGTTAAGTGATGTGTCTCCTGATTTCCGAATTCCTGCCTAATCGACATGGGAGCCTGCAGCAATTCATACCGCTCAGGCATCCTAGCTCATTTCGATTTTGATGGTTTATCAACCTGGCCGTTGGAAGGCACGGACAATAAGATCAAAACCGTGCATAAAATGGCCTATGGTTTAAGGGATATTGAATTCTTCAAACTGAAAATTGTGTGAGCAATTACGGCTAAAGCCTTTTTCCGTCTGAAAGCGGGGATTTTGGGCCAAAAAAAACGGGGCAATAAATGAAAATATTAGATGTTGAATATTTACAAATCAATCGAAATACACATCAATCGAATTGCACCGTATAAAATACATCCATAGAACTATCAATTCCTGCGTGCGTAACGATTGATATGCTTGGGGTAAGACTATAAGTGAGTTTTGTCACGCCAACAGACGCGGAGGTAAGGCCGCGTTCATAGTTGATATATGCGCGTGATGAAAGACGCTTGCCAACTGTACCAATTTGACTGGCTAATGGATTGCCTGTTTGACTGCCTGTTTGGCTGGCTAATGGACTGCCTGTTCCCGCTTGTCCGATTGAAAACTCATCGATCCCCAATGCCTGACCAATTTGATCAGTAATGCCGCCACTTTGGCCACCTAAAATGGAACCGGCTGCTGCAAGTAACAAAGAGGTGTCTGCACCACCTGAATGAGGAGCACGACCGAGTGCAATCCAGGAAAGCTTTTCCGAGTCAGGCACATTGGGCGTCGATACTAATCGTATATTAGGCCGGCGTACCGTTCCAATGACTTCGACCCCGGCTTCTACAGGCAGATTTTCACGCACGGCCAGTACATTCAACCCAGGATCGTCCAGTGGGCCTTGAAAAGTTACAATCCCCCGTTTTACCGTCAGTTTTTGACCATAAGCTGCAAAGATTGCGTCACGAGTGGCAATAGAACCATTAGCATAAAGCCCCTTAATAGAATCATTTTGCAGCCGTAATTGACCAGCGAGGCGTCCTTCCAGACCCGAAGCGCGGATGTAAAATTGTTCGCCCAGATCTAACGTTACATCTAGGTTTAGTAGCGAATCCTCAGTCTCAGGCTCAGTTTTTTCGCCAATGATAATGTCATCGGATAGCTGTGGACGACCTGCTGGTGGTTGCGTTAATAAGCCTGCATTAGCAATAATTTTTCCATCCACTGTAATTGTGTCAGCGTTTAACTTAGCACGGCTGTTTCCAGACAGAATAATCCAGTAATTGGTTTCATGGGCAATAGGCAAATGATCAAGTTCAACGAATACATTAGTTTCATCTCCTGCAAGCCCAATGACACCGGATATGGCAAGGCTGCCTGGTTTTTCGTCTAGTTTTATGTCGTGCAGTAAAAGATCGCGAGGCGGTGGTTCAACAGGTGTAGAAAAATTCAGCTGGTCAATGTGCAAAAATGACTTGTCAAAGTGAGCAATCAGTTTGCCTTCTTGCAGTTGTATTCCTTGATCAAGCAGTGCTAAAGCCAAGCCGTTACCACGAATTATCCCTTGCAATTTTGGTTCGTCAATACTACCGGCAATATCTGTCTGTAAACTAAACTGGCCTGCACTTTTAATATTGCCATCAAGAATAGGTCCAATCCACGATAGATCGTCAATATTGATCGCAATCTGCCCGTTGAGAGGTGCAGTTGGCGAAACTACCCAATTTGTGCCGGATTGGGTCAGTGGTAATACAATATTGGCGTTAGTCTTACCAATACGCTCACCTTCCACAGATAATGCTCCATTGATCTGTTTATCCGCTGCCTGTACAGTAAGTTTTAATGTACTAATTTTGAGTGGGAGCGGTGATTCGCCAGGGACAATTAAGTCTCCTTTTTCACGTTTGATCTGTAAATTTCCTGTCAACTGGTCGGCGGATTCGATATTCCAATCACCCCCTAAATATAACCCATCTTGTTTCTGTAAATTGTCCCCTCCAGGGTGTATAACAACGCCGGTAAAGTCCCCTTGGCTGAGCCATTTTCTTGGCGTCCATTGTGTGGCGAGAATATTTGCCTGTCCACCGGCCATTTCAAACCGCGCTGTACCTAGAAAAATACGTTCTGCACTCAGTTCAAGTGGGGTAGATGCCAGTAAATGAAAAGGAAATGGACCTGTAGCAGAAAATTGTGAAATTTCCCCAGCCCATTGCATCGCCGAGTCTGTCTGCGCTGGTTGGATTAATTCACCCTCTGTATACAGTTCAACTTCAAGTTCCTCATTGACTCGAACTGTTGTCTGCATGGTGTGTGCAGATTTTTTGCCTGCAATCGCTATACTCAAAAATTCTAACTGCGTTTTTTCGTCTGAACGAAAGTCATGCGCTTTTAGATTGAATGAAATGTCATCACCATGTAATCCACCGCTGGCAACAATACTCACAAGCTGTTGTTTCTCTGGCAATGCAAGCGCTTTTCCATCAACTTCAAATTGAATTTCAGGTGCTGTTAAATCGCCACCAAGTTGGGCGTTTACATGCAAAGCGCCATCGAGACCTAATCCAATTTGCCCTAGCGCCGGAGCAGTAACTTCCAAGTGCATTGAATCCCCTGCTTTGCCAAAACCACCTTGTGCGCGTAGTTGATTCGATCCGATGCGTACATCAATTTTACTTTTTAGTTGATTGAGGTCATTAAATTTAATTTGACCATCTCCAATCACTGCATGTTGCGCCCATTGGCTACGATCAATCTTGAAATTGACCGTTCCGGCTGCCGGCGCCAGATCCCCCGCTAATCTGAGTGACATATTCAGATCAGAGGAGGGCGCTTGTAGAAAATCAGAAAGATTGAAGCGTTTTAAATCACCGGAAAAATTAAATGACTGTTGATCGGTTAAATCCAGTTTGCCCTGTCCTGTAAATTGGGATTGGCCATGACTGAGATGAAGCTTTTTCAAAGTAACCGCTTCGGTAGTGTGTTCGATGTTCGCATCAAAACTTAATGCGTCGTCTTTAAGCGCGATCATTCCGTGCTGTGCGTCTGTATCACCCTCTAATTTGATGCTGCCATTGATTCGCGCGGCACGTAATCGGGTGTCTAATGCAAGTGGATTGAGTTGGCGCACAGATAAGTCGGCTAACCCTGATGATTGTTCAATCTGCCAAGATAAATTTCCTGATATTTTGCCTTTATCAGCAAAAAGTAGCGAAAAGTCATGCAATTCTACTAATTCAGGTGTTATTGCTGCGCGTGTGCGGATTTCATGTAAGGGCAATCCCCCATTATCCAGGGTTGCAATCGTGCTATTTTTTAATATCAGATCACCGGCAAGCTTTCCGGTAATTTCTTCATTCAATGTGATACGTAGCGCCAAATTAGCTTCGGGAGCGTCTTCAGAAAATGTTTTAGGGTTTAAACCATCTAGGGATAAATGTAATGTACTAATTGGCAACGCTGCAAAGGGAAGCAGTTGCGCATCAGAATGACCATTGATGCCCGCACCTTGTCCTTCAACCTTGATACCCAGTTTTTGTAAACTCCCCGTAATGGTGGCAAGCACATTTGTTTCAGATGACAAAACATCTGCCCATTGAGTGGTTCCGATAAATCTAACCTGAGCTTCCAAATCAAAGGGCGCGTCTCCATTGATACGTGCCGAAGCATCTAATGCGCCAAAATCTAAGTGAAGAGCCAGGTGAGGTAAATGATGCTGTTGGCCGTCGCTTTTCAAACGAGCAGATATCTCTGCTACGGCCAAAGCAGGCTCGTCGCTTTCTTCGGTAAAAACACGTAATGCTGCGATCTTGAACTGATCAATTGTTATCGACAATGGTATGCGTAAGCTCTCTGGTAACTCTGGATCTTCAGGCGAATCTGAGGAGGGCAATGTTAATACCTCGACATTTTCAATCGACAAATTATTAACTAATAACTCTCCTGACAATAATGCACTGGGTTGCCAAGTCAATTCTGCATCTTGTACGGTCAGATTTAAATCAGGAGCAGTGAAATGTATTGCACCGATGCGCATGGCGCGCATCGTACCGTTAATTCCTTCAAATGAAAGACTACCCGCGCTGCTGCGTGCAGCTGTGGACAAGAGCCAATGTAGGCCAGATGGGCTAGTAAACAACCAGTAGCCACCGGTTGTAATAGTTGTGCCAATTATTAGCAAAAAAACCAAGAACCACCGGCTTTTATTACCGAAGAATGGCGTGGCTTGATTTGATTTTCCTTGATTCGATCGCATTAAAAGACAACACCCATCGAAAAATGTACGCGTAAATTACCTGATTTATGCCCTCTGGCCAAATCCAGAGCAAGCGGTCCAGCGGGACTACGCCAGCGTGCACCTACGCCATAGCCGAGTGAAAGATCTAATTCTTTCCAGCTATCTGTAGCGCTACCAATATCAGTGAATACGGCAGCCCCCCAATTTTGCATGAACCAATGGTTGTATTCCAGTGTGCCTGTTGCCATTGTACGTCCACCTACGATGGCATTACCTTCGCGCACACCTAAGCTTAGAAAATCATAACCGCGCACTGATTGAATGCCACCTGCACGGAATAAATATTCCTGAGGAATCCCAAAACGGGATTTTGCTAACGTATACCCCGCTTCTGCACGCAGAAATAAAACATCGCGTTTGCCAATCGGCCACCAATTTTGGTGCCGTGCATAGGTGCGTATGAAGTCCTGATCTGATAATACATGTTGGCTGCCGCCGCCAATACGTACTTCTGTTGCAATACCACGCCGAATATGTACCGGATCGTCAATTTTATGATAGCGCCATCGCCAATCAAGTGCGAGCGCTGTGACAGTCTGGTTAAATCCACCAGAAGGACGTTTTTCTTCTATTTGCCATGTCAGGCCAAGCTGTCTTAATAGTGTTTCTGATTGATAAATACGATTAAAGCTAACTCTTTGGTTAATCGTTTTCAAATTTTCAATATCCGTCATTTGCGAACTGGCCGCGAGCGAATAACGAAAGCGATCCTGGTTTGGTAGTGTGTCAACACCGGCAAGAAAAGTCTGACGTTTTTGTTCTAAACGCAAAGTACTATATAGACTCCATGCCCGATCAAGGAAGTTTTGATCGCGAAAATTAATTTCACCACGTGCACCATTATTTGAGCTATAACCCAATCCAAATGCAATACGCTGGGATTTCATTTCTGTAATAACCACCTGTACCGGTACAGCTTTATGTTGGGCCGGATCGGGGTCGATAGTGACAGAAACTGAATTAAAGTGCGGTATATTTTGCAATGCTAACTGTAAATTTAACAGTGTGTATCGGCGATATGCATCACCAATTTCATATGGAATAAAATTTCGAACAAGTTCTTCATCATAACGCTCCAGTCCGCTGATGACCATATCACCCAAATAAAAAACAGGTCCGGAGTCAATGATTATTGAAAGACGTGCTTGCGCATTTTCTGGATCAACAATGACTTCACTTTCAACAATATATGCCGCCGCATAGTATTTATCAGTCAAGCTGGATAATAGAGACGCCTTGGCTTCTTCCCAGTCAGACGAACGAAATGGCTCGCCAATTTTTAATAACCAAGCAGAACGAAACTGCTCAATTTGTTTGCGAGATTCAGGTTGGTCATTTACTAAATCTCCTCGAAATTCTATTTTAAATTTTTCAACAAGTGTACGTGGCCCTGGATCAACCTTGATTTTTATATCATCAAGTTTTTGCGAACGACGAATCATTGAAATACTGGGCGTAAAATAACCTTCTGTTGCCAGTAAATCGCTAATTTCCTGTTGTGCCCGACGTAAAAAAGTACTTTCAGCAGTTTCGTCAGTCAAAGGCTCATCGGGAAGCTCAAAATATTTTTTTAAGAATTTTTTAACAATTTTTGGTGCGGATAATGATACTAAAGATGATTCTTTTTTATCTTCAGTAGATTTTGCAGCGACAGTGTTACCATGCTGGAGTAAAACGACCACTAGCAATACCAATACGGGTCGTTGCAAGAAAACCATATTAGCCGAAAACAAAAGGAATGATCCCAATAGATATTGTTTTAAATTTTTTACGGAAATATGAATATTGGATATAACAAGTATGGGATGGATAGCGTAACATTTTGAAATTTTATTATCATAAAAACCATATCAACATGATATTTATCATATTTTCTTGGAATTTTGTAAAATTAAAAAAGCCCGTGAATTTTTTAATATTGGCTCAAAACTATTACGTATCGGTTTTGTGTAATCTACGAATAAACCAGCAATACATGGTACGGTAACATCCTGCGTGTACCTCCTTAAGGTTGGTTTAATTAATAGCGTTTTATTTTATGATCAAGAGTAACATACTTTATCATACTGCTTGGTACACCCACAGGTTAATCCAGGGCAATCGGGCTTAAATTGTCTTGACTTTTCAGCCTTCATATTAATCAACAGGTTAAAGGTGTCGAGAATTTAAGATAATCAAAAACAGGCAATTTAGCCAATTTATTGGTTTCTGACATCCTGTTTTAATGGATAATAAATTTAAGCCCGATTGCCCTGCAGACGCAGGCTTTCTAATACGACCACCAAGCAATCGCCCACAATTATCTAATGATATTGCTATAAACGGGCAATCATCACCTGCCACGCAGGATCTCAACATCAAGTTAGATGCGACCATTGACCTTGGCAAACATTTTTATATCAATGCTGCGGGCCTTGAAGGTCGTTTAAAAGGCAGATTGCATTTAGAAACTAATGAGCATAACAACTTAAAAGCAATCGGCTCAATTGCGACGAGCGAAGCAAAATATTTGGCTTACGGGCAAAACTTGACTGTTGAGCGTGGCGTTGTAAACTTTAATGGGCCACTCGATGATCCCGGGTTAAATATTTTAGCTATGCGCGATGAGGATGTTGACGTCAAGGCTGGTGTTGAGATCTTAGGTTCTGTACGTCGTCCTGCTATCAATTTGGTATCTACCCCCGAGGTATTTGAAGCGGAAAAACTTTCCTGGATTGTTTTTGGACGCTCATTAAATTCAGGCGGTATCGACACATCACTTTTACTCTCTGCAGCAAATTCAATTTTGGGCGGACAATCATCAGGTGAAGGGCTCACGCAACAATTAAGTCAAGCACTGGGGGTCGATGAGATATCCGTAAAGCAAGCAGCAGGTGGCGGCAACCCATTAACCAGCCAAATTGGCACCATCGGAAAACGCATTTCTTCACGCGCCTATCTGAGTTACGAACGCGGACTCACGACTGCAAACATTGGTATTACAAAACTTACTTACGAACTAACGCCTAAAGTAGATATTGTGACCCAAGCGAGCTTAGATAGCGCAGTTGATGTATTTTATATTTTTCAATTTGATTGATATAAGCCATAAGTAGTATCACTCACGTCATTTGCATACAACAATTTCTGATATACACTCATAAAACTTGAAAGGTAACTCTACTGATATAACAGTTATTTATTGAAGCTATTAGATAATGTGTCACCAAAATTTGCACCGCACAATTAAGTTATGCGTCCCCAGAACTTCAGATTGAATGCTTGGTATAATGCGTGCGTTCATGCGTATCCCAAGAGTTCAAGTAATTGGCGATCTGCACCTTAGTACAATTGTTTTAAATGTATAAATCGCCAATCATACAAACAAAAAAAGTGTTTGTTGTTAAGGGTTCCTAATGCAAAACCATTCACGTAATTAACTAATCGAGTGAGGTATGATGTCAATGAAAAACAAATATTATTTACTGCTGATAATTCTATTAAGTAGCATCCTTTTCTCAGCTCAGGGTAATGCTACTATCATTACTTTTAAAGCCGATGGTACTGATAATATACCTCATGACTTCAATGAAGATCCTGACTATGAGTTAGAACTTGACGATCCTTCAGCCAATTTTTTTAAGGTAACTTTTAACAATGGCAAGTTGGGTGAATTTATTTCCAAGATAAGAATTGATCTCAGGGCTGGTTCAGATGTTGATGCTTTTTTTGATCCTAGTGATGGAAATTCAGTCCAAGGTATTAACGATAATGGAGGGGGATCAGGTTTTGGCCCTGTCGTTGGTGCTGAGACCACTGGTTTTAACCTGACAGATATTAGTTTCAGTTTAAATTCAACAAGTGGCACGTCTTCAGTATTAGAAATTATGTTTGCTAACGGTAGTTTTTCTGCCAATGATAGCTTGAGTTTTGGTATAGATGTCGATAAATTGGGCGATGACGATGGTCTAGTCAACCAGGCGGGTGGTTTAT
>RCMY010002711.1_pt1 | contig 23088 bp, 13 predicted proteins | sample 2041341 | NCBI WGS metagenome assembly RCMY01 (sample SAMN09708234, study PRJNA481090) | Marine sediment metagenome, whole genome shotgun sequencing project.
ATCCTATTGGTCTTTCGCCCATCGCTTTGCGAGATACGCTTTAAATATTCTGTACATGACGCTAGACGAAAAGCGTATAGGTATGTTGTCAACAATTGGCAACCATGATTTTAAAAAATTTCCACAGTATTCGTGGTAGCACCAATTTTTCTTCACAATTTTCATGGATGTTCGAGAGTTTTTCTCTTTTTCTTGGTTGGGTATCATTAATGAAGGAGATAATATTGGCCGGAAACAACGCGACTAGTGCATCAAAATCTTTGGATGATCCCTTTACGTATTCCCCATTTTCTAATTAAGGATGCTTCAATGGTTTCTTCAAATATAAGTTCTGTATGTATGCCTGCCAGCGAAAAACTAAAATAAGAAGTTCTCTTAATTCAATTTTTATCGGAAAACTGAATTAGTGATGCTTTTTAATTTATTTTTTGCGGGAATAATCATATTGCGTACATCGCTTTTACCTGTGACCACTTCGCTGATTAGTGTACTTTTTGTATTCTTTTATTTCAGTTAGTCGCCTGGGTCGAGACGAGTTCAATATAAAAGTCCATATCTAGTTGCCACTTGATAACCTTATGTTGATGATTATCTTTATCAGTACATTGCACCCCTGAACCTTAGCTTGAAAAAAATGGAGGATTACTTGATTCGCGTAAACGAAAAGGAAATACTTGTCAATACAAAGGAGGTAGCTGTATTGGATATTGTCAAAATCGGAAGTTCTAATTTCCACCTTTTGCATGATAATAAAGGGTATAAAGTAAGTCTACTTGAAACCGATTATTTGAATAAGACGCTAAAAATCTCTGTGAACGGTAACTCCTATGATTTAAAAATCGAAGATGAATACGACCAACAGGTCAAAAAAATGGGATTGCTAGCCGTGACTTCACAAAAGGTAAATTCTATTATGGCACCCATGCCAGGCCTTATTATCGATGTGATGGTAAAGGAGGGACAAGAGATTTCAGAGGGTACTCCCCTGTTGGTGCTGTCAGCCATGAAGATGGAGAATATCATTGTATCACAGGGAGATGGAATTATAAAATCCATAGCCATAAAAAAAGAGGATACCGTCGAAAAAGGACAGATGGTTATTGAAATGGAGTAGTGAGATTTCCGATGTCACAGGAATGAAAATATACGATTTCCTCCTTTAAGGAAATCACAGTAAATTAAGTTTTGGATGAAAAAAATTCTAGTTGCCAACCGTGGCGAAATAGCACTTCGAATTATGAAAACCGCCCAGAAAATGGGGATCAAAACAGTTGCGGTGTATTCGGAAGCCGATAGGCACTCACCACATGTGAGATTTGCCGATGAAGCTGTTTTATTGGGAAAAGCACCATCCTCCGAATCGTATTTGGTAATGGAAAGACTAATTGAAGCGGCAAAACAAACGGGTGCAGAAGGCATTCACCCCGGCTACGGATTTCTAAGTGAAAATGCCGTTTTCGCCCAAATGGTAGAAGACAACGGTATTACTTTCATAGGACCTCGACCACATGCTATTAGAGTAATGGGAAATAAGTTGGCCGCGAAGGAAGCGGTAGGTGCTTATGACATTCCTATGGTGCCAGGTATGGAGAAAGCTATTACTGACGTGGCTTTGGCAAAGAAAACAGCCAAGGAAATCGGTTTCCCTATTTTGATTAAAGCTTCGGCAGGAGGAGGCGGAAAAGGAATGCGCACAGTTGATTCCCTCGAAGAATTACCGGAACAAATGGAGCGCGCTATAAGTGAAGCAGTTGCCGCTTTTGGCGATGGCGCTGTTTTTATCGAAAAGTATGTGGGTTCTCCACGTCATATCGAAATTCAGGTATTAGCGGATACCCATGGAAATGTTGTCCATCTTTTTGAAAGGGAATGCAGCGTACAACGCAGACACCAAAAAGTAGTCGAGGAAGCTCCATCTTCGGTACTTACTCCTGAAATCCGAATAGCAATGGGCGAAGCCGCTGTTAAAGTGGCCAAAGCCTGTGATTATATTGGAGCAGGTACTGTAGAATTTTTATTGGATGAAAATAAAAATTTTTACTTCCTTGAAATGAATACACGCCTGCAAGTAGAACATCCGGTAACGGAAATGATAACGGGTATCGACCTTGTAGAGCAACAAATTAAGATTGCCCGAGGGGAAAAGCTGGAATTTGCCCAAGAAGACCTTTGCATTCAAGGCCATGCCTTGGAAGTTCGGGTGTATGCCGAAGACCCCATGGATAATTTCATGCCAAGTATCGGAACATTGACTACCTATAAAAGACCTCAAGGCGACGGCATTCGTTTGGATGATGGTTTTGAGGAAGGTATGGAGGTCCCCGTTTATTACGACCCTATGCTATCGAAGTTGATTACCTATGGAAAAGATAGAGCTGAAGCCATTCAGTTGATGATAAAGGCGATAGACCAATTCAAGATTGAAGGCGTTGCAACCACGTTGTCTTTTGGAAAATTCGTTTGCGAACATGAAGCCTTTACATCGGGTGATTTTGATACGCACTTTGTCAAGAACTACTATAATCCAGAACAACTGGAAGAACACTATTCAAAAGAACGGAAGATAGCTGCACTAGTTGGTTTGCACTTGTATCTTGAAAATCAAAAAATAGTGAAAACACCGACTACGATTTCTTCCAATTGGCGAAAAGGAAGAATAGGAGAATAAACCATTTCAATGGCAATCATGAAAGATAAAAAGCAAATACTGGAAGATAAATTGGCGAAATCTCGCCTTGGGGGAGGTCAAAAACGCATTGATAAGCAACACGCCAAAGGAAAATTGACGGCCCACGAGCGTATTCATTTTTTGTTGGATAAAGGTTCTTTCGAAGAAATGGGTGCTTTGGTCACCCATCGCACCAAAGACTTTGATATGGACAAACAAATCATTTACGGAGATGGGGTGATTACGGGTTACGGAACTATAAACGGAAGACAAGTCTGTGTTTTTTCGCAAGATTTTACGGTTTTCGGAGGTGCCCTTTCAGAAACCCATGCCGAAAAAATTTGTAAGATTATGGATATGGCCCTAAAAATTGGCGTACCCGTAATTGGATTAAACGATAGCGGCGGCGCTAGAATTCAGGAAGGCGTCCGATCATTAGGGGGTTATGCGGATATTTTTCATAGGAATGTAAGGGCATCAGGAGTGGTGCCGCAAATATCAGCTATTATGGGGCCTTGTGCCGGTGGGGCAGTCTATTCTCCGGCGATGACCGACTTTACATTAATGGTAGAGAATTCCAGTTATATGTTCGTTACTGGCCCGAATGTGGTGAAAACAGTAACCAATGAAGAGGTGACTTCGGAAGAATTAGGGGGTGCTCTAACACACGCTACCAAATCGGGAGTAACACATTTTACTGCGGCGAACGATATGCAATGCATCGATCAAATCAAGCAGATCCTGAGTTATATGCCGCAAAATTGTGAAGATATTCCCGCTGATATTCCGTATGAATTGACGGATGAAACTCGTGAGGTTCTGGAAAGTATACTTCCCGAGAACGCCAGTCAACCCTATGATATGCGGCAAGTAATCAACGGAATAATCGACGAAAACACCTTTTTTGAAATTCATAAAGACTACGCAAAAAATATTGTAGTCGGTTTTGCCCGATTAGCTGGAAAAAGTACGGGTATCGTCGCCAACCAACCAATGAGTTTGGCCGGTGTTTTAGATGTGGATAGTTCCAAGAAAGCTGCCCGGTTCACAAGATTTTGTGATTGCTTCAATATTCCACTTTTGGTGTTGGTCGACGTACCGGGATTTCTCCCTGGTACAGATCAGGAATGGAACGGCATCATTACCAATGGAGCAAAATTACTATATGCCCTAAGCGAGGCTACGGTTCCTAAAGTAACGGTCATTACCAGAAAGGCCTATGGTGGTGCCTACGACGTAATGAACTCAAAACATATCGGCGCCGATTTAAATTACGCTTGGCCAAGTGCCGAGATAGCTGTTATGGGTGCGAAAGGCGCCAGTGAGATTATTTTCAGAAAAGAAATTGGTTCGGCCAACGACCCTACTGCAAAGTTAGCAGAGAAAGAAGCTGAATATGCCGAGAAATTTGCCAACCCCTTTAGCGCCGCTGAACGAGGATTTATCGATGAGGTCATACTCCCCAAAAACACCAGAAGAAAACTAATAAAAGCTTTTACCATGCTAAAAAATAAAGTGGTCAACTTACCAAAGAAAAAGCATGGGAATATTCCTTTATAATAGAAGTTCAATTATTACGGATAGAGGGGAAAAAGCGTTCTCTTTTTCCCCTCTATTGCTGGCGAAATGCATCAGAAACAACACCTAGAACCGTAGGTAGCGATTCGCGCCAATACGTTCAACTATGTTTACCCACAAACCTTCAACCTAAGTATGACGAATAATCTTGTATCCGCCCGACTAAAAATCTCGGTAATTTAATTCCAAATATTGATTAGCTTCGTCTTCGGCGAATTTTGCCTTTTCGGCGTCCCAATGTAAAACTTGATTTGGAAAACGGCCCGCGATGGTTCCCAAAAGAATGGTTTCGGTCAATCTTGCGGCATATGAAAATGGCGCACTGGTCTCGTCTTTGCCCAAACAGGCATCGACAAACTGATGATAGTGCTTTGGACCTTCCGTATCATAGTTGCGTACAGGTTCACCTAAATTATTGGCTTTTGATATTTCCTCAATTTCCGAGGATATATCCACATATTTCCCTTTGACGATTTTCGTGGGCAATTGCATAAAGTGAGGCAACAATAAGCGGCCTTTTTTACCGATGAACATGGCTCCCCCCTCTGGCAGCTCACCCTCGCCAGCAGTTTTGGCATCGAGAGAAATTTTATCTTCCATATTCACCTCTTTGGACTCCTTTTTGTCCATCTGGGCCTTTGCTCCAGGTAATATGAGGTCTTCGTGTGTTGGCGGCATTCCGGGTCCGTCATACCATACCCATTTAAGCGTTTTGGTGGTATAAGGAGTTCCAGGAAACTCATAAGTAACCGTATTGTTTTCCGGATACCCGAATCCATTAGGTTCGCGGCATTCGGTCATAATGGTTGAGGGAACATCTAACTGAAGGGCGTTATAAGGGGTATCAAAGATATGTACGCCCATATCGCCTAAGGTACCGCAGCCGTAATCCAAGAGTTTTCGCCAATCTGCAGGATGGTAAAACCCTTCTTTGTAAGGGCGCTCTTTGGCCGTACCCAACCATAGGTTCCAATCTAATTGTGCCGGCACTGGATCTTCCCCTTCGGGAGCCACTCCGTTATAGCCCCATGATTTGGGTGACCAGGCCCGTACGGTATGAACTTTGCCAATAATACCCGATTGAATCAACAGGGTTGCCAATCTATAATCATAAAATGAATGCACCTGTATCCCCATTTGTGTTACCAAATTCTTTTCTTCGGCCACTTTCATCATTCTTCGGGATTCTTCAACATAATGTGTCAAAGGTTTTTGACAATATACCGGTTTGTTCATATCCATGGCCATCATTGACGCTGGTGCGTGGGTATGGTCAGGGGTGGACACAATAACTGCGTCGATTTCGTCGCCCATTTCCTTAAGCATTTCTCGATAATCAAAAAATACTCTTGCCCCGGGATGCAGCTTGTGCGCTTCCGCCAGATAAATGGCATCCACATCACATAAGGCGACCACATCAACAGATTGGTGAGACGAAATGGCTACCAGATCTTGGGCCCCCATATTTCCTACACCGATATGGGCGGTTCGAAGGCGTTTGTCTTCGGAGAAGGCCCAAGCCCCAGAGGGCAATAGGGCGAACGATGATACTGCTGCAGCACTTTTTAGAAATTCCCTTTTGTTCATTTTAAATGTATTAAGATCTTGATTAAACTTTTTGTTTTAAATTATTTCGGATTATAATTTTCTTATTTTCATGTTTTTGACCCAAAGCGGACTGTCGTGGTCCTGTATACCGATATAGCCGGATTTAAAAGTACCATACTTTTCTGAATCTTTCCATTTACCCTTGGCCTTTCGCTCTTTCCAGTCATCGGACCACGGTACGAACGACAACAATTTATTTCCGTTGAGCCAATGTTCTACACGCTCTGGTGTGAAAATAATCCGTGATGTGTTCCATTCCCCGGCAGGTTTTACGATTTTTTGGCCTTCATCAGGAACGTACATTGCATAATCGGCACCCGTTTTTTGCCACTCCTCTAATTTGGCGTTGTTGATTTCTTCCCATTTCAAGTCGTCTAGCATCTGATATTCGGGCGAGATGTCGGGTATGCCCCAGTCACCTTCCTTTATATGGTATAACATGCCACTATTTCCTCCCTCGGGAATTTTCCATTCCCAGGTCAATTCGAAATTATCGAATTCCTTAGTCGTATAGACAATATCGTTACCGCCTTTTCTATCGGCTTCTGTACGCTTTTCGGTATCAAAACTCAGGGCACCATCTTCGATTATCCATTGTTCAGGCAACGATTCTTGGTTGTACGCACGCCAACCTGCCGCGTTTTTTTCGTCGAAAAGATTTATCCATTCGATTTCTACAATTTCGGTCATGGCATCTGTCGATCCTATCTCCATGGCTTCACCTCCTTTTTTGGATTCATTTTTACAGGATACCATTGTTATCGCCATTGCGAGTACTACTGAATACTTTTTCATCAGGATATTATATATAGGTTTAAGAGTCATTATATGATTGTAGCGTTAATCAATAAACTATGCTAAACTGTCTGAAAATGGCAATATTCGCTCAGGAATTAAAGTTTATCGGTTCCTCAACCTGTTTTTCTTTAATTCTTCTTTTTGTTACTTTGAAATAAGATTTGAATTTTTGTTTAAATATCGATTTGCGTTAAATGCACCCGTTTAACAGAACAAGTTTTCCAATTCAGGAATAAGATAGGTATTTCCTATCAATAGTCAAATCCCATCTTAAGCCAAAAGGGCTGGAATAATAGAACCCTTTGAATGAGCCCCATATTTTAACCTTTCTCTTTTCGAAACAGTTTTCAATTGTTTTTCATATCGCAGGGTTTTGAACCCTTAATTGAAACCAATAAAGTGTTTCAATGACAGTAGCGCGATCCCTGTCAATACTGTTTTTTGAAAGGAAGTCATTGTTCCTTTATTGAATCAAACTCAAAAGTGGCTAAAACCGCCTTATGGTCGGACGGCCAAATACCTTTTGGAGCCACAATTTTGTCCAGACCGGGATTGGTCTTTATCCGCTTTCCCTTGGCAATACTTCCGACAGGTCCGACAATGACCACATCTTTTAGTGTTAGCTGTTTGTTCGGGAAATAGTGTATAAAATCTATCCGGTCTCTATCATCGGCTTCAGGTGTCCATACCAATTTGTCCAACTTTACATCGGTGTTGTTCGCTGCCCAGGTAAGTCCGGGATGGGTTACCGGATCCGGGTATTTAGCTCGATAGGCATCCAGAAAACCATTTTCCATGAGCTTTATGCTATTTTGCCAGGGCACTACCGTTCCGTTATGGTCGAAAAGGTCTTTGGATGCCTCCCCCCAATCCAAGTGGGAGGGTTCATTAAAATCACCGGCCAACAAAACAGTATTCCCCTTTTTATGTTCCTCCAAAGCATCCCTTACAAAAACGGCAATGGCTTCATCACGCATAGATTGTTCATTCTGTTCGAGTATGGTACCAGCATCCAAAATGGGCGCGGACAATCTCTTCCAGGTTATTCCATCGTATCCTCTTGGCAGATAGCAGGCGTAATGGGTATAGTCAAGATGGGCGCTGTAAAATGCGATCGGCCCGCTTGGTGCTTTGATCATTGCCTTGGTAATTGATCCCTGATCATTTGTTAGGGGATAGAGGGCTTCTTGGGAAAGAATAGGAAACCTTGAAAGAATGCCGGAGCCCTCACTTCGTTCTGAATAATAGGTGTACCCTTTTTCCGCCATGGCGTTTACCAATCTTTCCGCAAGGCTTTCATCGTTATAGTTCCTTACCTCGCTTAAGGCGATCAGGTCAGCCTCTGTGCTGATTATCTCGCCCACCATTGCTTCAAAGCCGCCGAGGACAGACGTTCCTTCCCCCCAGATATTTAATTGCAGTACTTTTAATTCATAAGAATCCACAATCATTTCAATTTTATCTCCCGTTTTGGTCCTTTCCTTTTCATTTGGACGCATATTACAACTGGTTAAGGCCGAAAAGAGGAACAAAACTGCATAATAAACTATAGTACGTTTCATTTTAATCGATTTGATAAAGCATCAAAAAGGAAGGAAGGATAACCCCCTCCCCTGGATATACAAAAAAACTTTAGTGTCATGTCAAGTTACAACCAGCTACTATGCTTGAATCCATTAATTTCAGATGGCCCACTTCACCCCTAAATAAGCAGATTCCCTATCAGGACGTAATCTGCATAAGTATAAATCTACACGGCAAGAGCTTTTCTCAACATGGCATAACTTTTTGGGACAGCGGTCTCGGGATCCTCTTTTCCCTCCATTTCCAATGACACATAACCGGTAAAATTCTCCTCCCGCATAATTTTCGCGATACGGTCGTAATCTAAATCCAGATCATAAGAAGTACCGCCGCCATAATACGTCTTTGCCTGTATAATGTTTGCATGCTTAACCAGTCTTTTGAACTGGGGGTAAGGATCACCAACGTAGTTCCCCGTATCAACATTTAGGCCCATTGAGGGGGATGAACTCAGCGCGTTATAAATTTCCATTAAAATATCAAGGTCAGACGAGAGCCCCCAATGATTTTCCAAACAAAGGAGGATCCCCTCTCTTTCTGCAAGCTTCAAACATTCCCCCATACTATCTATTACCCAGTTTATGGCATCTCGATCCGTATATCCTGGAAGGGGTTCCGCTATGCCCGTTTTAAAGTATTCAGGGGTCCTCTCCACCGGCCAGCTACCGGTATTCAAGCGAATAGCCGGGATGCCCAATTGCACCGCCTGTCTGATACATATTAAGGTATGCTCAATATGTAATTTTCGCAAAAGAGCATCGGGTTCCACAAAATTTTGATGAATCGACAAAAACGGAAGAGCCAAGCCATTGTCGAACGCCAACTTCTTAAGTTTGTTGAAGTAGGCAACGTCCTCACTCTCCATTTGCACCTGAAGAATCTCTACACCATCGAATCCTATGCGGGCCGCGTTCTCAATAACTTTCTCGATCGGATACTTAATTTTTTCAAAATGCCAATAGCAATATGTGGACACAAGAAGGCGTATGGCTTTCTGATTGGTAATCATTCCGTCGCTGTTCATCGAACTTCCCTTTGGCTCAGCCATTAACATGGGGGAAGCCATTGTAGCGGCACCCATCAGCGCCGCATCCTTTAACCATTTCCTTCTGGAAGATGGAGAGCTATTTTTTTTAAATGTGTTCGACATAATCTCTAGTTTTAGTTTAATAATTGACTTTAATTTTCGGAATTTCATTTCCGTTTGTCCACGGATAGGATAATTCTCTTTGGTTCTAGTTTGAAGCAAATATCATACTTGAACCACTTAATTTTAGATGGCTTGAGCTTGTTACATATTTAAAAATGCACCCATAAGGACAAAATATCAGCTAAATCCAAAAATCTCAATGCTCAACAAGACTTGATTTAAAGAAAACTAATTCAAACTAACAAAAGCAAACCGCGAAAGGATAATACAATGTGGCTTATCATATCGTATCGTGATTTATAATTTTTGTAGAACAAAGCGTCCACGCCTCTATTTCAATAATCGGATTTGGAGAAATTATTCTACCAGCCACATCACCCCATTTATATTGTCACCGTTGGGAAACTGCCTTGAAATCGCCTCTTCCAAATTAGCCGTATTGTTCGTTGTCTCGCTTTCAGGGTACAACCAACGTTTTGGTATTCTACCTCCGTTCAGTACCCCGCCACCGGAAACATCGAATTCTGGAAAACCGGTACGCCTTTGTTCAAAGAAAATCTGCCAGCCCGCATTCATGAACATGGCAATATGTTTTTGTTCAAGAATACTTTTTATTGTATTGGTAGCATCCAACTGAACGGCCGGCTTCGCAAGATAGTCGTCTACCCCATTGACGTTGAAGAAATCGAAAGATGCCCGAATACCCTCTTTGTAGTAATCATCGACATCACCGGCTATCCAGTTCCTAGATGCCGCCTCGGCCAGAACGAATTGTAGCTCGGCATAGCCCATCAGCAAACTTGGCTCGTTTATAGGATCGAAGTAGTACCGAGAATCTAGCCTAGATGCTTCTCCGGCCACGGCCTTGGCCGAGATTTCGTCAAAGGGAGCGCTTCCCAACAGGCCGTCGTAGGCATTAAAATCGGTTTCTTCTGCATTGGTGGAGCTCGATTTATTATCGGCAAAGACAAATAGACGGGGATCTTCAAAGGCTTTTAACCGATCTACGAATGTAGTTTCCATATAATAGGCGGTCTGTATGTCATTGTCATTGAAATAAGGGTATCGGCTATCCTGAATATTAAAATATTCGAGGGCCCCATTATCATCGTTGGATTCAAATAGGGGATATTTTGCAGGGTCGGCAACTACCTCGTTGAATCTTGCGGCAATGTTCAGTTCTGCAACGTCCGCTTTTCGGGAAAGCCCTATCAGAATTCTCAAATAATAGGAGTTTATAAGTTTTCGCCACTTTCCCTTATCCCCCTGATAAATAATATCACCTGCAATGCTGCCATCGGTCTGAGCCAAAGCGTCGGAAGCCTCTTTAAGATCGTTTAGCACTTTGACAAAAATATCTTTTTGAGCGTCGTACTTCGGGGCATAGATTTCCTCGGTCACTTTTACCGACTCACTATAAGGCACATCGCCAAAAACCTGGGTAAGCTCTACTATGAAATAGGAGTTGAAGAATTTGGCCAAGATGGCATAGACCTCTTCCTCTGTTCGTTCCGCCTCCTCGACCATTTTGCTTACCTGCTTCAGGTTGTCATAGTCATCATAACTGGTTGGCGATTGCGACCAATTATAGTATTGATTGACGTTGACGGAATTGGTGAAGGACAGATAACGGCTGGCCATACCCGCATTTAAACTTATGTTGCCAAACGCCTGTACTTCGATATTGGTGAGGATCAGGCTAGGTGTAACTTGGGTAGCTCGATTGGGATCGTCTTGAAGCTCTTCTGTCTTTGTACAACCTATTACGGAAAGCATTATCAAAAACAGGGCGGTATATAGAATATTGTTTTTCATTTTCTTCGTGTTTAAAATTTTAGGTTTACATTGAGCCCCAAATTTCTTGTTGATGGTGCCTGCAAATCATCCTTACCGGGATCGGGATCTACATGGGGAATATCGGAGGCCAACCAAAGATTTCGGCCGATGAGCGAGATACTCATCGCATCTAAAGGGGTTTTGGCCAATTGTTCGTTGCTGAAATTGTAGGTTAGCGATACCTCTCTTAGCTTAATAAAAGTTTCTTTATAATAATGGTAATTTTGTTCGGAACGATTACTCGTTGTCTGCATAAGGCTGATGTAATTTACGGGCACATCGTTGGGCTCGAAAACCCTTGTGTCATTGGTGATGGTTCCGTTGACATCGTATTCTGCCGATCCGCTCACCACTTTTACCCCTTGCCCGATATATGTACTTTTCCCATCGTTGGCATCATCCCTAAATTGATTGACCGTTCCAGGTTCAATTCCACCGTACCACATTTTTTGGTTGGTGCTAGAGTACATCAGTCCTCCTATGCGGCCATCGAAAAGAAATGAGAGGGATAGGTTCTTGTAGCTAAAGCTGTTACTGAAACCATAGGTCCAATCGGGCTCGTCATAACCGATATATCTTCTGTAAGGGTCGTTCAAAGGATAACCGTTTTCATAGATAATATCGCCATTTGCATTGGTCTGAGCTACCGATGCAAATATCCTGTCCGTCCGCTCGCCGGCTTTTATCAAATCTTCGGTCTGTTCCTTATCCCCATAAATCTCTTCCTGATATCTTCTGTATCTGCTCAAGTTGGCAAGAATATCCCAACTGAAATTATCAGTTCGTACGGGGGTGGCATTCAGGACAAGTTCAAAGCCCTTCCTTTTAAACACATCCCCGTTCAAGAGGATGCTCTCATAACCAGAGCTTTCGGAAATTGGACTGAAAATCAAGTTGTTATAATCCCTTGTCTCGTAGTAGGCGGCATCCAATCCCAATCTATTTCCAAATAAGCGGACGTTTGCACCAATTTCCCAAGTATCCGAAGTTTCAGGCTCTAGACCGGGCGACAATAGGTTGCTGCCGAACGAAGCGGAAGGTACACCACCCCATATCGCGCCCTTATCATAGGCCTGGATATAGCCATACGGGTTTTCGTCATCGCGATCCTCCCTAATCTTGCCTTCCGAAACCCTTGACCATGACCCTCTGAGCTTGGCAAAGTTAAGCCACTGCGGCATATCGAATAGGCTTGATAGAACGATTGATCCTGAAACAGACGGGTAAAAGAACGAGTTGTTGCCCGCGGGGAGGGTAGAGACCTTGTCGTTCCTTCCCGTTAAACTCAGATAGAAAGTATTGTAAAATTCAAGATCAACGAATGCATAAAAACCTTGGATGCTCTCCTTTTCTTCCCTGTTTGCGGCAATGAAAGAAGAACCGGCATTATTGTCAAGGTTGTAGAACCCGGGGATGTTCAGCCCGTCGGTCTTGGTGGAACCAAAGGTAGATTTCCTAAAGTAATTAGAGTATGCTACCTCTCCGCTGATGCTAAAATTATCGGAAAACTCCTTTTCATATCTAAGGCCCAGATCACTCGTAACATCAAAATAGTTGGTATCTTCAATACCAAAGTTACCCAGTGATTTGGAACCATACCCCACATAGCTTTTCGGTTCTTTATAGGTTCTGTGCAGGCTATAAACGTTTACACCCGACCTGCCTTTTACGCTAAGTTCAGGGGTCAGGTTATATTCGAAAGCGAGATTCCCAAAGACATTGTCCTTATCGTACCCCCTAAGATATTCACGGGCCTGAAAATGCGGGTTGTTGTAAAACGAAACATTAAAATGACGCTGTTGAAGTCCTTCTTGACCCTCCGCCCAATAATTTTCGAGATCGTTGGCGTCAACATCGACACCCGTCCATAGTACCAAGTTGTAAAGATAATTGGTGGGGCCATAACCGACTTCCGGAAAATTGTCGGTGTTCTGCTTGTTATAGGTCAAGGTAGAACTTATCGTAAGCTTATCGGAGGGGGTCATCGTGCCTCCCAGCGTAAACGAAGTATTGGTAAGGTCGGTGTTCGGCACTATGCCTAGCTGATAAACGTTAGATAACGAGGTGCGGAAACTTGCCTTTTCACTGCCCCAATCTACGCTTACACTATTGGTCTGCACCATGCCGGTCCTAAAGAAATTTTTAATGTTGTTCTTGCCCCGTGAGGTAAAAGGGATGGGCACGAGCTCTCCGGTCACCGGATCGACGGGACTATTGTATTGTGTAGTTTCAAAGAAACCACTAGGGGTAGAAGAATCCGGTTGGTCCAACCTTGGGCCCCATATCCATCCGCCACCTTCGCTACCCGATCCGCTACCGTCTATAAAGGCGTAAACCCCTTGGTTACCGTTTCCGTATTGGGTCTGCACCTCCGGAACTTTTATATAGGAAGGTTGGAACATGGTAGAACTGTTGACAGTTACGGTAAGTTTTCCCTCCTTTCCCTTCTTCGTGGTTATCATAATGGCGCCGTTACGCCCGACCGAGCCATATAGGGCCGAGGCTGTTGCACCCTTCAATACGCTGATGTTCTCGATATCGTCGGCATTCACCTTCCAGATATCGGTAGTCCGGTCCGGTATGCCATCTATTACCAGTAATGGGCTCGCGCCACGTAAATTTATTTCCGGATTTTGGAAAAGATCGGTGGAGTTACTGATGTTCAGGCCGGCCACCCTACCCGTAAGGGAATTGATAATATTAGGCTCCTTGGCCTTTTCAAGGGAACTGCCCGCTACCTCCTGTACGGCATACCCCAAAGCCTTGGTCTCTTTTTTGATGCCCAGGGCGGTAACCACGACCTCGTCCAATGCACTAGCTTCGATGACCAATGAGACGTTAATCTCGGTTTGGCCCCCTACACCGATTTCCTGAGGGGTATAGCCGACATACGAAAAGACCAGTATAGATTCTTCCGATGGGGCTTTAATTTCAAAATTCCCGTCAAAGTCCGTAACCGTCCCCGTTGTGGTACCTTTGACGACAATACTGGCACCCGGAAGTGGCTGATTATTTTCCGCATCGGTTACGGTCCCGGTGATTCCGCCGGTTTGAGCCCATCCCAGATGGCCCACAAGCAACAAGACCAGTAGCCCCATTAAAGACTTATACATTCCATCCTTAGAAGAAGTGCGAAGTGTTGATTCATTTTTCATAATCATAAAATTATAATTTCTGGTTGGTAGGTTCTTAAAACCGGAACGCTGTTAAGTATTTCTTAAAGTTTAGCTAAAATATAAAAATATTTTGATTGAACAATCAATCAATTTATATTTAATATTAATATTGTTATAATTTTGTTAATATAGAAGTGGAATGGGAAGAAAAAGTCTTAAAAAAGTCCGCCAAAAGGAAATTATAGAGGCATTCTATAAAGTGGCTCAAAAGGAAGGTCTTGAAAATGCATCCTTGGCCAAAGTGGGTAAGGAAATGGACATAAATACCAGTTTGGTGCTCCATTATTTTGGTTCCAAGGACGAACTCATATATGGTCTTATCGATTTTATCATGGAACGCTATGGGGTTCTATATACGTATGAAAACGTTGAAAAGAATAGCGGATCCCACTTAAAAAAAATTGTGGACAACCTCTTTTCCAGGGAATGGAACGAACTGATCGACGATGGGGTATTTTACAGCTGTTTCTCGCTTATTTTCAGAAGTGAAAAAATCAAGGCGGCATATAAAGATCTTCACGAAAACCTGAGATTGCTGTTGGCAAAAGCTATACAGGAAGCAAAAGACAGGGGAGAAGTTCAAGTGGAAGACCCTCAAGAAGCTGCTGATCTTATTTTTGTTTTGGTGGATGGCACCTACTATTATCTTTCATTGTACAACATCGACAAGGAGTATCAACAAAAATTGAACAAGTATAAAAATTTGGCTTTTGATATCCTTAAATTCACTAGTAGAAGTTAAACCTTTAAATCTCGCTATTCATTTTTTCTTCTTACCAAAATCAGCAGGATGGCGTAGATTCCGATCACCATCCAAATCAGGTTGGTGTAAAAATTGGGCCAAGAATTTGTATCGTAAGCAGAAATAACGAGGCACAGCCCCCCAAGGATGTTCATTAAGTGATAAGGTGGCTTGTCTGCCCTTAACTTAGCTATACTCAATAAAAAATAGGAAATAATAAAAAGAGCAAAGCCGATCCATCCGATAATTTCAAATGTATTCAACTACTTATATTTAAGATATTTCATGCCGGGAATTAATGGTTCTTCCGAACATCTGATAAAAATACCATATCTCAATTAGCTTTTCTTGTACTTAATGAAAATAATGTCACATCCTTGCGTCCTGTATCCAACAAATATCAACCACATTTACAACAAATTATTTCTAAAAAAGCACGCTAGCTACAAAAATAGGGAGCTACGTTCTTGTGCAACTCCTGATTATTAAGCTCCTCCTCTTGGACTCGAACCGACCCCGATAACCATCAAAGCTCTGCTTAACAGTTGGTTTGGCAATCGAAAACTTATTGGAACAAGAAAATCAAGTGATTGTTTGACCATTGTTTGACCAAAAACAAAAAAGCCGACTCCTAAAAGTCGGCTCTCCCTTTATACAGGCGGAGAGACTTACTTCAGCTACGCTCAGCATGAACTTCTCATCTCTCCTCGGTCTAAAATTTCATAAACCTATTGCCAATAAAAAAACCTCTTGTTTCCAAGAGGCCTTTCACAGTACAGGCGGAGAGACTCGAACTCTCACACCTTGCGGCACTAGATCCTAAGTGCTTTTCAGGATATCAAATAATACTAAAATAGCACAATCTACTGGTTTATAATTATTTAAATATTATTTAGTTTCAAATGAGTCCATTTGATACCGTCAAATGTGTTACCCATGTGTTACCCCGAATGTTTATCTTTATAAAAAATCTTTGAGATATGGCAACCTTAAAAACAGTTTTGCATCCCAAAATTGACGCAAAAGGGAATAAGAATTATAGATTAGCATTACGGCTTACGGTTAATCGAAAACGCAGCTATTTTCATTTAGGGCAAAATGTAGAACCAAAATTTTGGGATGCTCCCGGAGAAAAAGTGAAATCCTCACATTCGAGATATAAACAGTTGAATAGACTGATCAGAAAAAAATACGACGAAATTGAAGATGTTGTTTTTGAGATGGAAGCCTCAAAACAAAATTATACTGCAAAACAGATAATTGACTCTATCCGAAAGAATACCAAGAGATTGTCATTTTTCGAACTTGCCGATGAACATGTCGAGGATTTAATCAGGGCAAATAATCACAATAGGGCAATCTCCGACAGGAGTAAAGTCAATAGGATAAAAGAATTTGCCAAAAAGAGAAATTTAGCTTTTGAAGAAATCGATGAGAACTTATTGAAAAAAATGAAGATTTATCTTCGCAATACTGCCGGACTGTCCGAACGATCGGTAATGAATGTGTTTGTTATGGTACGATTGCTATACAATAGTGCCATTAGCAAAAAGATAGTCGACCAAAAATTTTATCCCTTTGGAAGGGATAAAATAAAAATCAAATACCCCCAAACCATCAAAATAGGTCTTAATGAAAGAGAGATTCGCAACATCGAAAATCTCGATTTAGAACAAGGATCCGCGATTTGGCATACCAGAAATATCTTTCTTTTCTCGTTTTATCTGGCAGGGATTAGAATTTCAGATGTTTTGAGAATGCAATGGAGCGACATTGTTGGCGATAGACTCTATTATAAAATGAGCAAAAACGATAAGGCCGATTCTTTAAGGCTTCCAACTGCTGTTAATGACATTCTTGCCCACTACATAGAAGACAAACGAACTAATTCCGATTATATCTTTCCGGAGCTCAAAACAATTTCAGTCCAAGATTCCAAAGCAATTTACACAAGAATCAAAACATCAATTAAAAGACTGAATGACAACTTAGCCAAAATTGCGAACCAAGCCGAAATAGACAAGAAGATTACCAATCATATTGCTCGGCATAGTTTTGGAAATATTGCCGGAGACAAGGTTTCGCCCCAAATGCTGCAGAAATTATATAGGCATACCCATCTTAGTACAACCATTGGCTATCAAGGAAATTTTATTCACAAAAATGCTGATGAGGCCTTGGATGCAATAATCAACTTTTCTAAATAGTAAAGAAATAATCCAAACGTTAAAATTAGCTAGATCATCTTTTTCTTTCATTAGCATAGTCTCTTTATGCTAAGTGATGAACTAAATCAAAGCAGAGTACTGCTAAGAATTAGCTTCAGAGAAATACTGTTGTCTATTGCGAATTTTAGTTCCGTAAAAGGTGAATTACCGGAACTACTAAAAAGAACGACAAATGGAACTGGAGTCATTTTGTTGATACAATTCTCGAACTTGTTCCGTAAAATGGCCGATTATGGGACAGTTATTTTTCCATCTCCAATTAAATGAAAGTTAAGTTGAGCCACCATATGCGGATAAAACACTTATATAATCTATCAGCTATAATTGGTATATAATGAATAAATGTTCCGTAATAGACCGATCGAAACACAATGTTCGAATCAATTTTTCACGGGAGCCTTACGGAAAAGAGGCTTTATTGTCATCTTATCGCACACTTTAAAAGGTTTTATCCCTAATTTCGGGGAAAAGTAAAAAAAATATAAATTCCCGATCCTAATTACTCGTATCCATGGCCAAGGTCGCACCAAAAAAGAAGAAGACCCCCCCCCACCGAGCAGAACTTTCCCATCGTAGGCATCGGCGCAAGTGCCGGGGGACTTGATGCATTCAAGCTACTGCTCAAAGCCATACCCGAAAGCTCGGGAATGGCCTATGTATTGGTGCAGCATCTGGACCCAACACACGAAAGTTATTTACCGGAGATTTTACAACGGGTCACAAAAATTCCAGTGCATGAAATTACAGAAGACATCCATCTCGCACCAGATCATATCTATATCATACCTGCAAATAAAATTTTAACATCGACCGATGGCGTGCTTCAGTTGGCTCCCCGGGACAAGAACAAACTCAATCTCTCCATAGATATATTTTTTACGTCCCTTGCCGATGTACACAAAGAATGTGCCGTGGGTGTTGTACTTTCAGGAACGGGCAGCGATGGGACACTTGGTTTAAAAGCCATAAAGGAACATGGCGGTATCGGGATTGCACAAGATTTAAAATCGGCGGCGTACATTAGTATGCCACAAAGTGCGGTGAATGCAGGCGTAGTCGATTTTGTTTTAGCGCCCGAAGATATTCCGGCGCAGCTATTGCAGATCAATAGCTCATACAAAGCAAATAATGTTTTTAAGGACGATGAACAAGTTCCAGAAGACGACGACAAAGAAATTTTTAAAAAAATCCTTCTCTTGCTTCACCAACGAAGTGGGGTAGATTTCACGTTCTATAAGAAGACCACTTTTCACAGGCGCATTGCACGGCGAATAGCGATTGTCAACAAGAGTAACCTTTCTGAATATTTAACCTTTTTGCGCGCCAATAAAGATGAACAGTTCAGGATGTGCTCATCCCGGTCACCTCTTTTTATCGCGACCCAAAAATATTTCAAAAATTAAGTGATATCGTTTTTCCCGACCTGTTCAAAAATAAATCTTCAGGGGAATCCATTCGGGTTTGGAGTGCAGGATGCTCTACAGGCCAAGAGGCATTTTCTCTTGCCATTTGCATTTCCGAATTTTTAGGCGACAATTTGGCGGGTACAAAAATCCAGATCTTTGCAAGTGATATTTCCGAAAAGGCGATCAGGAAAGCACGCACGGCAATATACACCAAAGTCGAGGTAGAAAAACTTTCTGATAGACTTCTCAAAAAATATTTTACAAAAAACAATGGTGCCTATGAAGTGAACAAACGCATTCGTCAAATGTGCGTGTTCGCTCCACACAATTTTTTAAAGGACCCACCATTTGCAAAAATGGACCTGATAAGTTGTCGCAATGTACTTATTTACATGGACGCTTTTTTGCAAAAGAAGGCCTTTACCACCTTTCATTACGCGCTGAAAGATAAAGGGGTTCTCCTGCTGGGAAAATCAGAAACCATTGGTGCGTCTTCAGATCTGTTCTCACCACTTGTGAAGCAGGATAAGATGTATTCACGCAAGCCTATACCGGGCCGGTTCATGCATGTTGCCACGGAACGCAGGGAAGTTTCTTTGGTCACAAAAGACCTGCCTGCCGGACAGACAGGGAAAACGGATACTAAAAAAGTAGCAACGCAAACCGATTTCAGAAAAAGCGCTGAGGTCATTATGATTGCCACTTCGCCTGCAAGTGTGGTAGTGAACGAGCAAATGGATATCGTTCACATCCATGGCGACATCACACCTTTTCTTCGGTCACCGCAGGGCAAGCCCACCCACAATCTAATTAAAATGGCGCGCAACGGTCTGGCGTTTGAGTTGCGCAATGCTATTCACAAAGCAAAAACGAGCGAAGAACCCATCATCAAGGAAAATATTCCCGTTATTCAAAACGGTAAACAGTCGTCGGTCACGATAACGATTACGGCGCTCACGAACACGGTTGATATTCACTATTTAATCCAATTTGAGGAAAAAATAATGCCTGTTGTTGCGGAAGACAAAAAATCGTCATCAACAAAAGCAAGTGCGGCCCAAAAACAAAACGTGCACCTGGAAAAAGAACTTTCGCAGACCCGCGAGGACATGCGCTCCATTACCGAAGATATGGAAGCCTACAATGAGGAACTGCAAAGCGCCAACGAAGAATTGCAGAGCAGTAATGAGGAGATGCAAAGTTTGAACGAAGAACTGGAAACATCAAGAGAAGAACTGCAATCGACCAACGAAGAATTGATTATCGTAAATCAGGAGTTGATTGACAAGCAGGACCAACTCCATGCAGCCCGTCTATATTCCGATAGTATCGTCAGCACCATCCGCCATCCGCTTATTGTTCTTGATAAAAACCTACTTGTAAAAACCGCCAATGATGCCTTTTACAAAACATTTAATGTAGATGAAAAGGACACAGAGCAGAAATGGTTTTATGAAATTCAACACCATCAGTTTGATGATTTTAAACTGCGCTCGTTACTTATAAAAGTGCTTTCTCAAAAAAATCGTATTGATGACTTTGAAATCGTTCTCAAACTGCCAATGATCGGTGAGCGTACCCTGCTGATGAATGCGCAGCAGATTAAAAACGAACGGACAGATGAGCAGTTGATCCTTTTGGCCATTGAAGATAAAACCGAACATGTAGCAGCACAAAAAATTATTGATGAAAATAAAAAGCGTTCAGAAAAAGAGCGCAAGCTGTTGCACGATTTCTTTACGCAAGCGCCTGCCATGCTCGCCATTCTAAAAGGCCCTGAACATGAATTTGAATTTGCCAACCCGGCCTTCGTTGAGTTTATTGGTAACCGTATTCTTATAGGCAAAACGCCACTTGAAGCACTACCCGAAATAGCAGGGCAGAACTTTATGGAATTGCTTGATACTGTATATAACACCGGCGAAACCTATACTGCAAAAGAAATGCCCGTTACGATGGATAAAGGCAATGGAAAACAAGAGGAGTTTTATTCAAATCTCACCTATCAGGCATTTACAGATGAAAACGGTAAAACGGAAGGTATTTTGATTTTTGCGTATGATGTAACTGAACAGGTAACAGCTCGTAAACAAATTGAAGAAAGCGAGAACGAACAAAAAAAATTGGCAACGCATTTAAAATTGGCAACGGACTCCGCCAATGTTGGCGTTTGGTCTTTAGATATCGATTCATCGAAATTAGAGTGGTCAAACATTCATAAAAATTTATGGGGATATGATGCGCATCGAGAAGACCTGACGTACGAAGACTGGCATAAGGTGATTGTGCCAGAGGATAAAGATTTGGCTTTTCAAAAAATAGAGGAATCAAAGCTTAAACATGATATATATGAAGTTGATTACCGAATCAAACGCCCAAATGATGGAACTGTGTTGTGGATGAGATCAACAGGTCAGTATCATTATGATGATTTGGGCAAAGCGCATACGCTGTCCGGTATCAGCATCGATATTACAGAACATAAAAGTTTTACCGAAGCACTGGAAATTAAGGTCAAGGAGCGAACCGCTGCACTCAAAAAATCAAACGATGAACTAAAGAAGACCAACACGCAATTAGACCAGTTTGCCCATGTAGCCAGCCATGACCTACAAGAACCATTGCGGAAAATTATAATGTTTTCCATGCGGTTACAGGACAAATATAAAGAGGAGTTGAGTACAGAAGTAAAAACGTATCTCAATAAGATTGAAGGCGCATCCGGCCGCATGAGGATACTTATTCAAGACCTGCTCAATTATTCGCGCTTGCTTGAACACGAAAAAGCAGTTGTGCAAACCGATTTGAATGAAACACTAAAAAATATTCTGAACGATTTTGAATTACTGGTCCACGAAAAGAAGGCCCAAATAAAATTTGATGAACTCCCGACCATTGATGCAGTTTCTTTACAGATGAACCAGCTTTTTTATAACCTCTTCAGCAACGCACTTAAATTTTCTAGGGAAGAAGTGCCGCCAGTTATCACCATTACGTCGCGCACACTTTCAGAAAAGGAAATTAAAAAATACCCCGCCTTGAATCCGTCAATAGCTTATTTTGAAATTATTTTCAAAGACAACGGTATCGGTTTTGAACAACACTATTCAGAAAAAATATTCACCATCTTCCAGCGTCTCCACGGTAAAGAAACTTATATCGGCACAGGCATTGGCCTAGCACTCACAAAAAAAATTATTGAAAATCACCAAGGGATAATTTTTGCAGACGCCAAAGAAAATAGAGGGGCCTCTTTTCATGTAATACTCCCATTTAAACAACCACAGTAAATAACCCGGCCACAGACTATGGAAAAGAAAATTTTTATGATCATAGACGATGATGACGACGACAGGTTCTTTTTCAAGGAAGTAATAACGGAAATACTGAATTCGGCTGAATGCATTGAAGCATATGACGGCGCGGATGCACTCGACCAATTAGGAAAAGCGGAAGAGTTGCCAAATTTTATTTTCCTTGATGTAAACATGCCCCGCATGGATGGACGCGAATGTTTGAAAGAATTAAAAAGGGATGCGAAACTTAAAAGTATTCCGGTCATCATGTATTCCACTACTTTTTCACGAGAAAGTATAAATGAATTTCTCAAACTAGGAGCATCAAGCTATCTCACCAAGCCAACGGATGTGAATAAACTTCCCGCGCAAATCCTTGAGGCGGTCAAAGACCTATAAAACTTTATCAATGACATTGTTACCAATGCCGTTGCGGTAGAAGGCCACCCCTTGGTTGGTCGGGGATATACTATACTATACCGAGGAACTTAATAGTTATATTGAAGAAAGGACTTCTACTTGACCCAGGCCATTGTAGGAATTCTTCAATTACTTGAATAAGTAGTGTAGGCTTCCCCAAAAATGATAAGATTTTGAAACCAGCGTTTAAATAAAGGATAGTTTTTAATTCTTAATCGTAGTTTCATAAAACGAACGTTTTAAGAGGCTAGGGATTTCTAAAGTTAACCTACGGTCATAATTTCTTTCGCATATACGTCCTTAATATGTTGAATTACGTATATTGTATGTATAAATATCAGAAATTATGGCTACAATTAGAAAATCACTGACCGTTACCGAAGCCCAGGAGCAATGGATCAAACTGCAGATCAAAACCGGAGGCTTCACAAACGACAGCGAATATATGCGGCATTTAATACGGCTGGACGAGGAACGTAATAAGGAATTTTTGATTACAAAAGCAGCTATCCAAGAAGGTTATGATAGCGGTGTCAGTCCCAGGGTCAGAACGGTCGATGAGATTATGGATGCGGCCATAAAACGTCGAACGGCCAAA